>Ga0209541_10012444_pt1 | contig 13165 bp, 13 predicted proteins | sample RifCSPlowO2_01_FD_184027 | JGI IMG/M metagenome (GOLD analysis project Ga0209541, IMG submission 184027) | Groundwater microbial communities from Rifle, Colorado - Rifle CSP2_plank lowO2_0.1 (SPAdes) (version 2) | ecosystem: Environmental > Aquatic > Deep subsurface > Groundwater | place...
TCAAGCCCCCACCGCCAGGCGAACGGGCCGCAGAAGGTGGGCCGGTTTCCGCGAAGCTGGACTATGCGGGATGGCTCCGCCGGCAGAGCAACACCGAACAGGATGACATTCTGGGTCCCGCGCGGGCGAAGCTCTTTCGGGCAGGGAAGGTCACATTACAAGATCTCGTCTGGATGGATGGCTCGATCCTGACACTGGCCGAACTGCGAGAGAAACTCGCCGCATGAGCGCGGTCCAGTACCACCCCAACGGGAAGCCCAAACAGTTCATCGAGTTGACCAGCCCCGTGGGTCACAAGATCGCCGGTTTCGTCCTGGCCAACTCCCTGTGTCAGGTCTGCCACGGGCTGCCGATTCCCCGCCGAGACCATGGCCCCACGACGCTCCCGGTCTGCGGCTGTGACATCCCGACGCAGTATCCCGTCGTGCAGGCGGACACCGCCAAGGGGAAGGACCTCATCCTGTGCGGCTCGGGGCCGTCGCTGCCCAAGGTCAAGAACCTACTTAAGGTCCATCCTGAGGTGGATGTCTGGGGCTGCAATGACGCCTTGATGTGGCTTACGCGGCGGGGTCTCAAGGTGACCCACGGCGTGGGGATCGACCAGAGTCCCGATCTCTACACCACCTGCTGGACAGCACCGCCACCCGTGCAATATCTCATTGCCAGCTCGGCCAGTCATCAACTCTTCGCGCATCTGATCCGGTACGGCCATCGACATCGGATCACCCTGTTTCATAGCTTCATCGGTTTCGAGGGTGAAGAGGGACTCTATCGGCTACTCTATCAGCCGGCGCCGATGGTGGGGTCTGGGTTGAATGTGGTTAACCGGAGCATCCCCTTGGCGGTCTTCCTGGGCTACCAGACGATCTACCTGGTGGGGGCGGATTGCGCCCTCGGGCACCGGGATAGGATGCATGCGGGCGAGACAGCCGCAGAAACGGGTATCATTCTCCGGGGCAAGATCGATGGCCAGCGATGGGCGACGAAACCCGACATGCTGGCCAGTGCCTGTGATCTGGTGCGCCAAAAGCGGGAGATGGGGGAGCGGTTGCAATTCATCGGGGACACGCTGCCGCGGGCCTTGCAGGACAAGGACGACGCAGTTCTGGACCGCTGCATTTCCTGGCGAGCGCCCACGCCGGAGGCGGGCAGCCCTTGACGCTGCACCCTGTTAGCGTATTTTAGCAGCATAGCCCCACGCTGGTAGGCGCGGGGATCATCGGAAGGATGCGGGGGGATAGTGGCCCCCTGCCCGGTTTCGGCCGGCGGCTGCGGTAGGCTCGCACTCGCTGGCCGTTTTGTATGTGGTGGGCGTGATGCCCATCAACCTGTTCGACGGGGCGAGAGGCCCCAGGAGAGCCGAGATGGCGCTCAAAGCCGTGATTCAGAAGCTGCAGGACGTTCCTGAGGCGCAGCGCAGTTTCTATAGCGAAGGCGAGGACGGGAAGTTCCACCTCGACGCCGAAGGGATTGAAGATGTGAGCGGGCTGAAAAGCGCGCTCGAGGCCGAACGGAAGGAGCGCAGGAAACACGAACGCGCGCTCGCGGCCTTCAAGGATGTGGACCCCGAACGCTACAACGCCCTCCTCAGAGCCGAAGAGGAGCGTGAGGCCGTGAAGGCCAAAGCCTCGGGGGACTGGGAGAAACGCGAAGCCCAGTTGATCGAGAAGCACGGCCGGGAGATCAAGAGCAAGGAGGAGTCCCTGGTGGCGGCCCAGCGTACCGTGGAGCGGGCGCTGATCGATGCCGAAGCGGCACGGGCGATTGCGGCGGCCAAAGGGTCAGTCCGGCTCCTGCTGCCGGAGATCAAGCAACGGGTGAAGGTCCTGAAGGGGCAGGATGGGGAGTTTGCCATCCGCGTGGTCGATGCCGAGGGGACGCCGCGCATCGGCAAGGTCGAAGGGGGCAAAGCCGCCCCGATGACCATTGCGGAACTGGTCGCGGAACTCCGCGAAGATGCCGAGTTGGCCCGAGCGTTCGATGGCTCGGGAGCCAGTGGCAGCGGGGCTGCCAAGAGCGAAGGGGGCGGGGGAGCCGTCCGGACGATTCCAGCCGGTGACGACAAGGCATTCCTGGCGAATCTGGAGAAGATCGCCAAGGGTGAAGTCGCCGTAACCTAACGGTTCCCGCGTAGGCGCGGGACATAGACGGAGGAAGTACCCGTGGCCAATTCCCTGGCGAACGTCGTTCCGCAGATCATGGCCCAAGGGCTGATGGTGCTGCGTGAGAACGCGATCACCCCCCGCCTCGTGAACCGCAGCCTGGAAAACAAGGTGGCGGAGTTCGGAGACACCATCGATGTGCCCTTCGTGGGCAATGCGACCGCCGTCACCGCGGTCGGGCAGGCGATCTTCACCAACGTTGATATCACCAGCTCCAAGGTCCAGGTGGCCTTGAGCTTCTGGCGCCGGGCAGACTTCACCCTGAGCGACAAGGAGATCGAGGAAGCGATTTCCGGCCTCCTGCCGATGCGGGCCAGCGCCACGATCAAGGCGCTGGGCAATGCGGTGGACTCCTTCATCCTCGGGCTGTACAAGGGCATCTATTCGACCGGCGGCGTGGCGGGGACAACGCCCTTCGCCTCGACCGTGACGGCGTTCCTGGATGCCCGGACGAAGATGAACAAGACGCTCGCCCCGCTCGATGGGCGGTTCGTCATCCTCGACCCGGACGCCGAAGGCAACGCGCTCGGATTACCGCTGTTCCATCAGGCCAACCTCCGGGGCGATCAGGGCGGCGTCATCCGGGGGGAAATCGGCACCAAGCTCGGGGCCGACTGGCACATGAACCAGAACATCCCGACCCACAGCGCTGGCACGCTCACGGCCAATACGTCCATGGTGGTGAATGGCGACCACGCGACGGGGGTCAGCGTCATCACGCTGCGCGGCACCGCGCCCTCCGGGACGCTGGTGGCGGGTGATCTCTTCACGTTGGGCGGAGTCGCCCAGCAATATGTAGTGGTCACGGTGGCAACCGCGACTGGGACCGTCGTCACGGTGTCGATCCAGCCCTCGCTGTCAGTCTCCCATGCCAGCGGGGTGGTAGTGACCTACATCGGGACCCATGTGGTGAATCTCCTGCTCCAGCGGGATGCGATCGCCTGGGCCTCGCGGCCGATGCAGCGCAGCAAGTTCGACGGCCTCGGCTCGCTGTTCGAGACCGTGGTCGATCCGATCTCGGCCTTGGCCTTGCGGCTGGAGGTCACGCGCCAGAACAAGCAAACCACCTGGACCTGGGACATCCTGGGTGGGGCGAACCTGATCCGTGCGGAGTTGGGCGCCCGGATCATGGGCTAAGGGATGGGAGGGGAGGGCTTCGGTCCTCCCCTACTCCCACTGACATATGGCCGACCCAACGATTGATGCGACCGTCGGGGGCGCGTCGAGCAACAGCTACATCACCCGGACGAACGCGCAGCTCTACTTCGATACCCGGGTAGCCGCGGAGGTCGCGGCATGGACGGATGCGGCCACCGCGGACAAAGACCGGGCGCTCATCAGTGCTACGTACCGGCTGGAGCAGGAAGAGTACGCCGGCGTTGTTGCTGATCGGGACCAGGCCCTCAAGTGGCCCCGGGCGGGGCTCACGGATGAGGACGGCCGCCAATACGACGACGACGAGATCCCGAAGCCCATCGAGCGGGCCTGTTGCGAGCTGGCGTTGGCACTACTCAAGTCGGAGGTCACGCTCGGGGATTCCGGCCTGGAGGGGTTTGAGAACGTCCAGGTTGGCTCCCTCGATGTCACCCCCCGCGCCTCCCGACAAGCCGGAGTGCTGCCGGAACAGGTCAAGCGCTTGCTGCGCGGACTCTGGGAGGATACCGGCAGTCTCACCCGTCCGGTGTACCGCGCATGAGTGTCCTCGATACTCCGCTCCGGCAAGTCGCCAAGACGGTCATCAACCGCTTTGGGATGGCCGTCACGGTCCAGACGATGGCGCGGAGTACGTACAACGTCACCACGGGACAATCCACGCTCATCACCACCGCCACCTCGCTGAAGGGATTGCTCTCCGAGTATCACACCCGAGAGATCGGGGATGCTATCAACGCCGGGGACCGGAAGCTGGAGATCGCGGCGGCGCTCTTATCCACGGCCCCGGATACCGAGGACCGCGTGGTCATTGGGAGTGCGGTGTATCGAATCGTCCGCGTCATCACCCATTGGGCTGGCGGGGAGGCCGCGCTCTATGAATGCCAACTCCGGGGGAACGCATGACGGTCGAAGAAGCCAAAGCCGCCCTGCGGGACCGCAGCAACCAGGCCGTGCGGATGCTGGCGTTTGAAGCCCTGTCGCGGATCGTGCTCAGGACGCCGGTGGATACTGGACGGGCCCGGGGGAACTGGAACGTCGGGGCGGGCGATCCCGACCGTAGCGTCAATATCATGGGGTTCGACAAGACGGGCATGGAGACGATCAATCGCGGGCGGCCGCTTCTCGATGCGGCAGGCCCGGACCAGACGCTCTACGTCACCAATTCCCTGCCGTATATCCTGCCCTTGGAACACGGGCACTCCAGCCAGGCGCCGGCGGGGATGGTGATGGTGACGCTGGCGGAACTCCAACCCTTGGCCAGCGAGATCGCGGCCCGCATTCGCGCGGGTGCGCTCTAATGGCCAGTGCCCTCGATGCCGCCCGAGTGACCATCGAATCTCGGATCAAAACGCTCTGGGCGGCGGACGAGAATACCACCATCATCTGGCCGAACGATCCGAAGGACCCGCCGGCCTCGGGCACCTGGATTGAACCCGCAATTGTCTGGGGCGATGGATTCCTGAGTACGAAAGATGGCCGGCAGATGATCACGGGAGTGGTCAGCATCAACGTCTTTGGGCAGGCCGGCAATGGGTTTGGTCCGGTGACGCAATCGGCAGATTCCGTGCGGGACATGGTGAATAGCGTCGAGGTGTCCGGGGTGCGTTTTGGAGTGCCTTCCGGGCCGCGGCGGATTCCCAATCCTGAGAGTAAATGGGTACAAGCGAATGTGCGGGTCCCCTTCTCAGTGGACGAAACGGTGTAAGGGAGGAACGACATGGCGAACGTGCGAGGACAGGATGGTTCGGCCACCGTGGCGACAAACGCCATTGGCGAACTGCGGGATTGGGCCTTGGATGGGGTCAGCATCGAAACCATGGACGACACGGTGAAGGGCGACAAGCACCGCACGTTTCTTGGGGGCGTGGGCGATGGCGGCACGGCCCGGTTGACCTGCTGGCTAGATGGGGCAGATGCCGGCCAGTCAGTGGTGATTGGCTACTTCGCCGCCGCCACGCCACAAAGCGCTGCGGTGACGGTCGTGCTAACGGCATCTACTGGCAAGACCTACACCTTCAGTGCCGTGCCAATCACGATGAGCCTGGGGAGTCCCGAAGGCTCGGCCTTGTGTCCGGTGACATTTACCTTCAAGGTCTCGGGTGCCGTGACCGCAGCGTGGGCGTAATATGAGCAACTACCGCGGACAAGACGGCCTCCTGATCCTGGGAGGGGAACTCATCGGGACACCCAAGGCGCGAGCGGCGGTCGCGACGGGTATCACCGAGTTTGCGGTCACCGGTGGCGGGACCATGACCGGGCTGGTGACGGTGGGCGACATTTTCGCCATTGATGGGGGAACTGACCATACCGTCACTGGATCGTTCTATGTCGTCAGCACTAACGCCATCGCGACCTTGGTGTTCACGCCGGCCGTGGCGACGGCGATCGCCTCCAATGCTACATTGACCTTCGAGAGTCATTCGGTCGCTGAGTTGAAGGAATGGACTCTGGATAGCGAGATCGATGTGATTCCCGATACCGTCAAGGGGGACAAGCACAAGACGTTCAAGGGTGGGATCGCCGGCCATCGCGGTCGAGCCACGGCCTGGCTGGATGGTGCCGACACCGAACAGGCGGCCCTACTGGCGAAGATCGCGGCTGGGACGCCAGATGGCACGGTTGCTGCACTCACATTCAAAGTGGCGGATGGCAAGTATTTCTATGGCGCTGCCCTGTTGTCCAATTTCAGCGTTGGCTCACCTGAAGGATCGGCCCTGGTTCCTGTGAGTTTTGACTTCCAAATTACCGGCCCCTTGGCCAAGGAGTGGAACTGATGGCGAAGGCGATTGATAAGGTCCGGGCCGCCTACAACGCCGGCAAACGCCAGCTCGTGGTCCCGGAGTTCGACAACCTCGAACTGTGGTTTGGGCAACTCACGACCGCCGATATGCAAGCCGTCCTGGCGCGGGAACCCAAGGACTCCTACGAGCAGGATCTCCTCCTGCTGATTCATAAGGCCCAAGATGCCGACGGGAAGCCCGCATTTCAGACGGGCGATCTCCACTATCTCAAGACCGAGGCCGATTACGTTGTCTTGCGGCGGGTGATTGCCTTCCTGTACAGCACAACGGCCCTGATCGAGCAGGAGGTGAAGAAACAGATCGAGGGGGACCCTTCCTCCGCTTCCGCCTGAGTCTGGCGGAGGCGTTGCATAAGAGCCTGGCGGAGATCGATGCCCTCCCCCAACAGGAACTCTTGCTGTGGGGGGCCTACGAGCAATGGAAGCGCGCCCATGAGGACTAGTGGCTGAGAATGAAGTCATAACGTTTGGGGCGGCGTTCGATCCCTCGGGGGTGGCCCGGGGCGTCACCATCGCCAATCAGAAGCTCAACGAACTGAGCCAAAGCGCCAAGCGCAACGAGGCGGCCTTCGCCAGCGCATCGCTCAGTACTAGCCGATTCAGCGAAAAGGGCGTGGCAACGCTCCGCGCCCTGAGTGGGGAATCCAAGAAAACCTCCACGGCCTTTCAGCAATTGGCCGCCGATGTGCGCTTAGCGCAGGCCGATTTCGCGGCGGGCCGGATTGGCTCCGGGGACCTCGCCACCGCGTTGAACGTGGCCCAACAGAGCGCCATTGGGATGCGGACCCGGGGTATCGTGCCGATGGGTACTGATCTTGGGGCCTTCAATCGAGTGATGCAAGCGACTGTGCCCCACATGACCAGCATGGGGCACGGGTCGCATATGGTCAGCAGGGAATTGGCGATGATGGGGGCCATGGCCTTGGGCACGAGTGGAAGTGTCGGGAAACTCGGCGCGGGGCTGGCGATGATGAGTATGGGCGGTCTGACGAGTTTCGGCATCATCGCGGGATTCGCCGCCATCGCCGGGGCATTCACGTTGATCGGGAAATCCGCACGCGAAGCGAAGGAGAAGATCGCGGAGTTCCTGGAAGAGCAACGCAAGGCCGCTATCGCCCGGTTGCCAGAAAGTGCGCGACTGGCCCGGACTGGAGAAGAAGCTGAAAAACAAATCGCGGCACAGCGCGGCGTTGTCGCCAAAGCGGAACGGGCCGCCCGTGCCCTGCGGATTGCCGAGCAACCCATGGGCACGACCACTACCGAGGCCCAGCTCCAAGAAGCGGTCCTGAACGACAAGAAGGCCATCGAAGCACGCAAAGTCCTGGCGGAACTCCTCGGCCAGCAAGCGATGATTGCGCGGGAAGTGACCAGAGCGACCGAAGAGGAATTCGACCAGATCCTCAAGGCCACCGGCTATGAGGCGCGGATCAACGATGCCCTGAGACAGCGCGCCGAAGCGCTGGAAGCCCTCCGCACGATGCGCCCGGAGATGGCGGGTCCTGGCGTGCTTCCCGGGACGCGGGAATCCCGCATCGTGTCCGCGTTCATCGCCACGGAGACGCTGGGGGCTCGGGCCGAGAAAGGTGGGCTCGCCAGCATCCTCGCGCCGTTGAGCAACGCCGCCAGGGATCGGGTCAAGGATGTGCTGGATGCTGAAAAGCGGCTCGCGGCCGAGCGGGCGAAGGCTACTCTTGAAACTGCCCGGGCGACACAACAGCTGTGGGGCGCTATCATCAGCGGAGCCTCGAATCTGATTCAGAGTCTCATCCGCGGTGAGGCATCAGCTGGGTCGGTGGTCGGTGGGATCGGCGCGACCATCGGCGGGGCCCTAGCCGTATCAAATCCCCTGCTGGGATTAGGAATCCTGGGGGCCAGCGGCATCCTTGGGGCGCTCTTCGGCGGCGGGAAGAAAGAATTGCCTGTCCGGGATGATAGCTCGCGGGCGGAACTCGCGCGCCTTCGGCAGGATCTCCAGCGCATCGGACCGGATCGTGTCGTGGTCGTCCTCCGGGATGAACAGACGGGGACCGAACGTATCCTCTACGAAATGAATCGCCGCACCCGCCGCGATGCCCAACCGCGCCTGCCGCCAGGCATGGGGATCTAATGGGTTCGCCAGCTTATCTGGTCCAGAACTATTTCAGCGATGTCGCGTTCCCCACGCACACCATCAGCGCGGAGGAAGAAGCCACGGGCTTTGAGCCGTGGCGCGTTGCGGATGGACGGCGGAGTCTAGCGGATCACTGGAAACCGACGACGGCGAATAGCGAGACGTGGGTCAAGTTCGATACGGGTGTTGCCGCAACGATTACCGCGGTGCCGCACATTGTTGCGCTTGATCGAGGCCACAACCTCGCAGGAGTGGCGGCCCTCAAGTTCCAACTGTCCGCGAATGACGCTGACTGGACCGACCTGGTGTCGGTCACCATTCCGGCAAGCGCCAGTTCCGCGACGGCGCTTGATGCAACGAATGGTGCCACCACCGAGGAAGGGGCATGGCTCAAGCAGGCAACGCCGGCCTCCACCTATCGCTATGGCCGGTTGCTGGTTCCCGCGATGGGGGCGGGGCTCGTGCCGAAGGTCGTGGGATTGTGGTTCGGTCCCTCCTGGCAGCCGGGCAATCCTACGATGCCGGTGCCTGATGAGGACTACGAACCTATCTACGAAGAAACTATCGTCCCTTCAAGCGGTTGGCGGGGACGCAGCAAGATGGTCGCCCTGCGCACTGGGGAGTTGACCTACAAGTTTGCCAGTGAGGCGGAATATATCACTGCTCGCGGGCATCTCTGGGATCACTTCCGCTACAATCGTCCCATGTGGGTGGTCCACGATGACACCTATGCCGAACGGGCCGTCTTGGCCGTTCCACGCACTGAGCGCCAGGGCTTCGGGTTTCACGCCGATTGGTGGAATATGCGGCGCGGGGTCATTCCCTGGATCGAGCACGAACCCTTGGTGGATCGGTGAGAGCAGGCTGGACCGCCGATCTCGCCCGCCTGGTCCGCCGCCCGGATACCCCGGCCCGACTGGCGATTGATCTCCGGGCTATCGATGCGGCACGTCTCCGCAAGACGAACAGTGAATGGATCGAAGCGGACGCGACAACGGGCTTCAACGTCAGCGCGACCGATCAGGGCCTCCGGCTCACAGAGAGCGTCGTCACTCTCATCACGCAAGCCGGTCCCGGCGATGGCTACTTCACGCAGCTTGATCGACTCACCCCGATGGATGTCGCGATGGTCGAATGGGCCGGAAGCGTTCCCCATGATCTGGAGATCCACCGGATCAAGGCCACCCTCCATCCCAAACTCGACGGCGGTCAACCCAAGACTGTGGCGAATTGGAAGTGCCAGGTCTTCGGACTTGAGGCGGTCTATGAGGAGGGGGAGCTGACCGAGTTGGCACTCGTGCCGCTCGGCGATGATTTAGCCATCGCAGCGACCGGAACGTCCGCCGCAGAATATACCTTCAGCTGGGTTGGGAACTACCCCAAACCCCAACCGCTTTTGATGTCGCTCCCGATCGGGGGAGGCACCGCCTATCCGACGCCCGTATGTTTCGTGGCGGTCTGGGGTGTTAAGGCTGATGGCTCCGTGGCGGACAACATCGGCTGGGCGCGGGATTCGACCGTAGGCTCGGTCACGACAGACGGGAACACCCTCACCGGCAAGACGCTGACCCATGTGAGTTCCCGCCTCTTCGGCGATGCCTATCTCATCGCCAATACGCACGTTCCCGTCATCACGCTCGAAACGGCCGATGTCGCGGCGGCGACCATCACCTGGACCACGAACCCCTTCGTCCTCTCCCCGATCCCGACCGATGGCACCCAGGTCATCCTCTCTCTGATCGGCGAGCTGCCGGATGACAGCACTATCACCGGCCAGATTCGCAATGCCGCCGATACGGCCTGGGCGGATTTTGTTGATGGTGAAACGTGGGATGACATCTTCCCGGGAGTGAGTCCCCCAGCCTCGGGTGAGTACCAACTGCGTGCCACGCTGACACCGAATACCGCTGAGGACCTGACCCCGATTCTCCGCATCATTGGGGTCGAATCGGTGGAAACGGTGGATCTCCGGGATTCGGCGGAAGTCGAAAGTGTCGAATGGACCTTCGACCCGATCACCTGCAAAGCGGCGATTCCCGAACTCCAACTCCGAGCAGCTCAACACGGGCAACGGGATTTCCACGATGCAGTGACGGAAGCGTTTGCGACCCACGACATCGCCGATCTCAGCATCCGGCTGGCCATCGAGGCGGACTACCTCGCGGATGCCGTAGCGACCTTCACGGCCGCTGACGCTACGCTGTTAAGCCTGTATCGTGCCCTCGGCTTCGGGGGCTGGAATGTCAACTGGTCTGGAGCGAACGCCAGCAACGCCACCATCGCGATCTCGGGTAACCAACTCAAGATTCCCTATGGCTATGTCGGGGGGAATAGTTCCGGGATCAACGCCTTCCACTCAGTAGAGGACATTGCCGATGACAATTTCGATGCCTACGTCAAGTACACCCGCAACACGGTGGCGCAGGCGGATGAGAACCGCGCCGGCCTCTATGTCCTGACCCACGCGAGCGGCGGTGCCACGACCTCACGGGAAGGTGTGCTCGTCGCCATCCGGGGTACCGATGGCGGAGGTTCGACCTGCACTATCAACCTGACCCGCTTCAATGCCGCCGGAGCCGCAGCGCAGGATGTGGTGGTGAATGCGGCGTTCACGTTGGCCCTCGGCGCATCGGTCTATCTGGGCGTCACCGTCTCGGGCGTGGATGTGGCGGTCTGGACGGCGGCCACGGAGTTCGGCGCCCGCACCACGCACGATACCGTTACGCTGACGGCCGACCTCCGCGACGGTGCCCACCAGCGGGTGGGAGGCTATGTCCGCTGGGCCTTTGGCACGGGAACGGTGGATGCCGGCCATTTCCTGGATGATCTGACCGTCGTCGATGGGATGACCCGCCGGGCACGGCTCGTCCTCGATGATTTCCTGATTGAGGATATTGAAGGGTTGGGCGCTAGTCTCCGGATCACGGGCTATTCGCCCTTAGCCTTGGTGCGCGCCGTGCTCCCTAGATACAGCGGGGGGGCGCGAGAACCCTACGTCAAGACTAACCAAACCCTGCAAGCGGTCTACGATGACCTCTTGGATACGCAACTGGGTATCGCGGGACGCTACCGAGGACCGGGGGTGTTGGACACCAGCGAGACGGTGACCAAGACCGTCGAGGATGCCGATGTCAAAGTCGAGCTGGACGCCATCGCGTTCTTAGCCGGTGGGCCAGTCATCAGTTCCCAGGGCCGGATCAAATGGATCAATGTCTTTGGGGACAAGGGCGTCGTCGCGGTGCTCGATCCGCACGAGATCGAGCCCCTCCAGGTGACGCCGGGCTGGCGGGCGCGGATCACCGAGTACTCCGTGCCGTGGAATTGGAACGATGCGGAGGGGCGCTTCGAGGACGAGTACCACCAGATCCTCACGACCCCGCTCTCGGCGCTGGAGATCGCCCGGCTGGAAGGGGAGGTGCGGCTCGAGGAAGACGTTGCTCGCTGGATTGATACGGCGACCTTGGCGCAGACCATCGCCGAGCGGATGCTGGATCGGTTCGGGACCGGACTCATCGAGGTGCGCTTCCGGACGACGTATCCGCATCCCGAGTGGGACCTGGGGGATCTCGTCGCTGTGCGGACGGATCGGTTTGTCGCCAAAGACCCCCACAGCGCCCGCGCCCTGCGAGGGCATCTATGGATGGCTGGGATCGTCCGCGGTATCCATGATCCCTGGGGGCGGGAGTTCTCCATTTGGGTGCGGAGTTACGCGGACATCGGGGCGTCGTTGGTCGCCGTCACGCGCGAGGGGTATGCGCGACCGCAGATCACCAGCCTCCAGCTCTTTGTGAGTGAAGCCGGTGCGGTGCGGGCGACCGCGTTGGTCAAGGATGGGGCCTCCGCCCGGTTCGCCTTGGCGACGGATACCGATCCCGACGATGAGACGGTCTTCCCCACGCTCGCCACCACGCAGGCCGGGACCTTGGTGGCGGCCGATAGCTACGGGAATATCGTCAGCGGCAATCTCGGCACGCTGGCCTCCGGAGAGACGGCTTATGTCTCTGCCCTGGCATATGAAGTGGCGGATGGGACCGGGAGCGAAGCCGTGGCCTTGCGGCGGGAACGGGTGACCTATGGCGCAGGTGTTGTGCCGGGGACGACGATTACCCATATCGCGGATGGCTGGGCGGCAAGCCTGAATGGCGCGGAAGGATCGCTGGTCCTGAATACGCAGGGGGAAGAGGGATTCTCGAATCTCGAAGACGCGACACCCATCAGTACCACCTACATCGTCTATTTCCTGGTGAATTCGCTCAGTTTCACCGACGATGACACCATGCGGCTCACGTTCTATACGAACGATGGACCCGCGAGCACCAACTGGACGCAGGTGGGCTTCATTGATTACGTGGCGGGTGAGGCGCACAACAGCATCCGCTCGTTTTCGTTCGTGGCGGCGTTGGGTGCCAACTTTGACATTCGTGTGCGTGCGACGACGGAGCCTGCCGGCACGGGGCTGAGTTGGTCCTTCACCATGCGCTCAGAAGCCAACAGCCCGGCTGGCGTAGAGTACGATGCCATTTCCGGTGCGGTCACGCCGATGCTGGTGACTGGCGTGGTCCCTGATGTGGGCGATACCCTCTACGCCAACGCGAGTGCGGCCTGGACGGCGGCAGCCGGGAACGCGACCACGACGCGGAAGTTCTGGCGGCAGGTGGGCGATGGGGCAACTCCAGGCGCCCCGGCGTGGGACACCTTGCTGGCCGCTGATTTACCGAGCCATTCGGCGGCCCTGCTGACCTCGGGCACGATGCCATATGCTCAATTGCCTACCGGCGGCGGGACGTGGGCCAACGGGGGCACCCTCTCCATCACGGGTGGCGTGACGACCGTTGCCGGACTCATGAGTAGCGCGCTGGTCACCGTGCAGGCGGGGCTCACCGTCTCGGGCGGCGGCATTGCGATTCAGGTTGCTGGTGGTCAGGAAGTGCAAATCCT
>Ga0209541_10012445_pt1 | contig 13164 bp, 15 predicted proteins | sample RifCSPlowO2_01_FD_184027 | JGI IMG/M metagenome (GOLD analysis project Ga0209541, IMG submission 184027) | Groundwater microbial communities from Rifle, Colorado - Rifle CSP2_plank lowO2_0.1 (SPAdes) (version 2) | ecosystem: Environmental > Aquatic > Deep subsurface > Groundwater | place...
AAGGGATATAATTTGCATTCAGTGCTCAAAATTAGTGAAGTTTTGCAAATATTAAAAATGCATAACAAATTTTCTCAGCAGCAGTTTGAGGATATTTCTGCTTACTTCAAAAATTCGGAAGCGTGGAGCAGGGCAAGGGGCACATGAAATGGAAAGAATAATCAAGCGTGAGAGAAGCATTATCCCCGCGTGTGATGTGAATAGCCCGGAAATGCTTGAGAAGCTTGTCGAGGAAACCTGCGGTGTTGAAGGGATTGGCGCATATAAAGTGGGATTGGAGCTTGCAATCCCTTTCGGATTAAAAAAGGTTGTTGAAGCCGTTAGAAAATACACAGAACTCCCTATTATTTACGACCATCAGAAGGCAGCAACAGACATTCCCGAATTGGGGGAGAAATTTGTAAATGCCTGCAAGAGCTGCGGAGCTGATGCAATAATTTTCTTCCCGCAGGCAGGGCCGGCAACAGAAAGGGCGTGGATAGAATCTGCAAAGAAAGCAGGTATTGGAATAATTGTCGGCGGGGAAATGACGCATGCAAATTACCTTGCAAAGGATTCCGGTTTTATTGCTGATGATGCGCCGAAGCGCATATATGAGATTGCCGCTGATCTGGGCGTAAGGGATTTTGTAGTTCCCGGAAACAAGCCCGAGAAGATTCTGGAGTATAAAAAATTGCTTGAGGCAAAGGGGATTGAACCGATTTTATATTCCCCGGGATTGGTCGCGCAGGGCGGGAAAATTACAGAATCCGCAAAAGCGGCAGGAAAAAACTGGCATGCGATTGTAGGAAGGGCATTGTATGGCGCCGGAGATATTAATGCAGCTGCAAAAGAAATGACGGCTGCTTTAATGCGCTGAAATGCTATATTTATAAATTGTTCTTGTTAGTTATATATAACTATGCCGACTTTAAGCGTATTGGTTGACAGGGAATTTGTAAGGGATGTGGATGCCGTCCTGCAAAAGACAAGGATCTATTCCTCAAGGAGCGAATTCATAAAGGATGCCATCAGAGAAAGAATGATAGAATTAAGCAAAACTGCAGATGAATTGAGAAATATAAGAGAAGCAACAAAAAAACTTGCCAGGCTTGCAGTCAAGCGCGGATATAAGGGTGAGCCTCTTACAAGAAAGGAAAGGATAAGAATTGCAAACGAGCACCTTATGGAATATGGTTTCGAACCTCATCAGGAGAAATAACTCTAATCAGATTTTCCAGCGGCTCAAAATCCTTCTTGTTCCATGTGACTAGATATTCGCAGTTTGTTTCAAGAGCATATGCGGCATGCAATGAATCAGGATAGTGCAAACCCTTTGCTTTTAGTTCTTTATTTCTTTCATCAACTTTCGCTGTTGGGAAGGCTAATTCATATTTGATTAGATAGATTGATTTAAAATAATCCAGAATTTCTTTCTCTGTTAGAAATGTCTTGGATTTGACTTCTTTTAGGAATAAGCCAGATATAACTACAATAATGTTCCGCTCTCTGCACAAGCAGAAGAAGTTCTCGCTGTAATGATAAAGCGGTCTAAGGCCGCCATTTAATTCATTTCTAATCAAACTTATCAGTACATTTGAATCCAAATAAAGGAGCATAATAGAATGGGGAACAAAAGTATTATTAAGACGATTGCCGAAGTATATAAAATTGAATTTCTACTGCATCAATATGATTACTTCGCCTGCGTTTATCTGCTCTTTTGAAATTCCCTTTACAACAAGCCCTACAGTCATTCCCGCCTTCGCGATTGCGCCGTATTTGGAATTGACTTCCTCAACAGTAAATTCAATCCCGTTGCATGTTCCCCGCATGCCCTCGCATACTGCGCCCTGCAAAATCTCGCCAATGATGTAGGGGTAATCGAAATTCAGGAAAGTGGAAACCTTCTTCACTTCCAGCCTGTTCTCAACAGCAGGGTCAATCCTGATGCTGTCCCAGGGCCTTATAACTTCAACAGTTTTCCCGACAGACATTTGCTGCCTGTTGGAGCCGAATGTCAATGAAACCAGACTCATAATTTATCACCCTCTCCTTTTTCTCTCTTAACGAAGACAATTATATTATATGCTTTTGTTTATAAATTGCTGCGGATAACAAATCCGAACAAAAACAAACTAAAATATTAGGTTTCCATACTATATAAAGCTTTCGTTCGGCGGTTTTTTTGCAACAAAAGGATATTAAATAAGGAATTTCATTTTATTTTACAGACATTTCTCATTCGGGATGAAAAAATGGCAGACCAGATAAAAACAAAGAACAACAATGCGCATTATGTGCAGAAAATGCGCGCGAAACTGTTTGACATTGAGGCGAGAAAGCTCATTGCAATAATCCATGAGATTGATGCGAAGGAGCTGGGGATAATGCCCCTTGACAGGATTGAAATTTACTGCCCAATAACAAAAAAGCGCGTAACAACTGTTGCCGACCTTACAACAACAATGGTGAAAAAAAATGAGATTGGGCTGTTCAAGGACGTTAGCAGGGAATTGGGAATAAAAAAATGCGATTTCCTTGAAGTGAAGGCAAGCCCGCAGCCTGAAAGCGTCACTTACATAAAAAAGAAGATGAAGGGGGAGAAGCTTTCATTTGAGGAAATTTCAGAAATAGTGCGCGATATAGGAAAAAATAAATTGGATGAAATAGAAATAAGCGCTTTCATGGCCGCAGTTTATATCCACGGGTTTGACCTGGATGAAACAACCTCGATGACCAGGGCGTTGTTGCTTGATGGCAAGCAGCTGAAGATTGAGAAAACTCCTGTGGTGGACAAGCACTGTATCGGGGGCATAAACGGCAGGGCGACAATGATTGTTGTGCCAATAGTTGCTGCAGCGGGCTGTTACATTCCTAAAACTTCCTCACGTGCAGTTACAAGCTGCGCAGGAACAGCGGACGCAATGGAAGTCCTTGCCCCTGTAAACCTTTCAATCGAGCAGATAAAATCAATTACCGAGAAAATCGGCGGCGTAATTGTGTGGGGAGGCGCGGTTGATCTTGCGCCAGTGGATGACAAGATAATAAAGATTGAGCATCCGTTGGCGCTAGACCCGGAAGGGCAGATAATTGCAAGCGTTGTAAGCAAAAAGGCAAGCGTCGGCGCGAAGTATGTTGTATTTGATCTTCCAGTGGGGCCGGACGTAAAAATCCAGACAAGGGAGCGCGCGGAAAACCTTGCGAAGAAATTTATTGAGGTCGGGAAGAAACTTGGAATGAAAGTTGAGGCGCTGATTACCGATGGCACAGAGCCTTCAGGAAAGGCATTCGGGCCTGCGCTTGAAGCGAAATATGTCCTTGAGATACTTGAAGGGAAAAGATTTGACAACCTTGCGCAGAAGGCCTGCGAGCTTGCGGGCGCGCTCCTCGAACTGTGCGGAAAGGCGCAGCGCGGAAAAGGATTTGATGCCGCAAAACAGCTGCTTGCAAATAAGAAGGCGCTTGAGAAGATGAGGCAGATAATAAAGGCGCAGGGAGGAAAGACATTAAGCTCCGAGGACACAAAACTTGCAAAATTCAAGCATGTCGTAAGGGCAAATGGCGATGGCACTGTGAAGAGCATAAATGTGAGATTGCTCAGCACTATTGCAAGGATTGCCGGGGCTCCCGCGGACAGCAGGGCGGGGGTAATGCTGCTTGTTTCAAAGGGGGAAAAATTAAAGCCCGAGCAGCCGCTGTTTGAAATTTATGCCGAGAATATGCGCAAGCTCGAGCTTGCGGGGGAATTCGCAAAAAAGAACAGCGCAGTAGAAACCGGGGAAATAGTGCTTGAGAAATTCGAATGACCGCTATTGGAAAATTTCCTTGTAGAGATTCACAAAATCCTTCGGCCCGATAAGGTAAATCTTTTCATCTGCAAGTTTGCTGTTTTTAGGAATTTTTTCTTTTGGCATTTCCTCTCCCATAATTTTTGAGATGTTCTGAAGCGCATTTGAGAGGTTCTTGTTCCTGAACCTGAAAAGGGATTTGAGGAATTTCCCGAAAAGCGCAGGATTCCTTATTTCTGAGAATTTGCCCTTGGATTTCATCTTCAGCATTGCAATCTGCCCGGGCGCATTTGGGAAGAAGGAATTTCCGGGAATTTTCGAAATAATTTCCGCGCTGTAGAAATAATTTGCCATTACCGAAAGCGCGGAATAATCAATGAAGCCGGGCTCCGCAAGCAGCTTTTCCGCAAATTCAGTCTGGAACGCAAGGACTGCCAGTTCAAAATCCCTGGAAAGCAGGGCGAACATCTCCTCCGAGGAAAGCGCATAGGGCTGGGAGCAGGCAACCTTGCTGAATTTTGGGAGCAAATGCAGAATTTCAATTATGCCCCCGTTGTAAAAATTGGCATTCCCTGAAGTAATTTCCTGCTTCAGCGCCTCAAAAAGCGCGGCATCCCGCTCAATTGCAATTACATCTGATTTTTTCGCGAGCTCCAGCGTAAGGAAGCCTGCGCCGGGGGCAATCTCGAGTATTGTCTCATTTTTCTTGGGGGAAATTTCATGGATGAATTTTTTTATTATTGGCTCATCAATAAGAAAGCACTGGTTTGCTTTCCTGTCAGGGGTGAAGCGGTACTTGTGCATCAGCGAATTCAGTTCTGCAAGCAGGGACATAGGACCACTATTACATTCCCCTCAGCGCGGCAATGCGCTCTTTTATTGGGGGATGGGTAGAAAACAAATTGTCAAGCCAGCCCTTGTAATTTTTTAATGGATTAATAATATAGAGGTGCGCTGTTGCCTTGTTCGCAGCCTCCAGGGGCTCCTTGTCCGAGGAAATCTTTTCAAGCGCCGAGGCCAGCGCGGGGGGATTTTTTGTAAGCAGCGCGGAATCCGCATCCGCAAGGAATTCCCTCTTGCGCGAAATTGCCATCTTTATTATCTGCGCTATGAAGGGGCTTAGAATTGCAAATACAATTCCAATGGCGAGAATTGCAATCCCTGCCTTCCCCATGTCCCTGTTGCCCGGCCTTCCATACCACATGCTCCTTATTATCCAGTCGCTCAGAAGGACTATAACTCCCACAAGAACAACCGTAATTACCATCAGGCGCGTGTCATAGTTCTTTATGTGCGACATCTCATGCCCCAGCACAGCTTCCAGTTCATTGCGATTGAGTTTCTGCAGAAGCCCTGTTGTAACGCAGATTACGGATTTCTGCGGATTCCTTCCTGTGGCAAAAGCATTGGGCGCGGTGTCATTTATTATATAAAGCCTTGGCTTTGGAATCCCTGAGGCAATTGCTAATCCCTCAACGGCATTGTCAAGGAAGGGGAATTCGCTGTGCTTTACTTCCCTTGCGCCGGAAATTCCCAGGACTATTGAGTCTGAATAGTAGTAGGAAGCAAAAAAAAGCAGAAATGCAATAACAAAGGCGATTATCAGCCCGAAATACGCGCTTCCGAACAGCATCCCGAACGTGTATCCCAGAAAAACTATGAAAACAAAAAACAGGGAAAAGAGAATCAGGCTTTTGCTTCTGTTCAATGCAATCCGGTCATAAACTGAAGTGCGCGTTGCATCAGGCATTGCCTTCACCAATCAGAAGCCCCTAGTTTCCGGCATTTCGCCTTTTTCATTCAAACTTCACTTTTACAGGCGCCCTTTCAGCCGCCCCTGCTTCAAAGTAATCATTGGTCTGCCTGAAGCCGAGCGCTCCCGCAACAATGTTGTTCGGGAAGGTCTGCAGGCCCATGTTGTAGGCCATTATTGAATCATTATAGAACTGCCTTGCGTATGCAATCTTGCTTTCAGTTCCCGAAAGCTCTTCCTGCAGCATGTTGAAATTTTCTGAAGCTCGCAATGCTGGATAGTTTTCAGCTACTGCGAAAAGTGTTTTCAGCGCGCCTGTGAGCATGTTGTCTGCCTGCGCCTTCTCCTTTACGCTCCCTGCGCTGAGCATTGCCGAGCGCGCTTTCGTAACATTCTCAAAAACGCTCTTTTCGTGCTTCATATAGCCCTTTACTGCTTCGACTAAATTCGGAATCAGATCCGCCCTTCTTTTCAATTGCACATCAATCTGCGCCCATGCATTCTGCATGCGGTTGCGCAGTCCAATAAGCCCGTTGTATATAAGAACCAAAACTATCGCTATTAAAACAACAATCCCGACAGCGACCCATTCCCATACCATTTTCTGCCCTCCTTATTTGCTTATTATTATGTGATTACATTATTAAAAGCTATCCCTCTCGCGCCTGCCCTGGAAGAACTCGTCTTTCTTTACTGGCGGCCTTGCGAAAAGGTAGTGCTTTTCTGCCTCGCCCATAAGCTCCTCAACTATGCGCTTAACTATCGTGTGCAGGACGCTGGGCATCAGATGCACGCGCTGCTCAATGTCTGAGAAGGATTCAAACGGCTTTTTCTGCCTTTCCTCAAGGATGCTGAACAGGTGCTTTTTTCCCATTCCAGGAAGCAATTCAAGCGTGTGCCTGCGTATTGTAATCGCGCCTGAAGTGTTGAAAAACTCAACAAACCTTTTCTCATTCTTGCTGACAATGGTTTCTATTGCCTTTTCAATTTCAGCAATGGAATTGTTTGTAAGCTCCCCATAGGTAATGCGCTGCTTTATCCTCTCAACCTTTTCCCTTTCTTCCCTTCCTATGTAGACCTCTTCCATTGTTTTCAGTTCCGCTTTCGGAACTATCTCAAGCAGGGTGAAATGCTCAATCCCTATTACCTGCGCAACCGCTTCGGTTTTGTAACTGCTGGGCTTGCCCCTCGCCAGATAATCCAGCACAATTGCGTGTTCTTCAGTAAGCATTTCCCTTCGCTCCCCTTGAGGCCTAAATAACATTACTTCTTGCTGTATGTTCCCACGATCTTCAGTATATTCTGCTGCTGCTCTTCCGTAATCTTGCTTCCTTTCGGAATCAGAAGGCGCAGGACATCAATGCTTCCCGGCATTGAATCAATTATTTTTATTGCAAGCGCATCATCCATATCCCCAATCGCCTTTATATCCGCAAGCGCCTTATCGCCTTTGGCCTTGGATACTTTCGCGAATTTCTTCACATAATCGTGCGTTAATTTCTGCTCGTAGCCAAGCTCTGATTTTTCCTGGCGCTGCTCAAGGATTTCCTTGACCTCGTAAAGCGGAATCTGCCTCATTGAAATCATTTTCTTCCCGATCATGACGCTTCCTCCTTATTTGCTGGCGTAAGGTGCGCGGGGTGGACCAAAAAATTCTTTTTGCCCTTGCTTTCCATCAGCGAAACATTCAGCATGCCGCCCTGCCTGCCAACAACGCTTACGGTCCTTCCCTGATAGCGCGCAACAGGCATTCCCGAATGCATTGACGGATTTACAGTTATCTGCGCCCTTGTTCCGAGGGCCATATCAGCAAGCTCCCTGCTCACGCTGAGCTTTGTGCTTTTCATCTTGAACTTGTCGCGGGTTTTCGCCCTTTTTCCCCTTGCTTTTTTGCATGCCATAAGTTTCACTCCCAATTGATTTGCTGTACTATCCAATTCTTTTTCTGAATATGCCGAACTCCCTCTCTTAACTATATATAAAGTCCTAGGAAAACATTTTTATAACCATTTTATGGGGGCGCACCCGCTTTCCGCGCGGTTTGGGCCATGCGCAATTGAATAGATATCCTTTTTAAAGCCTTATCCCGCCCTTATATAATTAGGGTTTAAAAAGCCGAAAGCTTTATAAATTAAAAATTACGGCAGATTCACTATAAGGGGTGAAGAATTATGGCAAAAGCGAAAAGGAAATCCGCCAAAAAAATAAGGAAGGCGAGGATTTCAAAGCCAAGGGTGAAGAAATCAAAGCTGCTTGAGAAGTTCGCCGAGGAAGTTGAATCACTGGCCCCTGAGAAGCCGCGCAATGTGCAGATGAAAACCACGGGAAAAATAAGCTATGCCGTTGTTAATCTGGTCGCTTCCGGAAACCTGAACGCAACCCTTGACCTTTACAATCTGGCTGTTACAATCCCAAATATTGAATATGAGCCCGAGCAGTTCCCGGGCGCAATACTTAAATTGAAAGAGCCGAAAGTCAGCATGCTGCTTTTCAAAAATGGAAAAGTAATTTGCTCAGGCGCAAGCTCAGAAAAGGAAATTGCGCTCGGAATAACAAAGGCAAGCAAATTAATCCATGAAGTGCAGCCAAATGTGAAAGTGCAGAGGGATGTCGAATACAATGTCGTTAATCTGGTTGCAACCGCAAACCTGAACCAGACCCTTGACCTATTTAAAACAGCAATGTCATTGGACAATGTTGAGTACGAGCCTGAGCAGTTCCCGGGCGCAATCCTCAGAATTGACGACCCAAAAATTACACTTCTTCTTTTCAAGAACGGAAAGGTAATATGCGCCGGCGCAAAGCGCGAGGAATTCCTGAGGAAAGGCCTTGAAAAGGCAGCGCAGCTGATCAAAAAGATAAAATGACAGCATTTAAAAATTCTTTCATGCACTATTTTTATTGATTAGCGGCCATACCGCAGGGGAAACACCCGGTCCCATTCCGAACCCGGAAGTTAAGCCCTGGAGGGGATTGGCTGGCGCTGTGCTTACGCATGGAGCCTCCTTCACGCTGCTAATCATTTTTTGCTGATTTAATCAGGATATGCAAATTCCTGCAATGAATAATTTTGGTCCTGCAATGCTTTTTGCAGCGCCGATTCCAGGTATTTGTTCTTTTGAATGCCGCTTTCCTCAGGCACTACCTTGAATTCCTTGTAATAATTGAGCGCATCCGGCAATTTATCCAATCCATGGTCCCTTGCAAAAATCTTGATCGCATATGCGACATAATTGTACCTTCTTGAATTTTCTTCATCATCAAAAGCGTTGTCATAGGGGTCCCACTCTGTTATTTGTTCAGGGGTCGGCTGAGGCTTGTATATGAGCTCATCATTTACCGTATAACTTGCATAATCCGCCAGGCCTTCCTCAAGCCACGGAGGCAGGTTCAGCCCTTCCGCCCCGTAATGCACGAATTCGTGCAGGATTACAACCCAAATCCTTTGGCCGTATAATGAAAATGCATCCACTTCAACGCCGTTGTTCCCCAAATATCTCGCGGCATACCTCAATTCAGAAACCGGCTGCGAAGTGACAAAAAGCGCAAAGTTATCATCAAAGTTCAGCCCGGTTATTCCATTCAATTCAGCAAGCTTATTGCAATACGTCTCAATGTCTTTTCTTTCCAAATAATTCCCATATTGCTTTTCGGACATTTTGAAGCATTTTTTCTGGATTACGGGGCTGAACGTATACGCGATTGAAATGCCTTTTGAACGCGGAGAAAAATCAAGGGGGGACAGGCCATTCGCATCCTTTAAATCAATGTTTATTTTTTTGAGGTCTTTTGCCAGGCCCAGCGAAAAATAGCAGACATCTTCAAAACAGTACGGCTCGAAATCCAATTTGGTCCTTTTTGAATTTTCAATTTCATAAAGCGCATTCTTGTCAATTTCAAGATAAAGGGAATCGTCTTCCGAACCCTGCGGCGGCACAGCTAAATCTGTGTCAATGTTGCGGTCTTGAACCTGCAAATCATCATTATTAAAATCATGGCCGATATTCCCATCCCGGGCGGAATCTGGCGCAGAATAACTGCCATCTTCAGGGCCGCCTGTTGAGGTCTGGACACAGCCTGAAACAAAAACAGCCAGAAAAATTAAGGGCAATAGGAAATAAAGTGCCTGCCTTGTTTCTTTTGACATCATACCGCCATCTGCAGTTTAATCCAATTAATTGTTAGCAATAAATCTATTAAAAAGGGGTTTTGTTTCATTCCAACAAAAATTAGTTTTGCATAGCACGCACAGTATATTCTATTTTTGTCCCAATACTGCTTTCTATTTTAAAACTATTGTTTTTCTATATTATAGAAACTGATTGAAGGGATTCTGGTTGGAAGAAACTGCGCAGACTGAAGGCACTCCCGTGGCAGTGCAGAATGTGCCCGAGGAAAACAGAAAATCGGGCATGCGAATCCCGAAAGTGCAGATGCCCGCATTTAAAATCCCGAAATTTGACAAAAGGATGCTTTTCATCCTCGCGCTTATTTTCATACTTGGATTTGCAATCCGCGGGCACCAATTGCAGTATGAATTGTTCTTTGAGTTTGACACATACTGGCATGCGCGCATGACCTCATATGCAATAAAGGGGGAATTGATTCCGGTATTTGCGCCTGAGAATATAGGAAAGGGCAGCATAATTGACCTTACATATTGCAAGGCAGGGAGCACTGAATGCGCGCCGAAGGATCCATTAGCATATTACCAAATAGGCGGGGCAAGAATCCCCTCTGATCCGATGGGCTTCTGGTTCATAAATGCCGCAATATACAAAATCTTCACAGTCGGAAGCGCCTATAACAAGGAAGTGTGGATACAATTTGTAAAGGTTCTTCCTGCAATTTATGGCGCGCTCACAGCGCTTGCAATGTTCTTCCTTTTCAGGCGCATTTACAGGAGCAACAAGGCAGGCTATCTTGCAGGGTTTTTCACTGCCGCAAGCTCCGCTTTCGTTTACAGGACAATGGCCGGCTGGTATGAAGGAAGCAGCATGGTCTTCCTTTTCATGGTGCTTGGTTTCTTCCTTTTCGCAAGGGCAACAGGCACGCTTGAATTGAAAAGGAAAAATCTGCTCAATGCGGTCGCTGCAGGAATTGTGCTGAGCATAAGCCCCTGGATAGGCGGATGGTTCCTGATAATTCCATATCTGCTCATTGCATATGGGATTTTCAACCTGCTGATAATGTGGCTGCGCGGTATTGAAATTCAGAGAATAAAGGCATTTGCTGTCCTGTTTGTTGTAATGTTTGCGGTATTCGCGGGCCTAATGACCCTGCACATAGGGATTGGCTGGACATCAGGCGCATTCAGCTATTTATACAAGGTCTTTCCGAGCCTTGCGCCGGTTTCCGGAGGCACTGGGGAAATTACAGGCGGGGATGTTCTTGCTGCAACTGTGGGGGAGCAGAACACAGGCTACCAGTTCTTCGGCACGAAATTCAGCGCATTGATAATATTTCCCATAATTGCGCTAATTCTCATTCCCATAAGGATTTTCAGGAAAAGGAATGATGTGATGAGCCTTCTCCTGTTTTTCTGGATTCTTGCGACATTCATAATGGCCTGGAACCGCCTGCAATTGACATTTGCGTTCGGCCTTGCGGTTGCTGCTGCCGCGGCATTTGTATGCTTTGACCTGCTTGAATTTTTTGAGAAGCGCACAAAGGCTGAGAAGTTTGCTGTTGCAGCATTTGCCGGCTTCATGCTGATTACTGCAGTAGGGTCAAGCATATTCTTCATTTCGGACCATTTCCCTCCTATAGAACTTGCGCAGGGATGGAAAACCGCACTGAAGTGGGCCAGCACAAATACCGAGAAGGATGCGAAATTCTACAACTGGTGGGATGAGGGCCATTGGGTTACTTTCCTTGCGGAGAGGGGCGCTTCCACAGACAACAGGAATTATGATTTTGCCGGGGACAGGGATTTCGCATTGTTCATCGTGGAAGAGGATGAGAACAAGATGCATGAGCTTGTGAAGAGCTATGGCGCGGATTATGTGATATTGGATGAGGATTTGCTGATGAAGCAGCGCTCCCTTGGAATGTATGCCTATGTCACAACAAACGGGAATGATGAGCGCATAGCCAAGTTCTTTGGGGTTGCATTCGGCTGCAGCATTCTGCAGTTAACACAGGAGATTGAATGCGGGCCGAATAAGATACCGCTTGCCCAATACCAGTCGCTTCCAACAACATGGACCTCAATCCCTAACCAAGTGCAGGACAGGATGCCGCTGTTCATTTACAGGGACAATGACTTTACAAGGCTGTATATCGTGAATTCAGCAACAAACTCAAGCCTTCTTGCAAGGCTCTGGTTTAAGGCTCCGGACATAACGCACTTTGAGGAAATATACTACGCCAAAGGAATAAAGATAATCAGGGTAAAGTAATTGTGAAAATATGAACTATTTGTTGCCCATGGCAATTCTTGCGGTTATTGCTGCATTTTTCATAACCAATGCCGTCAGCCCCTTTTTCATAAGGAGGATGCACTTCCGCAGAATTCTTGGAAGGGACATGAACAAATTAGGAAATGCCAAAGTCGCGGAGATGGGCGGAATTACGGTAATGCTTGGGTTTGCATTTGCAATCATCGTTGCAATTTTTTCATATACCTATCTTGACCTGATTGAACTGAATCTTACTGCCGTGCTTGCAGCATTTTCAACCGTAATTCTCATCGGCCTTCTGGGAATAATTGATGACCTTATAGGATGGCGCCATGGCATAAGGCAGTGGCAGCACGCATTGATTCCGATATTTGCCGCGCTCCCGCTGATGGCATTGAACATTGGCACAACGGAAATGCGCCTCCCGATCATAGGGGTTTTTTCCTTCGGCATTTTCTATTCCCTCGTTATTGTTCCGATAGGGATTACAGGGGCAAGCAATGCCTTCAACATGCTTGCGGGGCTTAATGGATTAGAGGCAGGAATGGGCGCGATAATTTCCTTTACAATGCTGATAATTGCAATGTTCTACGGGAGCGTTGAATCAGCAATAATCCTCGCCGCAATGCTGGGCGCGCTTCTTGCTTTCCTGCGCTTTAATTGGTTCCCCGCAAGGATATTCCCCGGGGATTCCCTCACGCTTATGATTGGCGCGGGATTAGCAAGCGCGGTAATAATCGGCAATATGGAAAAGCTCGGAATGCTGATAATTGTCCTTTATTTTGCCGAATTCCTCTTCAAGGCAAGGCACAGGTTCCAGAGCCAGTGCTTCGGCATCCCCCAGAAGGATGGAACGCTCAAAGCTGACCCGCGCGGGGGTTCCTTAACGCAATGGGTGATGCGCAGGGGCAATTTCACTGAGAAGCAAGTAGTACTTATAATTTTGGGGATGCAGGCTCTTGTTTCGCTATTCACTTTCATTATTTTCGCGAATGAGTTCTTCGGCTGGTGGGGGTAAATATTAATGAAAATTTGCCTTGCGTGCTCTGCAGGGGGCCATTTGGATGAGATTCTGCAGTTGCGCCCGTTTTTCTCAAAGCACAAATATTTTTTCATAAGCTTCAGGCGCGCGGACACTGAAAGCCTTGTAAAAAAGGAGAAAATTTACTTTCTGGAGAGGCCTGCGCGCAATCCCATTACAACAATAATTGATTTCTTCCGCGCACTTAAAATTTTGCAG
>Ga0209541_10012446_pt1 | contig 13163 bp, 10 predicted proteins | sample RifCSPlowO2_01_FD_184027 | JGI IMG/M metagenome (GOLD analysis project Ga0209541, IMG submission 184027) | Groundwater microbial communities from Rifle, Colorado - Rifle CSP2_plank lowO2_0.1 (SPAdes) (version 2) | ecosystem: Environmental > Aquatic > Deep subsurface > Groundwater | place...
GTCTCATCTTGAGGAAACAGCGAATGAATTGCAGCGGCTTGGTGTGTCATATGTGATTGCACAAACTGATGGGTTGCTGCGCACCCGCGTGGTGATTGATCTGTTGTCGCTCCTCCGCGCGGCGCTTGATCGCACCAATAGCAGCGCATGGTATCAAATTACGATTTCACGCATTTCAAATATTCCGACGAGCGATCTGGTTGAAACAGTCGCGCATGCGAAACGAAAAAATATCACGCTTGCGCGAGCCGTGTTGTTTGAGTTTGCACCGGAATTGAGCGCTGAGGGAAAGGCGGCGCTGTTTGAACTCGCGCGCAAATTAAAACTTGACCCAGATTTTTTGCGCACCAATAAGGCAAGTGCGATTGTGTACCAACTGCTCGAGCAATCCGGATATTTTAAAGCACTGCTCAATGAAATTAATTCTGGAAGCACGATTGCAATGACTGACATGACACTCGTGAATCAATTTTTGGAATTTGTTGCGGAGTGGGAAGCGCGGCATCCACAGGCGACGCCATTTGAATTTTTGGCAGATTGCGATCGGTTGCTTGAATTGGGCGAAGAAGGGCAACAGGCGCTTGATACCAGCGTGATTGATGCGGTGCAGCTGTTGACCGTGCATTCATCAAAGGGGTTGGAATTTGACCGTGTGTTTGTGGTGTCCATGATCGAGGGACGATTCCCGGGCACCGAACGCGCTGATGGCATTGAATTACCAGAGGCGCTCGTGCGCGAACAGCAGCATCCCGAGGATCACCACACGCAAGAAGAGCGGCGGCTTGCATACGTCGCATTCACGCGTGCGAAATCTGAATTGTTTGTAACCTGCGCGGAAAAATATTCGTCGTCCGAAAATGCGCGTGTGCGCAAACCATCGCGATTTATCGCCGAAGCAGGATGTAGCATCGCACCAATTGTCACCGCCGACGTGCATCACGATGCGGACACACCACAAGCAGAACACGCGCCACTCTCCATTGCCGCAGAGAAAAAAAACTCATTTAGTTTCACGCAACTGCAATCGTTTGAAAAATGTCCGTATCAATATTGGTTTGCGCATGTGTTGAAATTGCCGACGCGCACAAAGTGGACGATGCAATTTGGGCGATCGCTGCACGGCGCATTGCAAGAATGGTATGAGTTGCTGCGCGAAAGCGCAAGCGCACAGCAGGGGTCATTGTTTGATCTCGCGCCGCGCGAGGATCACACTGACACGCCTGCGGTTGATACGCTCGTTGACCTACTGCGACGCAGTTGGATCTCGGACGGCTATCCGTCACGTCCGTTTGAGGAAAAGAAAATGAGTGAGGCTGAGGGCATGCTTCGGCAATATTACAAACAGCATGCTGGCCACTGGACTATGCCATCATTCATTGAGCAACGATTCCGTGTCGTGATTGGTGGCGAAGTGTTGACCGGTTCAATCGACCGCATGGACATTTTGCCGAGTGGCGAAATCGAAATCATTGATTACAAAACCGGAACGCCAAAATCATCTGACGATCTGAAATTTGACGACAAAGAACAGTTGCTCATTTATCAGTTGGCGGCGCAGCGACAGTTTAGTCTAACGCCGACATTGTTGAGCTACTATTATTTGCAAAATAATGAGAAGGCAAGTTTTGTCGCGCAAGAAAAAGATCTACAGAAAATTGAAGATTTTGTTGGTGAAACAGTGGCTGCCATTCGGACAAGCTCATTTGCGGCAAAGCCGTCGCCTCATGTGTGTGGGAATTGTGATTTTAAGGAGATTTGTCCGTATCGGCAATTGTAATGGCAACACAGCGGGAGCACAAATTCTTCTGGCACGAGAGGCCAGCAACGTGCTTCAGAATTAGTGCTCCCGCTGTTGCCTATCATTGACATTTTTGAACAAACATGCTATATTTTCCACCAACGTAATTTAATAAGGAGGACAAGTGGGTGCATATATCGATGTGATCATCGAGAGCCTACAGTATCTCATGGTAATGCTGCTGTTTGAAAAGCGAATAGCGCCTGCTGAGATGATTCAAGATATGCAGGATATCGAACGTGAGCAGGTGCTCAACGCTGCGCACCATGAAGCCGGTCATGTGCTCGTTATGCTGCACGGACAAATGATAAGCAAATTCATGCCGCGTGTGCACTATGCGCGCATCGTTACATCAGAACCAATAGGCTTCCAGCTTTTCACTGAAGGTGGTCACGTACGTTCGAAAGTCCGGGCACGCCGACTCCGAAAAAGCGGTTGGACTGAAATGGAATATCTGGTATGCCTGGCAGCGTTGCTCGCTGGTATGGTTAACCAACGTCGTGTGACAAAAACGAGCATGATCTCACTCATCGTTGGTGGATCCGGCGATCTCTGGACACTGCTGAAGTGGCTCGTCGCCGATAGGGTAGCGGAGAACTGCCCACTCTCGTTACGCATTTATGGAGCGATCGTTGTGCGTATTGCTCGGTTTCAAACCGCGCTTTGGATTGCGCAATCTGTCATTGCTGTGCACGCACCCGCGGCTGATGCTATTGCGGCGCATCTCATCAAGGCAAATGGGCGCCCGGTGTCAGCGAGCCAGCTTATGCCGTACGTGCGTTACTGTCAGAGGACAAAACCGATACATTTCATTGAAACCTAGCTTGCCGGTCGTTTTCTCACCAGAACGGCCGGCTCATTTTTTACACTTGCATTAAACAGCCGTTTCTGCCAAAATGCACTCATATGGGCGACCTTCGAGGAATCATTCAGCATCGCGTGCAACAGGGTGGCATGGCAGCCTCAGTTCAGGCGTCATTGGTTGTTGAATCCGCCCAAAAAGTTTTTGATGATTTTTTTGGTCTTGAGCCGCAATTGGTGCGCGTGCTGTATTTAAAAAATCGGACACTCACTGTTTCGGTGAGTGCGGCGCCGGTGGCGCAGGAAGTCAAAAAAAATGAAGCGGCGTTGCTTGAAAACATTCGCAATGCAACGGGCGATCGCTCGATTGAACGCATTCGATATTTGCTGTAATTTGTATGTCACTGCGCGGATTTCTTGTCATCGTTGGGTTCACAGACGCGCTTGCGTGGGCAGCGTGGCTTCTGCTGCTCACGACCACAAATCCTGAATCCGGCCGCTCGATTTTAATTTTGTTCCACCTCATTTTTGCGCTGGCGCTACTCGGTCTATTTGCGGTCATTGGTTTCACCATTCGCGTGTACATTCGCAAGCGCGACGAGTTGACGCATCTCTACATCAAGCGAACGTTTCGCCAAGCAACATTACTCTCACTTCTTGTCGTCATCGCGCTCATGCTCAGCCACAACGACTGGCTTCGTTGGTGGGTGCTGCTGCTCGTCATCGCGGCGCTCGCGGCATGGGAACACTTTTTTTTAACCGGCGAAGAAACATACAACACCTGATATGCGATTCACACAACAACTGATAAAAACGTCAAAAGAAAATCCGAGCGGCGAGCAGAGTCGAAATGCAGAGTTACTCATGCGCGCGGGGTTCATTGATAAAACAATGGCGGGTGTGTACACCTTTTTGCCTCTCGGTTTTAAAGTGCTTTCAAAAATTGTCAAAATTATTCGCGAAGAAATGGATGGACTTGGTGCCGAAGAGTTGCTTATGCCGGCGCTGCAGCCAAAAGAATTTTGGGAAGCAACGGGACGCTGGAACACACTCGATGTTTTGTATCGAGTGCATTCGCCGGATGGATCACATGAGTTTGGATTGGGACCAACGCACGAGGAAGTGGTCACGCCGCTGGCGAAACGATTTATTTTATCATACCGCGATTTGCCCCGCGCCGTGTATCAAATTCAGACAAAATTTCGGTTTGAGCCACGCGCGAAATCCGGCATTCTCCGCGGACGCGAATTCATGATGAAAGATTTGTACAGTTTTCACCTCTCGGAAGACGACCTGCTTGCCTATTATGACCGCGCAGCAGCGGCATATTTTCGCGTGTACGAACGACTCGGGCTGACCGCAATGAAAGTTCGTGCCTCAGGCGGCGCGTTTTCAGAATTTTCGCACGAGTTTCAAGTGGCGGCTGCGTGCGGCGAAGATTTGGTGTTTCGTTGTGGTGCGTGCGATTATGCCGTGAACAAGGAGATTGCCACGGTCGCGGCAGGTGACAAATGTCCCTCATGTGCGTCAGGCACAATCGAATCCATCACGGCGATCGAAGTGGGAAATATTTTTCCCCTCTACACGAAATTTTCGAGCGCGTTTAATTTCACCGTCAAGGATGGAGCAGGTGCAGATACACAGGTTCTGATGGGATGCTACGGCATTGGGTGCACGCGGCTCATGGGAACAATTGCTGAAGTGTTGTCTGATGACAAAGGGTTGGTGTGGCCTGCTGCAATTGCACCCCATGCAATTCATTTAATTCAACTCGGAGAGAATGAGGACGTGGCGCGCGCGGCTGAAGATGTGTATGCGCAGCTCACAAAAAAAGGGGTGAGCGTTTTGTTTGATGATCGAATAGAGGTGAAGGCGGGCGAGAAATTTGCTGATGCGGATCTGATGGGAATTCCAGAACGGGTGGTCGTTTCGGCAAAAACTTTACAAACTAATTCAGTTGAAATCAAACAGCGCGCGAGTGGCGCGGTGACGTTCCTTCCAGTTCAAGAATTTCTGGAACGAACGTATGTTTAAAAACATTTTTAAACGATTCAGCAAAGATGTCGGACTTGACCTCGGCTCGTCACACACGCGGGTCTACGTCAAAGATAAGGGAATTGTGGTTGATGAGCCGTCGGTGGTGGCTATTAATGTGAAGACTGATCAAATCATGGCCGTTGGGCACACCGCGCGCGACATGATGGGGAAAACACCGGCGCATATTTCTACGTCACGACCGTTGTTGCGCGGAATTATTTCGGACTACGAAGTTGCGGAAAAAATGATCAAATATTTTATTGACAAGGTGCATGAGGATGGGGTGAATCTCGTGCCGCGTCCACGCATTGTGGTTGGTGCGCCGCTTGAAATCACTGAAGTTGAGCGCAAGGCAATCGAAGATGCGGCGTATGCGGCTGGCGCAAGCGAAGTGCATGTGATCGAGGCGCCCATGGCTGCCGCATTCGGCGTGCGTCTGCCGGTTGAGGATGCGATTGGCACCTTGATTGTCAGCGTTGGCGGTGGCATCACCGAGATTGCGGTGATTTCGCTCAGTGGCGTGGTGACATGGAGATCGCTTCCGATTGCCGGCGAAGAAATGGATCACAACATCGTACAGTATTGTCGCGAAGTTTTTAATTTACTCATTGGCGAACGGCAAGCCGAAGAATTAAAAATTCGACTTGGGTCTGCAGATCCGTTTGAAGCAGAAGAACACATGGCGATTCGTGGTCGCGATTTGATGACCGGATTGCCGCGTGAAGTGGTGGTTTCGGATTCGCAGGTGCGTGAGGCGATTCAGCGATCAGTGAAATCAATTATTGATGCTGTGAAGGCAACGCTTGAGGTGACGCCACCGGAATTAGTTGCAGACATTCACGAACGTGGTATTGTGCTCGTTGGTGGCGGTGCACAATTGCGCGGGCTTGATAAAGCGCTGTCGCGCGCCGCAGAAATTCCGGTACGCGTTGCTGATGATCCGACCACGGCCGTGGTGCGTGGAACGGGATTGCTGCTCGAACACGAAGCAGTGTTGCGCGAGGTTGAATTGCCGTCAGCGCGGCATCAGGAAAAAGTTGGTTAAACATCGCTCTCGCTATGAGATTTAGATCAGCAAAACATGTCCGGTGGTATGCGGGGGGTGCGTTGTTGATTCTCGCGCTGCATTTTTTTGGTGTCTTGCGGCCACTCGAATTGCGGGTGCGTCGCGTGACTGACGGATCAGTGAACGCGCTATACCGTGTCGTCCAAACCGCGCGAACAGCGGCGAGTGGTTTGGGGACTGATCGGCGCACGACAGAGGAATTTCCGAGCGTGTTGCGCGAGCGTGATCAATTAAAAACGCGCGTTGCGCTTGTTGAGGCTGAAAATAGCGTGTTGCGGCGTGAGTTGCGATATCCGGAGCGTAATCAGTGGACAACGATCGGCGCTGATGTGATTGCAAAAACAACGGACATTGCGGAGCAAGCACTGATCATTAATCGTGGATCTCGCGACGGTGTTACCGTGCAACAGATTGTGTTTGCGGAGCAGGGGGCGCTGGTGGGCAGCGTGATTGCGACCGAAGAAAATCGTGCAATTGTGCGACTACTGATTGATCGACAAAGTCGCATTGGCGTCTTGCTCGCAAAAAATGCAAAGCCTGCCGGAATTGCGGAAGGTGGTTATGGGCTTGGCGTTCGATTGGGGCTCATTCCACCACAAGAGGTGATTGAGACTGGTGATCTGATCGTGACCAATGATGTCTCTGAATTTATGCCGCGCGGCTTGCTGGTCGGGCGCGCGACAAATGTGGGTCGTGAAATTTACGAGCCATTTCAGCATGCGCTGATTGAACCGGCGATTCCGTATGATCATATTAAGCAGGTGTCAATTATTTTAAAAAAATAATCATGATTCGCATTTTGATTTTACTCATCATCGCTGTTGTCGTCGGAATTCTGAATGCAGGAATTATTGGTGCGCTTCCATTTCCGTACTCGGAATTTCCACTGTTTCCCCTCATCATTGCGCTTGCACTCGTACTTCGCGCTCGTCCTACCATTTTTTGGTCAATTTTGATCGCGCTTGCCGTCACGGATCTGTATCGCGGTGCAGGTTTTGGCATCGGAATTTTGTGTCTTATTTTTTTGACCATGCTTGGTCACCGCGTCTCAAGCGAAATGGTGACGCACCGATCGCTGCTCGGCTGTATCGTCATTGGTGCGCTGGTCGGCGCACTATGGTCTGTGTCAATGCTGACCCTCACCGCTGCATTTGAATGGTGGCATCGCGGCGCTGTGCTTTTCAGTGCCTCGTCCGCATTCATCACCATCGCACTGCAATCCGTCATAACCGCAGCGGCTTGCGCTATTGTTTTTGTGTTGTTGCCGCGCTGGTGGCACGCGCGTTCGCCCACAACGATTAATAGTCGCGGCATATGAAACTTTTTGAGGAACGAATGGTTGTGCCGCGGCGAATGTTGTGGGTTGAAGATGCGGCACCAGATTCAAATGTCGTTCGCGGCGCTCAGGGATCTGCTTTCATCGGTACTGCAGTCAGCACGCGCAGAATTATTTTTTTTGCCGTCATTGCGCTGATCGGTTTGCTGAGCATGTTTGGTCGCACGTTTTATCTGCAGATGATGCAGGGTGACGAATGGCGCGTGATTGCAGAACGCAATCGCATGCGTGCGCAGCCGATTATTCCGGAGCGTGGTATTATCTTTGATCGCGCGATGGTTCCGCTTGTTGCAAATGTGCCAAATTTTCGTCTGACCATTCGTGCGCAGGATTTGCCGCGTGCTCCGCGCGAGCGTGAGGCGCACATTCGCGAGATTGGAAAAACGATTGCAGTGCCGAGCGACAAAATTGAGCAGGTGTTAACTGCATTTCAAAAATATCATTACGCGAGCGTGGTGGTGAAGGATCCAATTAGTTATGACGAAGCGGTGAGCGTTTATTTAAAGAGCGCAGCGTTTCCAAGTGTAACGATTGAACGCAGTGCGAAGCGTCAGTATATTGCCGGCATACCGGGGTCGCACACAGATTTAACTGATGGTTTTTCGCATTTGCTTGGATACTTGGGGCGTATTTCACCAGATGAACTTGATGCACACGGTGCGAGTGCCTTGTATTTTCCAACGGATCTCATCGGTAAAACCGGAATCGAATTGTTGTTTGAAACGTATTTGCGCGGAACGCCGGGTGTGCGCGACGCAGAGGTTGATGCGCGTGGCGCCGAGCGACGCACCGTGTCAGTTTCCGTGCCAGAGCCGGGCAGCAGTTTGGTGCTGACGATCGATGAACAGATCCAACGCGAACTTGAATCTGCGCTGCGCATGGCGCTCGGCATTGCCGGACAGCGACGCGGCGTTGCGATTGCGCTTGATCCGCGCAACGGCGCAGTTCGCGGAATGGTGTCGCTGCCTGCGTACGATAATAATGCATTTGCAAATTCGATTTCCTCTGCCGAATATACGGCGCTCCTCACTGACTCGAATCAGCCACTTTTGAATCGTGCGGTGAGTGGACAATTTCCGTCTGGCTCCACGATCAAACCATTTTATGCAGCGGCGGCATTGCAAGAGGGGGTGGTGACACCTGACACCACATTCCTTTCAACGGGTGGCGTGACGCTCGGCACGCGATTTTTTGCGGACTGGAAAGCGGGCGGCCACGGCGTCACCAACGTGACCAAGGCGATCGCTGAATCAGTGAACACTTTTTTTTATCGCATTGGTTTTGGTTTTGACGATCGTCCGGGCCTGGGACCAACGCGCATGAAAACATACTTGGAATATTTTGGTTTTGGGCGCTCAACCGGAAGTGGTTTTTTAGGTGAATCATTTGGATTCGTGCCAAGTCCGGAATGGAAACAAGAAACGCGTGGCGAACAATGGTTTCCGGGCGATACGTTTAATATGTCAATTGGTCAGGGCGACATTCTCGTGACGCCACTACAGCTTACCGTTGCGTTGTCGTCGATCGTGAATGGAGGGACGCTTTGGAAACCGCAGATTATTGATCACTTTTTGAATCAAGATGGCACTGAGCGTGTCGTGTTGCCGCAGATAGCGGCAAAGATTCCCGTTGACGAGCGGTGGCTTGCAGTGGTGCGCGATGGCATGCGGCAGACCGTGCTCGCTGGATCAGCGCGCAGTTTGCAAACAGTGGGCGTTGCCGTTGCCGGAAAAACCGGAACAGCGCAATGGTCATCCACAAAAAATCCGCACGCGTGGTTTATGTCATACGCGCCAGCCGAAGATCCGGAAATTGTGACCGTTTTTTTGGTTGAAGAGGGTCGCGAGGGAAGCAGTGTGGCGGTTCCTGCGGCGCGGCAATTTTATCAATGGTGGGGGAAGTATCGAAAGCAGAAATAATTTTTTTGAAAAGTTCTACTTGGTCGGGCTGGTGGGATTTGCCTCAGCCGCGAACCGTGTCGCGGCTTCGGTCCCCGGGTTCGTGCGATGCATCCTGCGCACGCTCGGATGCGCACGAACCCTTCAAATCCCGTACGCCGAAATAAATAAAGTCCTTGCCGTGAAGGCAAGGACTTTATTTATCGGGCTGGCGGGATTTGAACCCACGACCTCATCGTCCCGAACGATGCGCGCTACCAACTGCGCTACAGCCCGAAGTTTTTTTATAATCACCTGATCCGCATTTTCTGGGATTCGTGAGCGCGCTTCCCGCCGCTCGCAGAGCTCGCGTCCTCTCTGCGGGTAAAATGCATTCAATGCATTTTACCTTCGCTTCGAGCCAACTGCGCTACAGCCCGATAATTTGCCACACTAGCGTACATGATTATTGACTGACGCGTCAACCCGCGCGTGGTATACTTGCACGCGATATATGTCTCGAAACACAAATTTTAGTGACGCTGAATTACGGCGATTGCGCATAGCGGGCGCCGTGTGGCTACTGATCGGTGCTTTGTTCATCGCTCGTCTTTTTTACATTCAGGTTATTCAGCATGGGATCTATGATCGACAGGCGCGTGGCACGCGTATTGTGAATCAGACGATCAAAGCGCAGCGCGGCGAAATTTTTACGCGAGACGCCCGACCGGGGCAAGAGGCACTCTATCCGATTGCACTGAATCGCGATCAGATCATGCTGATCAGTGATAACAGAAAAATTACGGACGACGCGCATGTTGCCGGGGTGGTTGCAACGTCGACGGCACGAACAGCAGAGGAGACAGATGAAATCACAAAAAAATTGTCGCAAAAAAATCGTGCGTATCAAATTTTGATTAAAGATTTGAAGCCTGAACATGAAGCGGCGATTCGTGGGGCGATTGACCGAGAAAAAATTGTCGGTCTTTATTTTGATCGGCTGCCGGCACGCTTTTATCCAGAGCGCGAATTGCTCGCACACCTCACCGGATTTGTGGGGCGTGATGAGGTGGGGGAACCGATTGGTCGCTATGGCATCGAGGCGTATTTTGATACGCGACTCAAAGGCACACACGGTTATGTGAAAACAGAAAAGGATCCGTTCGGCGGCTGGATTCCTGTTGCGGATCGTGATTTTGACGCAGCACGCGATGGCGACGACGTTATTTTAACCATCGATCGAACGCTGCAACTCACCGTATGTGAAGCACTGAAGCGCGGCATCGCAAAGCACCGCGCACGAAGTGCGTCAGGGATCATCATGGATCCAAAAACGGGCGCAGTTTTGGCAATGTGCAGCCTGCCGACATTTGATCCAAATGACTATCAAACGGTTGAACGTCCGTCAGCGTATAATAACCGCTCAATTTTTGTTCCCTTTGAGCCGGGGTCGGTTTTCAAAATTGTGACTATGGGGGCGGCGCTTGACGCGGGTGCAATCACACCTGACACCACATTCACCGATGTTGGATTTGTGAAGCGCGATGGATTTACGATTCGTAACGCGGCTGAAAAAAAATGGGGAACGCAGTCAATGACCACTGTGATTAAAGAATCAATCAACACCGGCACGGTATTTGCCGCGGACAAATTGGGATCGGCGCCGTTTCGTGGGTATGTTGAAAAATTTGGATTTGGACAAAAAACTGGCATTGAGTTGAAGACTGAAGAAAAAGGAAACACCAAATCATTGACGCGCAAAGGTTCGGTTTTTTTGGCAACCGGTTCATTTGGTCAAGGGATCACCACCACGCCGTTGCAGCTCGTCAACGCGTATGCAACGATTGCGAATCAGGGTGTCATGATGCGACCAACGGTTGTGCACGCATGGCGATCATCGGATGAAAAAACTGAATTTAATAAGCCCGTTGAGGTGCGTCGCGTCATCAGCAAAAAAAGCGCTGGCGAAGCAACGGCAATGCTTCGTACGGTTGTTGAGGAAGGCCACGGGAAAGCAGCACGCGTTGCCGGATACTCGATTGTCGGAAAAACAGGAACTGCACAAATCGCCGGTGCGAACGGAAAATACACCGAAGACAATAACCACACGTTTATCGGATTTGGACCAGCGAATGATCCGCGGTTTGTGATGCTCATAACCTATGAAGCGCCAGCCGCGCGGTTTGCCGAAACAACGGCAGTGCCCACCTTTGGCGAGGTTGCAAAATTTCTGCTAGAGTACTTGGGCGTGGAGCCGGATCAGCCGGACAGGCGCTCATAAGCTATGGATATTTTGTCAGCACAACGCGTTCATATCATTGGCATCGGTGGCATTGGTGTTTCTGGTGTTGCAAAAATTTTAAAACATCGCGGAGTTGTCGTGTCTGGCTCTGATGCCGAGGCTTCTGGCGTGACCGAGGGATTGAACGCGCTTGGCATTGCTGTTGCCATTGGCCACGATTCAGCGAATGTGGCGGCGGTTGTTGATGCAGTTATTTTTTCCGGTGCAGTGCCGACTGATAACAGCGAGCGCGCTGCGGCACGCGATCGCGGCATTCCGGAATTTTCATATTCAGAAGTTTTGGGAATGCTGTCGAAGCACTATCGCACGATCGCTGTGTCTGGAACCCATGGCAAAAGTACAACGACTGCAATGCTCGGCACCATATTGCGTGCCGCCGGACTTGATCCACTCATTCTCGTTGGCACTCAAGTTGCGACGTTTGAACAAGGAAATGTACATCTGGGGAGCGGTGAATTTTTTGTGGTCGAGGCGTGTGAACACGAGGCGCAAATGATGAAATTGTCGCCCGAGAGAATTATCGTGACAAATTTGGAACCCGATCATCTTGATTTTTATGGTACCTTTGCGGTGTTGCAAAAAACTTTTTCTGAATATGTTGCACGGGTTCCCGCGGAACACTGCGTGCTGAATTTTGATGAGCAGGTCGTGCGTGAATTGTGTCGCAACAGCGCCACGCAGCCGCGGTCATTCGGATTTCAAGGCGGCACAATTCAATGCGTTGCGCGCCGCACTGAAGACGGTGAGCAAGTTGCGCAGCTGCGCGACGCGGTCGGCGAGGAATTTGAATTGAAATTGCGCATCCCCGGAGCGTTTAACGTGATGAATGCAATGGCTGCATTTGAAATGGCGCGCTCAATTGGCGTTGCGCCGCACGTTGCGCTCGATGCGCTGCATAAATACCCCGGTTCATGGCGTCGATTCGAGCGAGTGGGGGAATTGAACGGTGCGCCGGTTATTTCTGATTATGGCCACCACCCAACGGCGATTCGCGAGACGGTCGCGGCAACGCGCGAATTTTTTCCGGGCAAGCGCGTGGTTCTCGTGTATCAGCCGCACCAGCATCACCGCACGCACGCGCTGTATCCAGATTTTGTGTCAGCATTGGCAGACCCTGATATGCTTATTTTAAATGAGGTGTATGACGTGAAGGGCAGAGAACGCGCCGAGGATCAGTCTGTTAGTGGCACCCAATTGTTTGAAGACATAAAAAAAACACGGACGATCGATGGGGGGCAGATGGCGTACGCTGCGTCGCTTGATGAAATTGAAGCACTGGTGTGTCAGCACGCATTGCCGAACGATGTGATTTTAGTCATGGGCGCCGGAGATATTTATAAAATAGCACACCGCGTATGCTCGAAATAATGGAACAGATTCCGCTCGCACCGTTGTCGACATTTCATGTTGGCGGCGCGGCGCGTTACGGCGCCTATGCAAATTCAGTTGAAGAATTGCAGGAAGCGCTCGCGTTTGCGGTGGAAAAAAAAATTCCGTATCGCGTGCTCGGTGGCGGTAGTAATTTACTCGTTGCGGATGACGGCTATCCCGGATTAATTTTGTGGTACAAGGATAAAACTGTTGACGTTGATGCGGAAAATGCAGTGGTGCGCGCCGGTGCGGGCGCGGTGACTGCTGCGGTTGCGGGCGCGGCTGCGCGCGCGGGGTTGACTGGTTTTGAGTGGGCGGCGGGCGTACCCGGAACGATTGGTGGTGCGGTGTATGGAAACGCTGGCGCATCGGGAAATGAAATGAAGGACGCCGTGAGCGTTGTTACAGTTTTTGACAGCGGTGAGATCAAATTATTTTCGCGCGGTGAATGTGGATTCGCCTATCGGCATTCTGCGTTCAAAAAATCTGGCGCCATTATTATTTCTGTTGAGTTACAACTCTCGCATGCAGATAGTGCGGCGGCACCCGCTGCAAAAATGAAAGAGGTGCTCGAG
>Ga0209541_10012448_pt1 | contig 13163 bp, 16 predicted proteins | sample RifCSPlowO2_01_FD_184027 | JGI IMG/M metagenome (GOLD analysis project Ga0209541, IMG submission 184027) | Groundwater microbial communities from Rifle, Colorado - Rifle CSP2_plank lowO2_0.1 (SPAdes) (version 2) | ecosystem: Environmental > Aquatic > Deep subsurface > Groundwater | place...
CGAAAGAACTGAATCTTGGTCCCATCTTAAAAACACATCCCTAAATTCAACATTCTCGTGACACAAGTACATTTCAACAAGCTTTCTCGAGAGAGTATCCCGAGGAAGAATCATCTCACGACCACGCAATGCGCGTATTCCCTTACGACTTAATATTCTCACGGGAATAGGCCACACAAATGATTCAATCATTGTGCGAATCTTTCCGGGATCAATTGCTCGAATTTCTTTCTTAAACCCCGTGCAGCGATTTACAAGATTCCTTCCCACGAGAAAGATTTCACTCACTTCACGAATACATTCATCAAGAAGCTTCATATAACCTGCATGGATGACAGGCACATAGAGTATGAGTACTTTCTTCTTTCTATTGAATCTGTTGTGCCTCAATCAAGTCCTCCTTTGCGTATAGATAAGCCTCTTCCATGGAGGCGTGTTCCGATTTCCATGGAATTGAGCATCAAGCGTGGTTTCCCACTCAGATTCATCAAATTCGGGAAAAAACACATCTCCTTTAAATCTCTTTTCTATATGTGTCACATACATCGTATTCACAAAAGATAGAAGTGATCTATATATTTCTCCCCCTCCGATTACAAAAAAGTCGTGTCTTTGTTGGTGTTCGAATATAAGCCCAAGGACTTCATCCATTGATCGAAAGAGCGTGCACGAAGGCACTTCATGTTTTCTAAGCGTTCTTGAAACAATGATGCTTTCTCTTCCGAGAAGTGGCGCCCCGTATTTCTTAATAATGGATTCATGGGTTTTTCTCCCCATAATCACAGAATGTCCCCATGTAATATCCCGAAAAAATTTTAAATCATCAGAAATATGCCATGGAATCTCACCATTAAGGCCAATCACGCGATCTTTTGTCATCGCAACAACAATCGCAAGCACTATAGACTCACCGGAATTTTAATAGGTGGATGAGGATTATATCGAGAAAGGACAAAATCAGAATATTGAAATTGGAAAATGTCACCTACATTCGGATTAAGCATCACACTCGGCAACGCACGGGGCTCTCTCAGTAGCTGTTCACGCACTGCGGGAATTTGATCAATATAAATATGGACATCGGAAAGAGTATGCACGAATTCGTAAGGAAATAAACCGGTCACTTGAGCTACCATAAGAAGAAGCAATGAATACTCTGCAATATTAAAAGGCACCCCAATAGGAACATCAGCACTACGTTGAAAAAGATGCAAACTTAGCCGACCTTCTGCGTGAAAAAACTGAAAGAGGCAATGACACGGTGCCACAAATACCTCATCAGCTTCTTTTGGATTCCATGAGGTCACTACAAGTCTTCGGGAATCCGGATTATTCCTCAAATCTTCTATGAGTCGAGCGATTTGATCGACAGAAGCATTGCCCCCTCCGTCAAATCTCCGCCATTGCTTGCCATAAATCGGCCCCAATTCTCCTCGCGGGAGATTCATCTTTTTACATACATCAGGCGACGCCCACATATCCCAAATCCGAACGCCGTACTTATTGAGATCTGAGACATTTGTGCTTCCCGAAAGAATCCACAAAAGCTCATGCACAAGCGCTTTCCACGAGCCTTTCAATGATCGTGTCGTGATAAGCGGAAATTCTTTTTCGATATCAAAACGCATTTGATATCCGCATACCGCAAGATTTCCTATTCCCTGAGGATCGGTTTTCTTTTTTCCATGAGTAAGCACATGATCCAATAATTCCAGATATTGCCTCATTTATTCTCCTTTTTTGACTTTATAAAAGAACTTTTCTCAAATCATCGTATATCTCTTCTATATTCGATGCAAGTATAATTTAGAATTTTAGATTATAAGTAGTAGAAGTAGTAGATGTGACCGTAGATGTTGATGTAGGAAGTGTTAACGTTGACTGCATAAGAGCATTGAGTCGCGCACGAGTTATGGGCCCCACAACACCCAAAGACTCTATTCCATTTTTGGCTTGAAATCGCATTACTGCACGCTCCGTAAGAGGCCCAAAGAATCCAGTAACAAGAGCCTCTGGATATACCTCCCTGTCTTGCGCAAGAAATTCCTGAAGTCTACTCACCTCTTCTCCACTCATTCCTATATGAAGAGTAGAAGTAAATATAAAAGCGGGAGATGTTGTTGATTGATTGAGTGGCAATCGCATACGCAACTCATTAATCCTTTGCTCTAATAATCGAATTTGCTCTTGTAGTTGGGTCATAGTAGTAGTTGCAGTAGAAATAGTTGAGGTTTGTGCGGTAGTTGTGTTGGTCATTGCATTTGCATCAGTCGAAGTTGTAGTTTCGGAAGTTGACGTAGATGAAGTGGGTACAGTTTGAGCAAGCGTTGACGTTGAAATAATTAATAAGACGATTAACGTAGTAAAAACGAATTTTAAGTATCTCATAATATTGAAAATTAATAATAAACAAACGCTTTTAGAACAGCGTACTTGCCTATACCTAAAGAAAAAATGAAAACGGCAGACTATTCGCCTGCCGCATACAATTTAATTTAAAGAGAACTCAAGGGAATACGCGTGTCTACATTCTTCGCGTACATGAGGCCGAGCCCCATGCATCGTACCTACCATCAATCCAACTCGAGGAAAGATGAGGTCTTCCATCCATGAGACATATTCCCGGCACATCATCAAGATTTACCCGAGATCCTGAAAGATCCACAGAATGACGAGATAGAATCTCAGGAAATTGCGTGACAAGCGCGATTCCTTCCTCAACCGTAAGAGACAACCTTCCAATCTTCTTAAACCATTTCGTGCAATATTCAGCAGACATCCCTCTTGTAGCCTCTCCATTCTCGACATTAAAGATAACATAAGGTGTGCGCGGAACTTCCACGCCATCTGCCAAACGTAATGTAGCAACGTTTAGATCAATTATTCCAGCATTATCCGGAGAGCTTCCCATCATTTTCACTTGCTCATTAAGTCTTACAGTCCATTCAGGAATTACGATAAGAAATGGAATCGAATACCCAGTAGGCATCTTATCGCAAGTAATCGTCCGAGATTTAATAGCCTCAATAGACTCGCGCACAAAAGGACGCAAAGGTTCTATTAATGATCCGAAACTCACATCTTTATAATTACAATGCTTCTCATATCCCCGCTCACATAATCGCTCAACTTGCACATTAAAAATGGCATCAAGAAATTGAGTGTTGATGATGCTCTCGTCGCCCATACTCCTCAATACCTCCTTTTATAGCATATCTCTATCAAGGGACTATGAATATTTTAAAAGTAATGGGGGTATAGTAAAGATGAGATGAAGGGAATAGACGAGATTCCCATCTTCTTATTCTTCAAAAAACATCCCTACAATATCAGCAAAAGACGTAGATGTCATCGGTGGTTCGAGTATAAATATTCGATTATAGTTGCTAAAAGATATTTCTAACGTTCCCTTTAATTCTGCATCATTATTGGCAAACGAAGGTGCAATCATAATTTTATGAGGTAAGTTATCTTCATTTCGAATCCATAATTCCCCTTCTGGGAATACAATTTGACTAAGCGCCTCATCAATTTGAAACAATACATCCTCATCAACCCTTTCACTTGTTGCTCCATGAATCTCTTTAATAAATTTCCTTAATTCGTTTTTACGAACTCCAATACGATAACGACTCACCTCTACTCCATCAATTATTTCATTTTCAAATATCTTCCTCGCTTTAAAAACTGCAGTTTTTGCAAAAGCCTTAGATACCGTAGAAAGATCGGTTTCTTTTAGTTGGTAACTCGCTTGCTTCGTCTCAAATGAAACCCATTTATTTTCCAAACTAGATAACAATATTCCCATAGGACCCTTTCCTTCAAAATAATGAAGCACTGCATACACAACATCCTTAATCATTCGCAATTCAAGATTACCCGAAAAAATCTCTCCGCCCTGCTCAGCCTTAAAATTAATAATTGCATTATTGCGTGGATTTAATAAATCATTGTAATCGAAAAATCCACGTATAACCCAATATAATACCCCATCCTGCTCGAGCGCAACGCCACTAGAATCAAGCTCGAATTGATATTCGAAAGAACGGATATTAGTTAATGCATCCATCATTCTCTCTATTGCGCGAGCGTTTAATAATTCTTCTCCATAGCGAATACTAATTCCACCAAGTAAAGAGACAAAAAATACACTTATTCCAATTGCAATAATCTTTTTGGTCATTATTAGAATGTTACCAAAAAAGCTAAATTGCCTCAAGAAGGAGGAGAGATTTCACAAAGATGAATCCCGACGATGCCGTCGGGATTTTGCTTTTACTCCTTCACCTCCTTTCTTTTTGCTCGCTGTTCTTCGGCGTAGCGGACGAGCTCTTCGCGCGTCCGGAAAAGCCTAGGAGAGAGGATCATCCGCTGCTCCATTCGCCCCCCCACCCCAAGCCCAAGATTCATGCGCATTTCCATTTGCGGCTTCTTCATCTTTTCTCCTTCCTCACTCCCCCAAAAATGGTTGATTGTGAATGAGCTTCCTGAAGCTCCCTCATTCTTAAGGGATCATAATAGCTCTTTTTATATATCTTGTCAAGTCTTTGTGCTTCAAAAAGCCAGGACATTTCTTTTAAAGGACTTGGAGAATCTCTCATTTTTTCTTTTGCTATAAGAAGATCAGCTTCGCTATCTTTAAGCGCTACTAATACCATATGATATTCCACATCTCGCTCGCTTTCAGGAATTATAAGTAGTGCATTATACACTTCTTCTTTGTCAAAGACCTCTGCAAGCACAGTGGCATTTTCAACTAAAAACGAATCATATGAAAGATGCATGGAATGTGCGTGAAGATAAGCAGCAGTCAAAAACTCAATCTGAGTTTTCCGAAGCGCCTGTTTTGTCCTCATATCATTCTCGCCATATTTCATTAAGGCGTTCTTATGCTCCTTACTCAATAATCGAGCTTTAAATACACGAGCATCCGCGAATGTTTTGTAGAGCTTCAATGCCTTTTCTATGTATTCCAATGCCTTTTCATCCGATTCTTCCCACAGCGCCATTGTATAAAAATATCGAGAATCCCAATTATCCCTACTTGCGTCTTTATACGATTTCTCACTTGACTCAAAAAGCACGTCATCAAACTCCGATATTGCAATCGCCATAAGCATCGCATACGATTCCCTATTTTCGGGCCACAAAGAAAGACTCTCAATAAGGAGTCTCTTTCTTTCTTCTCTTGAAAGTTTTTTTACCGCAGCTCTTTCGCGCATAATCAAACTCGCGCCTTTTATAAAGTCTATTTCTGTCCGAAATTCAGAAGAGAAGTCTTCGGTATGAAATAGCTCTCCATCTTCGATTGTCGGATCAAGAAGCAATTCGCCGTCTGGTTGTTTAAATGACAAAAGCATATGCTCCATGGGATATGCGCGAATTAAACGCACCTCCTCGGAGCCTTCCGGCAAAGAAGGCACACTACCATACTCATTAAGACTTTCTTGTATTGCACGCTCGGTATCTCGTAGAATATTTTTTTCCTCTTCGTATGCAGGATCTTTCGGGTTCACGCACAAAGAAAGATCAAAAGGTATTCCACGTTCTTTAAGTAGAAGTCCAAGAAGGAGCGGTAGGCTTGCGCAGTTTCCTCTTCTTTTCTCGAGCACTTCTTCGATTTTAATTATTTTATCCTCATATTCAAACCCGCCAACTTGAGAATCTTGCAATACGTTATTTATCTCCTCAGCCGCTTCGCTTGGGTCATGAGGTAATTCTCTTGGAATTAATGCACTGAGCTTTCCATAAAGTTCTCGTACTTTCTCTGCATCAGATCCCGAAGCATATATCCAGTGCTCCAAAGATGACTCAAAAGTTTCTCCTTGCACATCTTGCTTTTCTCTTTTACTGGATTCATTCATCGAACTTTTTTCGCAACAAGATAATAACTTTTTTTATGGGATTCATAGACTTTGCACACAAATTCATGTCTCAAAAAGATATCGTTTAGGTCACTTGGAAGATGAAACGTGCTTCCGAGACGCAATACTTTCTCCACAAGCATAATGAATCTTCCTCCCCATGTTCTAGGATTAAATTCTTCGATAATAAGAGTGCCATCTACTTTGAGAATTCTTTTTATCTCTTGTATCACATTTTCTGGACTTCTTAAATGATGGAATACATCAACAAGGATTACCTTATCTACGGAGTCTTCTTTAATAGGCATAGCATCCCCAGAAGCCTGAATGCACATAATTCCAGAGTGTTTTTTGCATTCCGCAATCATTGGTTCCGAAGGGTCAATCACGGTAATCATTTTTACTTTTCCCACTAGGAATTGAGCTATTCTCCCTGTCCCACCCCCTACATCAACTACAATATCCTCCTTTCTAAATTGAGCTAAATTTTCAATATTATTAAAAGTATGTTTCGCGCCACTATGCACTATTTCATAAATCGGCGCAATTACATCAAAAAATGTTTTCATAAAATGAAAAAATACTATAATTATTGTATCTATGAATACCAATGAAGTTGAAAAACTTTATACTAGAAAAGCATCCTTCTATCAATTTTTCTTTTTGGATTTCCTAGGAGTTCACCGCAGAATAAAAAAGTTTTTCAGACAATCTAGTTATATACGACCTCAACTTAAAATCTTAGATGCAGGCTGCGGCACGGGCAATATAACAAGAGCTTTATACACTATCGCACATAAAAAAGGTTACGAGAAGATAATATTTCATGCCTTCGATCTCACGCAAAGAATGCTTGATCTGTTTCAGCAATGGATCCAGCAAGTAAAAGCGACCAACATTACCTTAACACAAGCTAATGTTTTGAACTTAGAGCAATTGCCTTCCGACTGGAACAATTATGATCTTATTGTTTCCTGCGGCATGCTTGAATACTTATCGAAAGACGAAATGAAAAAAACTTTATATGATTTAAAGAAACTACTTAAATTTGATGGAAGTTTAATTATTTTCATCACTAAACATAACATCATTACAAAGTTCCTTATCGAGTGGTGGTGGAAAGCGCATATTTACAGCAAAGAAGATTGTCAGTACATTTTCGCTAACCTTGGTTTTAATGAATTCAAGATTACAACAGCATGGTGGCGTTTCATACTCACCGTAGAAGCAAAACTAGATAGATTATAAAAAGAGAAAGGGGCTATTACAAAACGCAATAGATATAAAATCAGAAAACGATTTAATCGTTTAAAAAATGCTATGGCAATTATTATCAATATAGATGTAATACTCGCAAAAAGGAAAATGAGCGTCACCGAGCTTGCGGGGAAAGTCGGCATCAAAATGGCCAATATTTCTATATTAAAAAACGGAAAGGCTAAGGCTATTCGATTATCAACACTCGAAATGATCTGCAGAGTTTTGGAATGCCAACCTGGGGATATTTTAGAATACAAAAATTAAAAACGGATATTTATCGAGCTTAAGAAGCAAAACTTTACTGGGGTGATGTCCTTAAATCAGAACCGAAGCGGCTTAATTTCAGGAGTGTTGATAAAATTATACGAGGCTAGTGAGATACCGATATTCTTTTTTTGTGCGCTTAGGCTTTGTCATAGTTTAAAATTATTGTTTCTGAGCAATAAAATTCAGATAATTCTTTGACCGGGGCTGAAATTGTTCAAAATAGAGTACTTTGAAATCGTGCTTTATTAGGAGTTGCCCCACTTCTTCTTTCGTGTAAAAACTAAACCATCGCGGCATATTTACCTCGGAGCCCTCCCGATACCCTTCGGCATCTCCTTCAATCAAACCGAGCCCTAAAATGCCATCATCTTTCAATGCTCGCCTTATCTCATTAAAAGCTCTTGATACATCTGCTTTTGGAATATGAAGAAGTGAAGTATATGCCCACACACCGTCAAATGAATTATCTTTAAATGGTATAGAGATGAAATCTCCAACCACAGACTGCAGTCCTTTTTCTTCACAAAGTTTAATCATTGCTTCTGAGGCATCGAGACATATCACTTCGAGTCCTTTTTCTTTGAGCAAGAGGCCATCTCTTCCAGGACCGCTTCCGACATCCAAAATTTTACCTTGTACAAGTTCCGCGAATTTATCGAAGAACGTTCGAGGGAATCTCTGCCAAAAGTCGATGGTCTCGTCATCGTACTCTTTTGCCATTTGATTATAGGTTTGTATTGTTTTTTGATCCATAGTTCGAATCCCTCGGAGGCGATTTCCGGAACTTTGAACCGATAATCGCGGCTAAATCGTTATCATTTAGTAAGCTTGATAAAATTATACGACAATTACGAATAACCTTTAAAGAAAATCCGGCTTCCTTCGACGTTCCAGCTTTTGCGTGCAATGCGTATTAAATCGCTACTCAAACGATCAGTTCAACTTCGAGCCCGTGGTGTTTGCGCGTCGAAACAACAACGCCGATACGACAAGCAGCGTCGCGAAAATGGAATTGACAACGAACACGCCGATAACGCCCACGTTGCCCCAGCTGACTTCTGGCGAGATAATCAGCGCAACCACAGGAATAATCACTTGAACGAGCGCCGTTGCAAACAATGTATATGCCATCCCGCGCGGCTTGAAGCGTGAAATAAGAGAGCCGATGAGTAGGACAGCGGGTACTGACCAGTACATCAAGTTGACGGGCTGGTTTTCACTCCCGATAATTCCGACAGCGCCACTGACCCAGCCGAGAAGGATCACTCCCGCAAGCCCAACGCCAAAAGCGAAACGGTACGCATTGCTACGTGTCTTTAGCCACTGCCACAATTCGTAGAAACCACCAGCGACCAACAGCATGACGCCATAGGCAACGGCTTCATTCCACTGGACTTCATTGGTGAACTGCATCACTAGAGGTATCAACAATATAAGCACTACGATAACAACCCACACAATCAGTCTTTTTGTAATATTTTGCATAATGATAAATTTTATATTTACCGAGATTAAAGTACAAAGTTGCCAATCTGGCGGTGGCGATGTCCGGAACTTTGAATCGATAGGAAGGCTTAGCTACAGCAATGTTGACGGGATTATACGAAAACTGAGGCGAATGTACCAAGAAAAGCAGGATTTGTTCGAAGTACCTACTTTCGCCCAGAAGATTTACTGATTGCGTTTAAAATCTACTCGACTTGTTCGTTAGTTACCTTGGAACCCGAGAGACGAAGCGATGAGCCAGTAGAAGCAATAAGCGTTGCGCGACGAAGCTCTGCCAGGCGTTCTGGGGAGATGCTAATATTTTTTTGCATTACTTGAATTCATATTTTGTGGGATCAACCTCTTCCTTTAGGAGATTTTGCAAAGGAATGAAAAGATTTTCCGGAAATTTATTCCATTCAAACCAGTCCCATTTCTCGCATTTATTCGGCTCCATTATTTGCACCTTACCGGAGTCATAATCCGTTTTAACGTAGCAAGTGATGTAATGTTTGTTTTCTTCTTTGAAAATATCGTTAGTAAAAGTAAGCTTTTTAATATTTTTGATCGTTATTCCAGTTTCCTCCATAACCTCTCTTTTTGCACAATCTTCTAATCTCTCTCCAAATTCAAGATGACCACCTGGGAATGCCCACGATCCTTCGCCGTGTGTGCCTTTTCGTTTTCCCAGCAAAATCTTGCCATCTTTAATGACTATGACTCCTACACCTACTTTTGGTCGTTGTTCTTGTTCCATAGTTCGAATCCCTTCAGGGTTCTTACATTTTATCACTTTTGCGTTTTGAAATGTAGCGCAAAATAAGAGGATTTTGACTGCCACTTTCCAAAACTTGGCGGAGGCGGGAGGATTCGAACCTCCGATACCGGTTAAGGTATATTCGCTTTCCAAGCGAACGCACTAGGCCACTATGCGACGCCTCCTCATAAACACAAGATAACCTTATTCTATACCCCTCTTCCCATCTCGCGCAATCGCCTAATCCGCTCAGTGATAGGCGGATGGGTTTGAAATAAATTAGTAAGAAATCCCAACGCTTCCTTGCCTCGAAACGGATTCGCGAGGAAAAGATGCGCAGTTGCATGATTTGCTACACGAAGTGGCGTTTTATCATCTGCAATTTTCTCAAGCGCACTCGCCAGTCCTTCTGGATATCGCGTCATAAGTGCCCCCGACGCATCGGCGAGTAATTCTCTTTTTCTCGAAATCGCAAGGCGCATAATAGTCGCAATAAGAGGCGCAAGTATCGTTAAAACAATACCTATAATAAGCACAATTGATGATCCCTTATTGTTATCATCACGAGAACGACCCCCGTAGAGTGACGACCTCAAAAACCAATCCGATAAAAACGAAATAAGTCCCACAAGCACAACCGCTACTGTCCCAAGAAGCATATCTCGATTTCCAATATGAGATAATTCATGAGCAATAACCCCCTCAAGCTCCTCATCTTCAAGCTTCTCAAGAAGTCCGCGCGTTACTGCAATAACTGCGTGATTAGGATCCCTTCCTGTTGCGAATGCATTCATTTGAGGCTCTTCGATAATATAAACCTTCGGCATAGGAAGTCCTCCCGAAATGGAAAGATTCTCCACTATTCGATAAAGCTCTGGATTATCTTTAAGAGCAACTGGCTTTGCATGTGTCATTACAAGAACAATAGTGTCAGAAAACCAATAGCTTATGATATTGGAAAAAATACTTACTATAATCGCAAGAGTAAGAATTTCAGGTGCGTTATAAATATATGAAAAAATACCGCCAATAAGAATTACAAAGGCAAAAAAGCCGACCATGAGAATCCATGTTCTTATGATATTACTTGATTTATGAGAATAGATATTCATGTATGAAGAGGGAGTATGGGATATGGAATGTAGAATTTAAAAAAACCGTTGCATATTTCACATCCAATATTCCAAATTCCTATTCTAAAACGCCACCTTCACTGGCTCACGCGCTGCTTTTTCTTCAAGTTCAAAAAATTCAGATTTTTGAAACCCAAACATGCGGCCTACGACACCCGACGGAAATGATTCCATTTTTACATTCATCTCAATAACATTGCTATTATAAAAGCGTCGAGCTGCCTGAATTTTATTTTCAGTATCCGCAAGCTCATCATGAAGTTGTGCAAAGTTATTCGAAGCCTTCAAGTCTGGATATGCCTCAGCAACCGCAAATAAGCTTTTGAGCGTGCCACTTAAAATATTTTCTGCTTGAGCATGATCCTTTACTCCCTGTGCACCCATTGCGAGCGTACGAGCTTTTGTAACTTCCTCAAATAATCCCTTCTCGTGTGTTGCATAGCCCTTTACTGTTTCAATAAGATTAGGAATGAGATCATATCGTCTTTTTAATTGAATCTCTATATCAGACCACGCTTCTTTAATACGATTTGCAAGTGTTACAAAGCGATTGTATGCGAAAACAAGATATACAATAAGTAATCCTATAAAACCTCCGATTGCATATAGTAATGTATTCATAGTTCTTATTATACCATATTCAATCAAATTTTACAAAAAATACAAAAAATAAAGGCTTAAACCCAATTTTGGGCATGGTCGCAAAGCCATCCAAGAAAAGTCATCTCAAAGGAGTTTTTCTGCATGATGGCGGAGAAGTGGCTTTGCGAGGTTCTGTTTTATTCGTGAAGCCAAAACCAAAACTGATTCTTTAGGTCCTCGGAAAGTTGATGAGTATTAGCATGAGAAAGTACCCCCAAATACGACTGGAGCGATTGCGAGAGTGTCGCTTCGCTTATGGCTCCGGCACGATATTGGGCGATCTGTATTTTCAACTTGCGGAATACTCGCCGTTTCGTTTTAGGACGCAGAAGCCGATGGTGCGGCAGAGCTACATACCCAAGAAAATCAACGCCTCGATGACAAGCGCGAATAGATATTTTCTTCGGGTGAAGCTTCAGCTTCATGTGCTCACCAAGAAAGTCTTGAATGGGATCCAAGAGATCCATAAAATACTTTTTATCGGTAGACACAATCACAAAGTCATCCGTGTAGCGAGCATAGTGCTTGATTCGCAGTCGCTGTTTGACGAACTGATCGAACTCGTTCATGTACACGTTGGCAAAAAGCTGGGAGGTGAGATTGCCAATCGGCAAACCTTGGCGATCGAACAAGGTTGTCCAGCTCGTCGAAAAGCTTTCAATAATTCTTTCCATGAGCCACATGGTGTCCGGATCAATTATCCGCTTTTTGAGAATTGCCAAAAGAATTTCGTGATCAATTGAATCAAAAAACTTCCGCACGTCGCACTTGAGCGCGAAGCACGGCTTCGTATAATTCCGGCTCTCCCTCCGGATCATACTCTCGGCGGCCAGCACGCCTTTGTGCGTACCCTTGCCGATGCGGCACGAAAACGAATTGGCAATAAAGGTCTTCTCAAAGATAGGATTCAGAATCCGGAAAACCGCATGATGCAAAACCCGATCACGCACCATGGCCTTGTGAATGTGGCGCACTTTCGGATCGCGAATGTAGAAACCCGTATACGGTCCGTGGGCGTAGCGTTTGGCAAGTAAGTCGCGATGCATGGAAAAGAGATTTTGCTCAAGCGAAAACTCGAAAGCCTGAACATCGGCTTTCTTACCCTTGTCGCTTCGAAATTCCTCCCACGCCGCAACGATGTTTTCGAGCGACGTGATCTGATTGAATAATTCCTTATAAATCTTCATAACTATGAATGACTTCGATATCCCGATCTTCAAGAAAGCGTACGACCTGTTCAAGCTCTTTCATGAGTACAGAAAGGTCGTGCCCAAACAAGATCGATTCACGATCTTTGAGAGATACGAACAACTGATCCTTGACGTGACTGAAAACATCCTCCAAGCAAGCGGTGAACAGAAGCAAGTAAAAGTGCCGACACTGGAACGATGCAGTCTAAAACTCAACATGCTTAGGGTCTTTATTCGCCTCATGAAAGATGTTAAAGCCATCGATGCGAAAAAATACGTCGCATTGGAAAGTATTGTGGATGAAATCGGTCGCATGCTCGGTGGCTGGATTCGATCCACCAAGTCTAACTAATAGAAAGGGTATCCGTTTTGCGGATACCCTTTCTGCTGTGGAGAGACTTCGAGAGGAAGGCCGAAGCGGAACCGTAGTTCTCGTTGGCGTTGTCGTACCAGTTGGCGTTGAACTTGACCTTGCCGTCGTTGAAGTTGAAGATCGGTGCGTTCGCAGTGGGGTGCATGATCCTGACCCACCCGGAACGGGAGGTCAAGTGGGAACAGCTCCACG
>Ga0209541_10012449_pt1 | contig 13162 bp, 10 predicted proteins | sample RifCSPlowO2_01_FD_184027 | JGI IMG/M metagenome (GOLD analysis project Ga0209541, IMG submission 184027) | Groundwater microbial communities from Rifle, Colorado - Rifle CSP2_plank lowO2_0.1 (SPAdes) (version 2) | ecosystem: Environmental > Aquatic > Deep subsurface > Groundwater | place...
TAGTGATACTTTTACTTTACTGGAAACAGTTGTTTAAGTTTAAGAAATTTATAATAATTTCTATTGCAGTTTTCGTGTGTTTATTAACACCCCTCACACCCTATTTTTTAAGCGGTGAAAGAAGTGCCAGATATAAATTGGTTAGTATTACTGATGATCCGGGTTTAATTCCCAGAATTAATGAAAACAGAGGAAATTCTAACTTACCTGATCCCTTGCCAAGAATAATTCACAATAAAGTTACATACGTTGCGTTTTATTTTACAAGAAACTATTTATCACACTTCACTCCGCAATTCCTATTTATTTCAGGTGCTCCACACAAGCAACATCATGTTCAAAATGTAGGGCAACTTTATTATTTCCAAGCGCTCTTTTTATTAATTGGTTTTTGGGGTCTATTTAAATTTAAAAATAAGTTCAAAGGATTGTTACTCTCCTGGGTATTCCTGGCTTTTATTCCTGTTTCAGTAACAGGAGACAGCATTCCACATGCTCTAAGAACTTTAATAGCCGTTCCTTTTTATCAATTAGTTTCTGCATTTGGGTTTTTTATTTCTCTAAAATGGATAAAAAGATATCATGTTTTGGTTAAAATTGCCCTCGGGTTTGTATTGATAGGTGTTGTTGCGGTAAACATTAGTTATTACTTGAATCAATATTACAATATATATCCCAGTGCTTATTCAAGAGACTGGCAGTATGGATACAAACAAGCAGTAGACTATATTGGAAGACACTCGGAAGAATATGATTTAATTGTTTTCACCAGACACTATGGTGAGCCACATATGTTTACATTATTTTATCTAAACTATGATCCTGCAAAATATCAAATCAATCCAACCTTAAATAGATTCGAGACCTATGATTGGGTAAGGGTATTAAAGTTTGATAAATTTTATTTTCCTGATTTAGGGGATAAAGGTAGCCAATTTGAAGATATAATTAAACATAATCCTAATAAAAAACTACTATTTATTGGTAGATCCAAGGATTTTCCAAAAGAAATTCCAAGATTATTATCCATTAAATTTCTAAACGGGGAAGATGCTTTTGATATAGTAGGGGTCAAATGAATAGTAAGTTTTTGCTAATTTTGATATGTTTACTCTTTTTATTTACCAGACTCTATAAAATCAGTGAAATTCCGATGTCTGTTTATTGGGATGAAGCATCAATTGGATATAATGCTTTTTCTATTGCCAAAGATGGAAAGGACGAATGGGGAGAATTTTTTCCATTACATTTTAGAGCATTTGGAGAATTTAAATTGCCCGTATATATCTATACATCGGCAATTTTTGTGAAATTATTTGGTCTTAATGAATTTTCAGTTAGAATCTCTGCAGTCTTATTTTCTTTGGGAGTAGTGATTCTGACTTATTTTTTAGCAAAAAAATTATCAGGCAGTATTCAAATTGGCTTATGGAGCATTTTTTTTATCACTATTTCTCCCTGGTTTTTTATTTTCTCCAGAACAGGTTTTGAAGTAACTGCAGGGTTGATGTTTTATCTTTTGGGAATTTATTTACTTCTGAGTCTAACCAGAAATTATTTTATATTTCTTGGTACTGTAAGTTTTGTCTTAAGTGCTTATAGCTATAATAGTTTTAGAATTATAGGACCCTTGACTATTTTTTTACTTTTGGTTTTACAGTTGAAGAATGTAAAAAAAGAAATGATTAAATGGTTAATAATTTCAGGTTTAGTGTTGAGTTTAAGTATTATTCCCATATACAGACTATATGTATTTGATGCTGGCATTTCGAGATTACAGAGTGTGGGAAGTTCAACTGGTGTAAGTATAATAAAAAATTACTTTTCGCATTTTGATCCACGATTTCTTTTTATCCAAGGAGATAAAAATTTAAGACATCAGCAGTTTGGATTTGGGCAACTTTATTTACCGGAGGCAATCCTTCTAGTGATGGGCTTTATTTATATACTAAAAAGTAAGATAAAATATAAGTGGTTGCCTTTAATATTTATATTTCTAGCTCCAATTCCTGCTGCTATCACCAAAGAGTCTCCCCATGCTTTAAGGGCAATTGCTACAGTGCCATTTATATCAATTATGTCTGCAATGGGAGTGGTAGGGTTTGGGCTTTGGGTTAAAAAAAAGAGAATTATTAATATTTCGATTATGGTAATATTTTTGTGCTTTTTTATTAACTATTATTTAAATTTTCTCAATACTTACCCAACTCAATCTGTCAAAGATTGGCAATATGGTTATAAAAAAATATTCACGGAGTCTGAAAATCAGGTTGAAAAAGAAGATAAAATACTAATACCGGATCATGATGGACAACCATATATTTTTGCTTTGTTTTATTTAAAATATGATCCTGTAAAATTTAGGAAGGAAGTAATCAGAAACAGTGTTGATAAATGGGGATTTTCAACAGTTAAGAGTTTTGGTAAGTTTGAATTTGGAGAATAAATGGAAAAAAGTACAAAAATATTGTTGGTTATTATTATTTTAATTGCAGCTATTTTGCGAATTTATAAACTTGACCTTGTTCCACCAGCATTAAATTGGGATGAGGTTGACGCTGCTTACAATGCCTACACAATTGCCAATTGGGGAAGAGATGAATGGGGAAAGTTTCTACCTTTGGTTTTTACTTCTTTTAGGGATGATAAGCACCCTGTACATATATATATGACGGCACCAATTGTGAAAATGTTTGGATTGTCTGATTTTACTGCACGGCTTTCGGGGGCGATAGTAGGGGTGTTAAGTGTACTAATAATTTTTTTTCTGGCACGGATATTGTTTAAAAATGATTTGGTAGGTTTATTGTCTGCGCTGTTTTTGGCGATGTCGCCATATCACATACATTTTTCAAGAGGACTTTGGGAAGTTAATTTTGCCCTGTTTTTCTTTATGTTAGGACTATTGACATTTTATTTAGCACTACAAAAAAAAGCTTGGTTGATAAACTTATCATTTTTAAGTTTTGGCTTAAGTATTTTATCTTATCATTCATCAAAAGTTGTGGTTCCTCCTATTGTTTTGTTGCTTATCCTTATTTATTTCAAAGATTTAAAAAAACTTTCGTTAAATTTTTATACGGGCATATTGATTTTGATTATATTTGTAGCGTTACTGCTTATTGATCCAAGACTACTGGGAACAGCCAGGGTCAAACAAACGCAGGTTTCAAGAGAAACTATAGAGAAAACTCAAATCTTTCAAAAAACAAAAAGCTCCATATTGGGCTTAGCAGAAATTGCTTTACAAAGATACCCGGCTTACTTTAGTAGTCAATATCTTTTTATATCAGGTGATCAAAGCCCTCGAAATTCTGTCAAGACTAATGGTGAATTTTATAAAATAGATGCATTATTTATTTTTATTGGGATGCTTTATTTAGTGAGAATGAGATCTAAAGTGACATTACTAGTATTTACTTGGTTGCTTCTGGCTCCTATACCTTCAAGTTTGGTAAGTGGAACTCCTACTGCCACCAGAGCACTTTTTATGATGGGAAGCATGCACCTTATTGCTGCCCTAGGGGCAGGTAGTATTGTTGGTTGGTTTTGGGGGAGAGGTAAAATTTTTATTCTAGCGATAGTTGTTATTTTACTTAGTCTGCAAAGCCAGATCTTTCTTGACTATTATTTTAATGTCTATCCAAAAAAGGATGCCATAGATTGGCAATATGGAATGAAACAAGCAGCTGAGTATGTAAAATCTCATCCAGAATACTCACAGGTGTATGTTACAGATATCCGTTCGCAACCATATATCTTTTTCCTTTTTTATTTAAAAACCCCATTACCTGAATTTTTAAACTCGCTGGTCTATAATAGATTAGAAGAAAGCAAAAGTTTTAATACAGTTTCATATTTTGAAAACGTGTATCTTACAAAAGAAGGTCAACGAAAGAGGGTAAGTTTTTACTTTGGAGGTTGGGATCCGATTGAAAGTATGCCTAATCCTGGAGTATTGTATGTTGTTAGTTCAAGTCAATATGATGGATTAAGACATAAGACTGAATTTGATGTCAAAAAGCTTATTTATTATCCTGATGGTTCAACAGCATTTTTTATAGTAGGTGCAAAATGAATAAACAAAGTTTTTCTGTGAATAAAATTTCTGTAGCCATAGCTGTTTATAACGAAGAAGACAATTTATCAAATTGTTTAAATTCGATAAAGGATTTAGCTGATGAAATTGTAATTGTTGATGGAGGCTCAACAGATAAAACGCTAGATATAGCCAAAAAATTTAATGCCAAGATTATTAGGACAGGCAACCCTCAAATTTTTCATGTAAATAAAAATAAGGCGATTGATGCAGCAAGTAGTGATTGGATACTGCAGCTTGATGCAGATGAAGTAGTTTCTGAAGAACTTTCATCGGAAATAAAAAAAACTACATCTTTAAAATCAAACATAAATGGATACTGGATTCCTAGAAGAAACTTTTTTCTGGGAAGATTTTTAACAAAAGGTGGACAATACCCTGATTATACTTTGAGATTATATAAAAGAGGTCAAGGAAGATTACCAGCTAAGGATGTTCATGAGCAAGCGGTTGTACAAGGTAAGGTTGGATACCTTAATAATCCACTTTTGCATTTAAGAGATAAAAATTTCTCTAGATATATGGAACGATTTAATAGGTATACAGATTTATTAGCGAATCAATTAAAAGATGGGGGGGTTAAATTAAATACAGTCTCATTTATAAACTATGTTTTAATTAAACCTGTAATCTGGTTTTTTAAGGCATATTTAAGGCATAGAGGGTATGTTGATGGTTTTCCAGGATTTGTATTTGCATTATTTTCTTCATTGCGATTTCCTGTAGCTTATTTTAAATATTGGAGTCATGACAAAAATTAATTCAAAATCATCGATTTTTAAGATATTAATCATATTTCTTTCCTGGAAATTTATTTTAATCATGACTTTACTTCTGGCCATTAAATTTGTCCCTTTGGGTTATACGGATCGTTTTTTAGGTGGAGGAGTGGTTAATTATAACAATACCCCCGAGTTTTTTTCATGGGCAAATTTTGATGGGGAGCATTATCTATCGATATCAATATTTGGCTATAAAAAATTAGAACAAGCATTTTTTCCTGTATTCCCTTTTTTAATTTCTTTTTTTTCAAAACCATTTTCCTCCGATTTTGCATCAAGTATTGTAAATTCAATTATTGTAGGAATTTTGATTTCTAATATAGCTTTTCTTTTAGCGCTTTTTATGCTTTGGAAATTAATGATTATAGATTTTTCAAAGCAATTGACATTATTTACAATTTTTTTAATCACTATTTTCCCAACATCTTTTTACTTTGGGGCTTTGTATAGTGAATCATTGTTTCTTCTTCTTACGCTTCTAGCTTTTTTCTTTGCGAGAAAGGGAAATTGGTTTCTTGCTTCTATTTTTGGAATGATTGCCTCTGCAACCAGAGTATTTGGAATTTTACTATTGCCTGCATTTATAATTGAAGCTTATGTACAGACAAAAAAATCCGCTCAAATGATTTGGATGTTGTTAATTCCTCTGGGGTTAGGTGCCTATATGTTTTATCAATATCTAAACTTTGGTGATCCTTTGGCATTTTATAATTTACAGGAGTTAGTAGGGGAGCAGCGTCAATCTGGTTTTGTTCTTCTGCCGCAGGTTTATTTTAGGTATCTCAAAATGATTTCTACAGTTGATATACATAATCCTATTTATCAAACAATTCTTCTGGAGTTTATTTGCGGAATATTATTTTTTATTCTACCAATATATGGTGTTATCAAAAAAATTAGACTATCTTATTTATTTTATGCTTGGATAGGATTTTTAGTTTCAGCGATCCAAGGAAGTTTTTCTTCAGTGCCCAGATATGTAATTGTTTTTTTTCCGGCGTTCATTGCATTAGCAGTATTTTTATCTAATTCCCCAAAAATTTTAAGATTTATTGTTATTTTAATATCGGTTATACTGCTTATCATAGAAACAGCCCTTTATTTAAGAGGGTATTGGATAGCATGAAAAAATATTTAAAAGAATTAATCACCCACCCACTTTTTTCTGGAAGTGCCATTATGGTTATAGGTAGTAATAGCATTAATCTTTTGAATTATATATACCATTTAGTAATAGGACGAATGTTAGGGCCGAGCCTTTATGGTGAATTGGCATCACTTATATCTTTGATGGGACTTTTGGGAATAATTCCCGGTTCTTTGAGTTTGGTTATTATTAAATATGTATCAAGTGCAAAAGACGAGAAAGAAGCTGCTAGTCTAATCAGTTTATTAAAAACTAAAGTTTTTCAGGGCTCATTGATCTTTTCTGTTTTTATAATTGTTATATCACCTGCTTTAGTCTCTTTTTTACATATTACTAAATTAAGCTATCTTTTTTTGATTGCGCTGACTTCTTTTTTCTCTATTCTGACACTTTTAAATAGATCAATACTGCAGGGTCTGCTGAAATTTAAAGAGATGATATTATCGGTCTTTCTAGAAAATAGTGCAAAGCTTTTGATTAGTGTGGTTTTGGTCTATTTGGGATTTCGAGTTGGTGGAGCAATGGCATCTTTTGTAATTGCAGCACTTTTGGGATGGTTGTTTACCAATTTTTATCTCAAAATTCGGCATAAAAAGGAATCCAATTCGTCATTAAATCTAAAACCGATGCTTCTTTTTACTATTCCTGTATTGGTACAATCTTTAGCCGTAACCTCGCTTTATTCTTCAGATTTAATTTTAGTAAAACATTTCTTCTCTTCTCATGACGCTGGTATTTATGCCGCGTTATCTACATTGGGAAAGATTATTTTCTTTGGAGCTGGTCCAATTGGATCTGTCATGTTTCCTATTGTTTCTCAAAGATATGCTAAAGGATTTAAGGTTAAAAAGATTTTTCTATATAGTTTAGTTGCTACTGTGGGAATTTCTTTGAGTATTTTGATTGTTTATTTATTATTTCCTAAACTGGCTGTAAATTTTCTTTATGGGTCTGCCTATTTGGAATCAGCTAATTTACTGATATGGTTTGGTATTTTTATGACTTTTTTTACACTTTCCTCATTGCTTATTAATTTTCATTTATCATTGAATCGGACTAAGGTTGTTTTATTGCCTTTACTGGCTGCTGTAGCTCAAATTGTAGCTATTTGGTTTTATCATCAAAGTTTATTTGATGTCATTCTGGTATCAATTATTATAAGTGCTTTACTACTAGTATTGCTCCTTATATACTCTATCAATGGAGATAGAGTTAATATCGATAATAGTCCCCGCTTTCAGACAGGAAAGAACGATAGTTAGAGATCTTAAAAATATAAAAGAGGTGCTAGATAAACTTCGTTATCCAACAGAGTTGATTTGTGTTGTGGATGGTAAAATTGATAAGACATTTCAGAAAGCCTCAAAACTTGCAAAGGATTATCATAATTTTAAAGTAATCGGTTATGGTACTAATAAAGGTAAGGGTTATGCAGTCCGTTTTGGAATGGCTGAAAGTAAGGGAGATATAGTTGGTTTTATGGATTCAGGAATGGATATTAATCCAAATGGACTTTCTAAACTACTGGAAGATTTCGAATGGTATAATGCTCAGGTTATTATCGGTTCAAAAAGGCATCCACTCTCAAAAGTAAATTATCCTTGGCAACGTAGAATTCTCTCAATGGGATATCAATTTCTTGTATGGATATTATTTGGACTAAATGTTAGGGATACACAGGTAGGGATGAAATTTTTTAGAAGAGAAGTATTAGAAAAAGTACTTCCTCGTCTCTTAGTAAAAAGATTTGCTTTTGATGTTGAAATGCTGGCTGTTGCAAATTATTTAGGGTTTATTAGAATCTATGAGGCTCCAATTGATATTAATCTTAAATTTGGAGGAACATCTACACTGACAAGTCACAGATTTTTTAAGACAGTATTTGCAATGCTAAAAGATACAGTGGCCGTTTTTTACAGATTGAAAATACTAAATTATTATTCTGATGAGAATAAAAGAAAATGGAGATTTGATCCTGAATTGAATTTTAGAATAAATGTTGTTTAAATGTGCTGGTCAGGATTAGTGATCCAAGTATTACAGAATGTTTTCAAATCCATAGTCTCTATATTAAATTGATCAATTTTTCTTGGATATGGATATCTATTCAATTTAGAATTATTACATAGAGAATCATTTATAATATTGTACATTCCTCCCCCATCCTTTGGATTAGCTATTTTATTTGTTTTGTTTTGATTGAGTGAACAATTAATTGTTTGCTCTATAAATATTGTGCTTTCTATCAAATCATTTGCGGAGACCTGGGTGCAGCTGCTTACAAATTTAACTCCGTTATATTTATAATCACCAGACTCGTAAATCTTATTAATCTCGATAATATTACTCTTATCATTATATTTTCTGCTAAAAAATATGTAAGTATTAAATGTGTCTGCCGGTTGTGCAGTTACAATAATTGCATTTTTATCTGTGTTATTTATTAATCTAGTTATATAGTTAGAAAGAATTCTTTTATGAAAATACCAGCCTATATTTTTATCAATAGGATTTCTAAACCAGTACATAGACATATAATTGATTAAACATAGAATATATGAAAATGCTATTAGAAAAATAAATAATTTTGAGAGAGTTAGGGATCCAAAAGGTTTAAATTTATAAGATGCAATATTTTTATAGACAAAGTAGATTCCCCAAGCAATGAGGCCAGACATTAAAGGATAAACTAGTCCAATTCTTAGAGCATAAATTGTATCCCCGGTTGTTTTAATAGCTGCAGGAAAAACCGCAATCAATATAAGTGAGAGAATAAAGAGGCTTTTTCTAAAATTAAAAGCAAGAGCTAACATGCCAAATATAAAAAAGAATAAATCCAGTAAATAATAATAGCTATGATTTGAGTCATAATAGATGTCCGTACTTCCAGTACTTCTCAGAAAAAGAAATGAAGGGGAAAAGGAACCTAAAATGCTTTCTATTCTTGCATTAATATTTACTGAAAACTTATTTATTAATAAGTCTCGTATCATAGGAATTTCTAGACTTTCATGTCTTTGCAAATTCACTTCTTCAGTTATGCTTATTGAACTATTCGTGGAAGATATTTCTCCTAAGCGTCTGCCGGCATAGGAATTAGATAGCAAGATAAAATATAAAAAAATTAATGCAATTGTAATGATAAGTAATAAGGAAGTAAATTTCAGATTCCTTAGTTTTAATGACAAAGGGTTATACAAAATTCCCCAAATAACAATAAGAGGGAAAATAGGTTTTGTTCCAAAATAGAACATTGAACCTACAATTGAATAAAATGTACCCAATATTAAATTTGTTTTAAATGATTTATTTCTTGTATAAAAATAAACTCCTAGGATATAAAAAAGGTATGAAAATATTGTTAGATATGCAGTTCTCCCAAAATGTATGGACCATGGGTTAATAGCAATTACCAGTCCTGTCAAAAGACCTATTTTATAATTTCCAGAGAAATTTTGAAAAAGTTTTCCTGTATAGAAAGCAATCCCTACAGAGGCTAACACAAAAGGTATTTTTGACCAAAAAAGATCTAATGGGAATATCCACATCCAAGGGATTAGGATATAAGAGCCCAATTCTCCGTATACACAGTTCCCAGGACAATGATTGTTTGGAGTGAATATTCCAGCTACTGTACCAGGTTTATGCGATCCGGTAAGAGCCAAAGATTTGGCATTAAGTATTTCATGTAGTTCGTCATCATGACTGATTCCAACAGGATTAAGATTTAAGCCGTATATTCGTAAGAAAAAAGCAATGAAAATAATCAAAAACCAAAGACTATAATGATTAAAAAAAGGGAATAGTTTTAATTTGATACTTTTTAAGAAGCTCACAATATTATAATATCTATAGTATCAAAATTGATATATTGATGTAAACATGAACATACTAATATTATCTTGGAGAGGGCCGGGTCATCCTAATGCCGGAGGGGCTGAAATTTCTACCCATGAACATGCTAAGGGTTGGGTAAAAGCAGGTCACAGTGTTACTTTATTTACTGCCGCTTTTGTTAGGGGTATAGAATATGAAGTAATAGATGGAGTTAATATTATTAGGCGAGGTAGACAAATATTTGGAGTTCAATGGGAAGCTTTTAAGTGGTACCTATTTGGTGATCATGCTAAATTCGATTTGGTAGTAGATCAATTTCACGGATTGCCATTTTTTACCCCATTATATATACGAATTAAAAAATTAGCCTTTATTCATGAAGTTACCAAGAATGTGTGGAAACTTAATCCTTGGTCATTTCCTTTAAGTCTAGTACCAGCAATATTTGGTCCTTTAGTAGAGCCTTTTATCTTTAAGTTTTATAAAAAAGTACCCTTTATGACAGTATCAGAATCGACCCGACAGGATTTAATTGAATGGGGGATACAAAAAGATAATATAACTATTATCCATAATGGTATAACTGTACCTAGTAATATAAATGCAAAAAAAAGTAATAAAACAACAATACTTTTCTTGGGAGCATTAAGTAAAGATAAAGGGATTGAAGATACCTTAGAGGTTTTTTCTTTAGTGCAAAAAAGATATTCTGACATAGAATTTTGGATTGCAGGGCAATGTAACCCTATATATTTTTTGAGACTTAAAGAAAAAGTAAAAAATCTCAATCTAAAAAATACAAAATTTTTAGGGTATGTGAGTGAGCAAAGTAAATTTGAATATTTTAAAAAGGCTACTCTTTTGATAAACACATCCGTTAGAGAAGGGTGGGGTTTGGTTGTAATTGAGGCAGCTTCTGTTGGTACACCCACTGTTGCTTATAGGGTTCCTGGGTTAAAGGATTCAGTTTTAGATAACAAGACTGGTATACTTTGTGATCCTAACCCAACCAGTATTGCAAGTGAGATTATATCTCTACTTAATAATAAATTGCTTTTATATTCTTTAAGTAAAAATTCCATAGGATGGAGTAAGAAATTTACTTGGCCTGAGTCGGTGAGACAAAGCCTAAAACTTTTAGAAAAGATCTCTCCTCCTTGACGAGTAAATAGATGAAGGATTAAACTATTGCATTATGAAAACTGTGCTAATAACTGGTTCTGCTGGACTTATTGGATCACAAGCAGTTAGATTTTTTGCGGAAAAGAATTTCAAAATTATTGGAATCGATAATAATGCCAGGAAATATTTTTTTGGGAAATCAGCATCAACTCTTTGGAATGTAAATAAATTAAAAAGTGAAATTAAAAAGTATACCCATCATAATGTTGATATTAGAAATCAGAAGAAAATAGAAGAAATTTTTAGAGCAAATAAAATCGACTTAATTATTCATACCGCAGCTCAACCTTCACACGATTGGTCAGTAAAAGAGCCATTAACTGATTTTACAATTAATGCCCTTGGTACACACATTGTGCTTGAAGCTTTCAGAAAATTTGCCCCTGAAGCCGTATTTATTTTCACCTCCACGAATAAGGTATATGGAGATAATCCTAATAAACTGCCATTACAGGAGTTAAGTACTCGTTGGGAGCTTCCTAAATTACACAAGTGCTATAAAGGTATAGATGAAACAATGAGTTTAGATAATACAACTCACTCAATTTTTGGTGTTTCAAAAACGTCTGCAGATTTGATGGTACAAGAATATGGTAAATATTTTAACTTAAAAACAGGCATATTTAGAGGAGGTTGTTTAACTGGTCCTGCGCATACTCCAGCTCAGCTTCATGGATTTTTAGCTTATCTGGTATCGGCAATAGTACTGGATATACCATATACTATTTTTGGATATAAAGGAAAACAGGTAAGAGACAATATACATTCTTATGATGTGGTGAATGCTTTTTATCAGTTCTATCTAAATCCCAGAAGGGGAGAGGTTTACAATATAGGAGGTTCTAGGCACTCAAATATTTCTGTCATAGAAGCAGTCAAGAAAATAGAAAGTATTTTAGGTAAAAAAGGAAGAATTAAATACATATCAAGGAATAGAATCGGAGACCATATTTGGTATGTATCAGATGTTTCTAAATTTAGAAAGCATTATCCAAAATGGAATTACACCTATACTTCAGATCAGATTTTAGAGGAACTTTGTAAGCATGCCTTTTCACATACATAAATTGACAAATATCCTATAATTTTATAAAATTCGCTTATGGGTATAGATCTAGAATCGAAACGATTAGGTGGAGTAGTTCAACTTGTTGCAAATACTGAAGGCTGGAAAATGCAACAAACTGAATATCATCTTAATCCAAATCTTTTTATAACTGGGAATCCTAATGTATCATCTCAAATATCTTCGGAGCTTGCAGCTCCTTTAGGAAGAGCATGGCAAACTACAAAAGAATTAAGACCAACAGATTCTAATGGTCTAAAAGTGGGAGTTAATAGAATAATTGTTAAAGATGGAAAATTCATTACAGAAGGATATATAACAGACTATTTTACACTTTGGGGAATACCAAGAGCAGCTCAGGAGGAGTTTGCAAGACATTCAGAAGAAGTGATAATTAATAGAGCTCAATCTCCAGATGCTTTGTATGAAACTTCTTTGCCTTGGGGACTTTGCTCACATAACACACTTTTAGATGAAAACGGTGATGTTTTGATGATGATTAGAGGACGAGGACAAGGTTTTCATGCAGGAAGAATTTCTGTAACTGAGGAAGAACAAATGGATCCAGATAGAGATGTTGACCCTTTTAATGCTTCATATGCCAGCTATTGGGAGGAATTAGGAATTTTTGTTCCACCTACTACTATAAAACTACTTGGAGTAGCTATGGAAATTGGAGCTGCATATCCAGCCTATTCCTTTATAGGTAATGCCAGTGCCGTTTCTAGAGATATTGTTGAAAAATGGAGAAGTGCCAGAGATTATAACGAAAATACATCACTTTTTTCAGTTCCAATGAGTCAGATTGATAAATGGTTAGTAAAAGATGAGGTTACTTCTGATGTTTGGGGTGAATATTTATTGGAAGGTGATATTGCACCTGATGCAGTATTGAATTTTCATCCCACATCCCCTTGGAGATTAGGTTTAGTAAGAGAGTATTCAAAGCTAGCTTAATAAAATTAAGCCTTAGATCTCCAATTTTTAGGAAGAAGTGGACTATCTAGTTCAACTTTATCAAAGATGTATTTTTGTGGGCCAAGTTTTTT
>Ga0209541_10012450_pt1 | contig 13161 bp, 14 predicted proteins | sample RifCSPlowO2_01_FD_184027 | JGI IMG/M metagenome (GOLD analysis project Ga0209541, IMG submission 184027) | Groundwater microbial communities from Rifle, Colorado - Rifle CSP2_plank lowO2_0.1 (SPAdes) (version 2) | ecosystem: Environmental > Aquatic > Deep subsurface > Groundwater | place...
AACAAAATAAGAAAATGCAACAATGCTTGCTATTAAAATAATTATCTGAGCTATGCTTATCGTAACATTCCTTCTTTTTTTTACCATATTAATATCTCACTAGCTCCTTTCAGTCTTTCTAAATTGGCTACGCTTGGACGATTTTCTTTCGAATTTATTTTATTGTTAATAAAACCCCTTAAATAGCATCCTATTTTCATTACATTAACTACATGAAATTTATCAATTCCTATTTTACCACTAACTCGCCTTTTTTCATCATCAAAATATTTTTTCACCATTTCATTTAACCATCAACAGATTTTACCTCGATAACACTTTCATTATGGTATCCTGGAACTCCGATGTAATTTTTCTTTATTCCGCAATCTCCTAAGGCTATGCACATATTGTTTCTTTCCTTTGCCCATGGGCTATCTTTGCTGGCTTTTTCTACAACTTTTAATTTTTCTACATCATTTAGCTTATCACCTTTCTTTAAGCCAACACACTCGCAGTTTTCTTCGCAGCTATAATCTCCTCCTGTTATCGCACCGCCAATTCCTTTTTCAAATTTCACAATACAATTATCATTTGCAATTGCACAAAGTGTCTCAGCCTCGGTTTCATTGCTCCAGAAATCAAAACCAGGAGGATATTTTGGAAGACATGAAGCGCCTTTTCTTGAATCATCTTCTTCTTTCTCGACAAGTTTTCCTTCTGAATCAAGAACTAAAGGAGTAGCTCCTTGAGAAACAAATCCACCATCTCCCAACAAACTTTGGTTTACTAGCCAATGACAATCTCTTTTATCCGTGTTCTCGCAATCTTTTTTATTATCTTGGGCAATGCAATCCTGCCATAAATTTGTCGTGCAGGAAGCTGCTTTAAAGTCTCCTTGACTGGTTTCAGTTGAATCTTGAACACAAACTTCTGATCTTAATGCAGAACATTGCTCAACAGTAACCTCTCCATTATAACATACAAATCTTGCATGTTCACTTCCCGGCAAGCTTTGATTTACGCCAGAAGTTCCTCCACACCATGTTTCTCCATGTTGGTATTCTTTTCCTTTGTATTTACAGCTTAAGTCAGCGCAAACAAAGTTTCCATATTTTGGTTGTGGAGTTGCTTCGTTTCCACGCTCAAAAGCTTTACATGTGCTTCCAAGCAAATAATCACAACTTCCACATGTAGCAGAACCAGCATTATTTCCACCAGGATTGCACGATTCTCCCTTTTCTTTTATGTTTGTCCAGTATTCTTGGTCGTTTATTTTTGTCGAATCATAAATGTTTGCTAAGTTTCCACATGTGTCTAAGAAATAAACTTCATCTTTATTTTCAACACAAGTCGTTTTTGGATTGCTCGATGTCGGTCCACAGTTCGTTGCTAAGGATTCTGCTGAACATAAAAGTCCTTCATGAAATTCCACGCTCGAATTTTCGCTTGAACCAGAAGAAACTTCAAGTTTTTGACATTCTGATTTTGTCAAGAGTTTGCATTTTCTTTCAAAGCCATCGTCAATAACGCAAGCTCCTTTTACGTCAGGATTTGCGCTTTCGATACAAGCTGCTTCTGTTTTTATGTCTGTTCTGTAGTTTGTTGGAGTGCCATAATCTGAAGAAAGTGATTTACACTTTGTTTGTGTTACGAATGCGGCTTGATCCCCAAGCAAACAACAGCCTAATTGACATTGAGGAATTTCATCCGGCTTTCCGAGAATCCAAACTCCATGGCTTTGCTGACAAACTACTTGAGGAACATTAGGACGGCATTCTCCTTTCTGACTGTTGACACATGTTCCCATTCTGCAGAAAGCAGTGGCCTCACATGAAGTTGAAGCTTGGCGATAACGCTGACCTGTGACAGGGTTTATAGCTGTGCTTGCTTGATTTGCAGGAACATTCTGGCACCAAGCGCCGCTCAATGTTTTTTCAGCACAGACAAAAGTTTCACCGACGGCAGAAACTTTTGTGGATAAGAGTGTCCCGATTGTTAATACTAAAAAAATAAACACTAATGCTAACCAATTTCTTTTTATCATATTAATAACTCACTCCTTTCAGTCGCTCTCGAATGACCAAGCTTGGACGTTCGTTTTCGTTATTTATTTTATTTTTAATATAAAAACCAAAGCCCAATTTACATAGGCTTGATTTTACTTCTATTAACTCACTAAAGTCTCTTTCTACTTTTTTATCATAAAAATATATTTTCATCATTTTAATTCGTTGCCACCCCGCTTGCTCCGTAGCCAGGAGGCAATGCGCCGCTTCTCGATGCAAACTGGAATTTATTTTCTGTATTTCTGTCAGTTAAAATATAAATTGTCGTACCATCCTGCTGCTCTTTTTTTTCAACTTTCAAATCTTTGTAATAGCTCATGTAAATTGTTGTTTCTGCTTTTCCATAGGTTGATTCCCAATCAATTATGCTATTAGATATACCTACTAATTCATAAAGACCATTATTCAAAACAACATTGAATGTTTCATAGCGTTCTGTATCAGCTTTTGTGACCGTTAGAGTATAGTTGAATCTTGCAACAACTCTTTTTGGAAGTAATTCAACTCTTACATTTCCAGGCTGCATGTTAGTAGTATATCCTCTTGATTCATAACTATTTTTCAGCTCGTTAAAACAGTTAACAACACCAGGTTTTATTTCGTTTTCAATTTCGGATTCAATATGCTCTTTTAACAATGGCTGCTGAACAGAACAAGGTTTGTAATACTCTGAGGTGTAGCAAAGATATTCTATTTTGTCGCTTTGGTAAAGAATGAAATGCTCTGGCGCTATACTGCCGCCCTGCAAAGAAACAAGGTCTACAGCGCTCTCTAAATCATTTTCTATGCATGTCTGAATAAATTGGTTGGGACTTTTTTCATTAAATTCAGTTGTTGTTTTTACTCCCGGTCTTAAAAAATAAACAACAAGAGCAAGTCCAACAATCAAAATAGCAGCAATGATGAAAACAGTAACTTGTCCCTTCTTTTGTCCTATTATATTGCTTCTAGAAATATCACCTCTTTTCATGTTTTATACAAGGAAATTTTATTTATAAATCTTGTTGGAATTTACGGACTTCGAAGGTTTTTATTTGCTAACATAGTTTCAGTAATAGTACTATTCCAAATTTCATCCTTTTTATTATCCCACATTTTTTTAGCTACTTTTTCTGCATTTTTCAGTAAATCAGAAAAATCTTCTTTTTTTAGTTTAATATTCATTTTAATCTTCAGTCTCTACGCGTGGCGCCAAAAGAAAAGAAAGTTCCATGAACCCATTTTTTATGTCGATTCTTAGAGGGTGGTCATCTGCAAATTTTAAAAAAGTCCTGTCGGAAAGTTTTGCGCCTTTGACGAACTTTTGAAGGTACTCTAAGCTATATCTTGACTTGCAGTTTTCTGCTTGAATTTTTGCCTCGTCGCCGGAAAACTCAGACATTGCAGAATTCAAACCACGAGCTTCAATAATAAATTTCCCATCTCTAACTATAAAGGAGCAAGCATCCCCAACAACCATGCAGTCTTCAATGGAATCCACAAAGTCTGATGAACTTAGCTCTATCACAGAACTGAATTCAAGATTTGGTATTTCTTTTTCTTCGCTTTCAATTTCTATCAAACCCAAGTTAAAGTTTCTTTTTATTCTATCGTGAATTTGAACGTTAAGCACATTTCCTTTCTTTTCCATGATTAAAGAACTTCCAGACCCGCTTCTTTTCAAAACCCTTTTTAAATTTTCAAGATTGACCCCAAGAACTTCGTTGTCAGTTTCAAACATGGAGAAAGAACTTTTAGGAAGAAGAAACTTAACCATTGAAACGTTTGCAGGATCCATAGCAGTTATGCTTAACCCAGAGTCATTGACTTTCATTCTTACTTCTGTTACAAGCTCTGAAATAATCTCAACTACTCGTGATAAAAGTCCTGGGTTTTCAAGTCTTACCAGCATTTAATTATACCTCATATTTTAATGTCCAAAAACAGGTTCTGCCATTTTAAAGTTATTGGGGCTGATCCAAACACCAAAAAACAGATTCTGCAATCTTTTTTATTTATGGAGGTGCGGAACCTCTAAACTCAAATACAGGTTCTGCTTTTAAGTATTGTTATCATGAAGTATATTTATATTTATAGGGTGTTTTTATTTGGGGTTTGGGTAATTATATAAATGTTTTACCTTTAAATTTGACATGGAAGGCACAGAAGAAAAAAGCACAAAGGAACAAAGGATAAGGAAAATAACACAGCTATACTATTCTCGGCCGGATGTTCAGAAAGCTATATTCGAATTTTCAAAAAATAGAGAAGTTGCCCCAAGCTATATGATGGAAAGCTTTGGAAAGCGCCCCGATGCGTTGGAGTATATAGGAGATATCTTCGAACTTGTGAAAAAGGGGGCGACTAGCTTCCATTGTTCTGAAGAACTTTGGTCGCAGCCTCTTTCTTTGGTTACGGGAATGACAGAGAAACAGCTTAATGAGCTTAGAGTTGGATGGGATCTTATCCTTGATATAGACAGCAAATATCTTGATTATAGTAAAATCCTCGCTCAATTAATTGTCCGTGTTCTGCGATTCTACGACGTTAAAAACATAGGGATAAAGTTCAGTGTTTCGGGAGATACACCAATAATGGTTGAAAATGATAAAGAAATTTCAATTATTCCAATAAAAGAAGCCATAGACATAATAAAAAAAGGCAAAAGTTTGAAAGTTTTATCTTTGAATAAAAATAGAAAACTAAAATTTTCAGAAATTTATGATTTTTTAGAGCATAAAGACACCTTATATGAAATAAAACATTCCCAAAGCACAATTCCTCTAAAAGCAACGGGATACCACTCAGTTTTTATTTGGAATAAAGGAGAAATAACCCAGAAAAAAGTAACGGAATTAAAAAAAGGAGATTTTTTAATATCTTATAATGCTCGTGAAAATCCTCTTGTAGGAAATGAATTTGAAATAATCAATGAGTTTGAGTTTTCAAAAAACCAGCATTCCAAAAAATTAATCAAACAAAAAATAAAACCAACAGAAGAATTGATGAGGCTGATCGGGTATTTCTTGGCAGAAGGGCACGTTACGAATATAATCAATCAAGTTGGATTTACATTCAATAAAAATGAAATAGAATATATTGAAGATGTAAAAAAACTTCTTTATTTAATAACAGGGAAGAAAATTTCTATAAGGCACCCTAATAATGGTTCAACCCAAATATTAATTCATTCAAAAGAATGGTCAAGTTTTTTCGATAATTTTTGCGGGAAGAAAAAAGATAAACACCTGCCCTCTTTTTCATGGAAGCTTCCTAAAAGACTATTCTTAGAAATACTTAAGGGTTACATTCGGGGAGATGGATATAAAATCGGAGAATATGGAGTTATTATGAAGTCAGTGTCAAAAAGACTTATTACAGAATTTGTCTGGCTTTGTAAATTAAATGGAATTTCTTGCAATATATCCAAAGAACAAAATAAAGAGCACAAATTACCCCAAGGAAATTTGTTTAAGGGTAGTTTGGTTTATCTTTTAAGAATTCCAAAATCTGAGTTGGAAACTTTGGAATTTCACAGGGAAAGAAATAAATTTTCTCCTCATCCAGGCGATAATATTTTTCCTGTTGATGGTCTAAAAGAGATTTATAAACAAATTAAACCCAAACTTTTTAATTCTCACAGACAAGAACAAATGACGCTTAAGAAAAAAAGAGCAAATTTAATTAGAATAAGAAAAGTTTTGAATTGGTTTTCTACATTTAAAGAAAAAAACCTTGATGAACACTCTAAAAAAATATTTAAAAATTATGAAAAGCTGTTTGATTCAGACATATCTGTAGTCGAGATAAGAGAAATAACCAAAAAGTCTAACGAGATGGTTTATGATGTTTCTGTTGAAGAAACAGAAGCTTTTTTTGGAAATTATTATCCTATCTTGTTACACAACTCAGGAAGCAAAGGATTCCACATAATCTTGCCGTGGAAAGCCTTTCCTAAGGAAATCAATCAAGTAAAAACCAGCGAAATGTTCCCTACCTGGCCAAGAATCTTAACACAGTTTATTATGGAGGCATGTAAAGACGATTTGATTAAGAAGATAACAGAAACATCAGGGGCTCAATATGCGTCGGTAAAAAAATATATTAAAGGTGATGAAAAAACAGGAGATTTCGCAAAAAAAGTAATGCCGGATCTTATTCTTGTTTCATCAAGGCACTTATTTAGGGCTCCTTATTCTCTTCATGAAAAAACGGCTTTAGCCAGCGCTGTTTTAAATCCAGAAGAGATAAAAGATTTTCAGCCCAGAGACGCAGATCCCTTAAAAGTACGGGTTAAGAGTTTTCTCCCAGATTCAGAAGAAGGCGAAGCAGCGGAAATTCTCCGTGAAGCGTTAGATTGGTATAAAAACAAGAACCCCGATGACATTCAAGGCGACGCAAACATAAGAAAAGAATCAGATTTCAAGCCCATTAAAATCTCCAATATATCTGATGACATACTACCGCCCTCAATAAAAAAGATTCTTTTGGGTTTATCAGACGGGCGCAAACGAGCGTTGTTTGTCCTCATAAACTTCTTTAGGTCAATAGGAATTGAAAAAGACGAGTTTGAAAAGAGAATTTATGAATGGAATGAAAAAAACGAAGTCCCCTTAAAAAAAGGATATATCCAAACTCAGATCTCATGGAGTTATAGAAACAAAGTTGCACCCCCTCCAAACTATGACAAAGATTATTACAAAGGAATAGGAATAATTCCAACAGACGAAGAAATCAGATATAAAAATCCAGTTAACTACATTGTGAAGAAAGGCATACAGAAGAATTTCCAAAATTCTCAGAATCAGGATAATTCTGATAAAAGAAAAAAGACAAAGCGTGCAGAAAATTAAGGATAATTTTAAAAAGAAGAAAAGATTAATAATAAAATGGCTGATTTTCGAGAAGTACGGAAACATTATCGTGAAAGAAAAAATCAATATGGTTATGGGGGTAAAGAGCCCCATTCGGATAATTTATACCAACTAGGGGAGGCTTATTTACATACAGATGATCCTGAACACATTTCTGAAGCTAGAGTAAGAATAGCCTCAACAGCCCACGAATTAATGGAATCTCATATTCCAAAAGAATTTATTTTGGGAGCTCAGCTTTATGAAAAAATAGGAAAAGGAAGAAAAGCTATACCAAAATTGCTGAATCGCAGAAAGGTGTATGTTACACATGAAGCCGATATGACCAAACAAGATGATGATACAATAAGAGATTTTATAAAAAGAAACGCTGGAAGACAACAACAAGAAGGCGGTCTCGCCGGCAAACTTCCTGTTTTCATCCTCTTCACTGTTGCTGGCGTTGCATTAAGCGTTACATCATTAGGTTCAACGGGACATGCTATTTCAGATGTAACTGGAACAACTCAAGGTCTAGCAGGAGTTTTTCTTTTTATTCTTGGATTAACAGGAATAGCTTTCGGTTTGAAGAAATAATAAATTCTTATTCATATCCTGCCAACTCACGACCCTGCTTGTCCAACACCTTTCCAACTCCCGCGAAGTCGCTCGCCCCACCCCAAAACATATTTTTAATAGAAGCCCAATGGATTTTTGTATTAACAAATTTTAGTATATATCTGAGCGTAGCGAAGCAAACCAAAGAACGAAGCGAACTATACCAATATTCAAATATCTCAAAAATATTTAAAAACAAGAATTCACTCTAGATATAATGAAAAAAGAGGTGTTGTTTTTGTTTCTGTTCATGGTTTTAATCTTCGCGATTTTTCCTTCAGTTAACGCCGCAATAAACGCAACTCAGGAAAAACAAAAAATTGACCTGGCTTATACTTGCCTTAAAGACAAAGTTAATACTTCAGCGCTATGCTCCTCTCTTTCAACAGAAGAAAAAATATTTTCAGTTCTTGCCGTTAATAGGTGTCAATCAGAACTTATTAATGAATCTTCAAATACGGGGGAGTGTTGGCCTTCAGGAAACTGCAGATTAAAAACAACTTCACAAGCTATTCTTGCTTTGGACGACTCAGGCAGCAACACGGACAAAGCAGAGTCTTGGCTTCTTAACCAGACAAAAGCAACAACAGACTTACAATGGTTTTTGGAAATTGAAAGCGCGCAGCCTACGACATGCACAATAGGATACTCTGGATTGTCATTCAATGTGAATATTGGATCAGACAAAAAAATAACCAATAATGCTGGTGCCTGTTTAACTCTTGCAGAAAACGATTATTGGCTTAGAATCGCTCCTTCATGTTTCGACGAAGAATTTGAAATTTCCTGCAACAAAGGATTTTTAACAACTTTATTATTCAAAAAATCTGCATCATCGACAGTTCATGTTTCCCCAGAATCTTCGTCTGCTGCCGCAGACGGCACAACGTCAGAAAAAGTAGATTCTCTCTGCTTCGTGCAAAATAACATATGCAACTATGAAGGAACTCTTTGGGCGTCTCTCGTCTTAGACTCATTGGATCAAGACCGAGATGTTTCCTCTTACTTGCCTTATTTATTGACTCTTGCAGAAGACAATAAAGTATTCATTCCCGATATGTTTTTGTATTCTATAACTTCTAACACAGATCATAGAACTTCTTTGCTTTCGAAACAAAAAAGCAAAAAATACTGGTCTGAATCAGGAGATAAACTTTACGATACAGCACTTGCCCTTTATCCTTTCCAGCAGGAAACTCTACAAGAGAAGACAAATTCTAAAGAATATCTTCTTTCTATTCAAGATCCTAACGGTTGTTGGGAAAATAACATAAGAAATACAGCATTTATTTTAGCTTCAATTTGGCCAAGAAGTTTTTCAGGTTCCGGCGGGGGAAGCGGTGGAGGAGGCAACATTGATGGCGTTGGTGAAGAAACTTTTAGCTGTGAAGAAGCAGGTTATTCATGTTCAACTTCTTCTGCCTGCAGCAATGCCGATGGAGAAACTCTTTCAGAGTATGACTGCCCCTCATTAGATGTATGTTGCACTGTCCAACCAGCACAGCCAACATGTGCTGATTTAGGAGGCGAGGCCTGTTCTTCTAATGAAATATGTCTCGACGGGATTCCTCTAAGCGCTTCTGATGTCGTCGGGCAGAATTGTTGTACTAGTGGCGGCACTTGCGAGCTTCAAACCTCGGATGAAGAAATTCTTTCTGATTGTGAAGCGAATAATGGTCTTTGCAAATCTTATGGATGTGGTACTGATGAAGAAACAAGCACGTTTTATAGCTGTGAGTTTACAGGAGATAGTTGTTGCATTGCCAAAACGTCTGGAAAAAAGAGTCTTCTTTGGATATGGGTTTTGCTTGTATTAATTATACTCGTCGTGATAGGGATAATTTTCAGAAATAAGTTAAGAATGCTTTGGCTTAGAATTTCTAAAAGATCTTCTGGAGGTTCCAAACCAGGACCAGGATTCGGGTCTTCACCGCCATCACGGCCTTCAGGGCCAAGTTTCCCACTATTTCGCCCATCTCCTATGATGAATCGTACTCCTATGAGACCTCCGGAAAGAAGAATCATGATCCCCCCTTCACGCCCACCACAGCCCTCAGCAAATGCACAACAAAGACCAGCGCCAAAAGCAAAATCAACAGCCCAAAAAGAACTCGATGATGTTTTGAAAAAGTTAAAAGAGATGAGCAAATAAAATATTAAGAACAGAAATAAATAAAAAGATGGAAACACTGTAAAGAAAAAAGAAAATGAGTGATGCTGATAGGTATTTAAGTAGATTAGATGAATTAGAAGGTAAAAAAGATAAATCAGAAACAATAAAAAGATTTAGAGAGGCTTATGCCAAAAAAGTAAAAAGGTCTGATTTTCATAAACCTACCCTTTATAGTGAAGCTCATGAATTAGCTGGAAATATAAATACTATAGAAAAATATCTTAGGAGAACTGATAGAGCCAGAACTAATGAGGATGTTAGAGTTTTAGCTCGGGCGACTATGGAAAGTGCAAAAGAAGATTCTTATATTGGAGGAGCCATTTATGCAGCAAATATGTATAGTGCATTAGGAAAAAATCATATTGCATTAAGTAAACTTATGGCTGTTGTTGAAAAAGCTGCTAAAGAAGGAAAGGCAAAACCTCAGGATTTGGCAGACGTGAGATATTTTATAAAAACTACACAATCAAAACAATCTAGCAGCACAGGACTCGAATCCCGCGTCGGCATTTTTGTTGCATTTCTTCTTGGTGGCGTTGTACTTAGTCTTACTTCATTAAATGCAACAGGAAATGCTGTCGGCACTTTAGGAACAACACAGGGCCTAGCAGGAATTTTTCTTTTTATTCTTGGATTGGCAGGAATAGCTTTTGGTTTGAAGAAGTAATTGATATTGCGCCCGAAAACATTTAAATATATCTTGTATTTGAGATAACCATGAAACTAACGGTTGATATACATAAGGGAGAAAAATTCTTTATTGCTAGAGTTCCAGAGTTAGGGGTTACTACTCAAGGCAAAACAAGAGAAGAGGCAAAGAAAAATCTAAAAGAAGCTGTTCAGTTGCATCTTGAGTCAATGGTTGAATATATGATAGAAAAAGGAAACGTCAAATTTAGTAATAATAGAGTGATTTCTTTGCGTAAATAAAATGCCAAAATTGCCTAGAATATCAGGCGTAGAAGTAATAAAAATTCTCACTAAGTTTTTTGGTTTTAGAACGTTAAGACAAAGAGGAAGCCATGTTACTTTGACAAATGATTCAGTTTTTCTTACAGTTCCTTTGCATCCTGAATTAGATAGGGGAACACTATTATCAATTCTAAGAGACGCCCATATTTCAAGAGACGAATTTTTTGAGTTTATTTAAACTGATTAAACAAGTACATTAAAATTTATTAACCTGTTTTTTCTTAATTTGCTATGAAAAGGAGCGATACTTTTAATTTTGATAATAGCTATACTAAACATAATTTAACTGTTAATAACCCAAACCCGCCCATATTTTTAAAACCCCTTTTTCTATTAACAATAATTATTATTTCATTATCTTTTATTTCAGCAGCAGAAATAAACTTCACAAAAAACTCTTCTGATTTTAATCAAGGAGAAACACTTATTGCGAAGATTTCTGGAAACTTTCTAGACAAGCCAGCAGAAGATAATGTCTTTTTTTATAGGGGTCATGTAAGAATTCCTATGGTTTACGAAATTTCAGAAGTAAATAATGACTTTTACATTTATGCTCTACTCTCAGGAAAGAGCCAAGGAAACTATTCTTTATCCTTGGAAAATGTAAGATACATGGCTGGTTTGCAGGAAAGCGAAGAAAATATTGTAAAAAATTTCACAATAAATCAAAACATTTCTGATTTCTCTGTAGAGCCCGGGTTTGTAATTAATGACACTGGCTTTTCGATTGAAGTTCAAAATTTACAAGATAGTCAGATAAAAATAACTGTTAGCACATCCGAACATCTTTTATCGTTAAAAGAAATAAATCTAAACCCTGGAGAAACAAGGCAAATAGATTTTGGGTTAAACAATGAAGAAAAATCATTTTCCGAAGAAATAAAATTAGCATCTTCAAAAACCTCTTATTCAATTCCTGTTTTTATAACCTCAAATTTAACAAGTAATGGGGGAATAGACAATAACGTAACAAGTAATGAAACAACAGGTGATGGTCAAGAATCAGCGCAGAAAGAAAGTTTTAGATTTGAACCAAACGTTGTTATCGTTTCAATGTCCACAGATTCAAAATCTAAGAGAATTGTTTATCTCATGAATACGGGTGATAAAGCGTTAAAAGACATAACTTTTTCCATAACTTCTGCATTGAAGCCATATGTTACCATAATCTCCTCTGAAAATATTGATGAAAATTCTACGGGAAGAGTCGAAATAATAATAGAGTCTGACACAGAAGAGAAGCTTATTGAAGGAGAGGTAACTGCAGAATCAGAAAACTTTACTTCAGACCTGAAACTTACTTTAAATTTTATTAGTGACTATGTTGCACCAGAAGGTGAGCAAGGAGAAGAGGTAATTGTGACAACATGTATCCAGCTTAAAGGAAATATTTGTGCAGAAAAAGAAGAATGCAGTGGAGAGACTGCGGACGCAAAAGATGGTGTTTGCTGCCTTCCGTCAGCAACGTGTCAAGTGATTAAAAAAAGCTCAACAGGAAAAATAATAGGATGGACGCTTGTTGTTCTAGTTCTTCTTCTTTTATTTTGGTTCTTTAAAAAATATAAAAAAGTAAAGCCACAAATTAAATTTCCGAAATAGAAGTAAAAAAATAATTGTTCCCCTTCATAAATACTTATAAATAATTTTTACCTATTTCTTAAATGGGAATTGAAGCTTTTTTAGGGCTAGACGATGAAGAAATAAAAAGACGCGTTGAAGAAGAGAGAAGGAAAATTCCAAAAATCCCCGGAACTGAATATTTGGAACAAAGACTTATGAAATTTAAAATCCCGGAATGGCAAATTTTAGATTATCATGCTCATCACAATCAAGATTTATTAACCCAATTCCTAGAACAACATCCCTATGATGAGGCAAGGGAAGTCATAATTGAAGGTTTAAGAGAAAAATATATCTTAGCAAAATTATTAATAGAACAAAAAATCCTTAAAGCTAATAAAATTATCGCTTCTTCTTAGCTTTTTTACCTCTTGGTTTCTTCTTTGTAGATTCTTTTTCTGGTTTTTCTTCTGCTGGAATCATCGACTTCGGCATCAAATCTTGGATATTTCCTCCAAGCTCTTGTATTTTTTTAAGTAATATGATTTTTTCATTCTGCATGATTCGTGCAATTTCATCGTACGCATGAAGTCTTCTCGTAAGCTCGTTTAAGATGTCATTCCAGCTGTTATTAGATATCGCAATAATTTCAGGAGATATTATTTCAAGATGTGCAGGCATATACTTGAAAAGAAGTATAGCCAAATTCAAAACCTCGTCAATCTCTACTTCAACCTCGGCAAAAGTAGTGTAAAATTCCTTTTGATCTTTCATTAATACCGGGTTTTTTATGTCTTTCACTTTTACACTGACGCCTTTTTCCTTGTCTATCTCTTCTATTAGTTTTTCAAGACTTTCTATAAGATGTTTCGGAGGTCTTCCTATGACATCGAGAATCATTATCGCTCTAATTTTTGTATCATCTGTCATTTGGCATATCCTCCATGGCGAATGAATG
>Ga0209541_10012451_pt1 | contig 13160 bp, 10 predicted proteins | sample RifCSPlowO2_01_FD_184027 | JGI IMG/M metagenome (GOLD analysis project Ga0209541, IMG submission 184027) | Groundwater microbial communities from Rifle, Colorado - Rifle CSP2_plank lowO2_0.1 (SPAdes) (version 2) | ecosystem: Environmental > Aquatic > Deep subsurface > Groundwater | place...
AATTTTTGCTAACAAACAATCTAACCACTAAATTAGAATAATCATACTTAGCTACATCTTCAGAGCTTAATTGGTCATTAAACTGCGGCAGAAGTGGCAATGTAGTATCTTTAATAGATAATGTTTTTTCTATTTCTTCTTGATTCAAAAGAGTAAATGCTAACTCTGAGGAAGTAATCTCATTTCCGCCAGTAAGTCTTTTAATTCTATTTTGCTCATCCCAATAATACCAGCCATAAAGCGCTCCAATAAATAAAGCAGTTATTAAAAGAATTAAAAAAAGTTTAAGATACTTATTCATCTCTTTAGATTTCATTTTCACCATCTTTTTTATATAAAGAATAAGAAACTAGTATTTAAATTATAATGATTAAATAAAGTTAAAAATATTTTTCTTTGGATAAATTTCTCATAAATAAAGCAAATTCATCGCGTTTATCTTTTGTTAATACGCCTTCACAAACTCTAGAACTAAGATAATCATTCACAATACTTACAATATTCGTACTAATCTCTCTAAGATTTTGAGAGTTAGTATTTTGTTTAAGTCTATCAAAAATATCAAGAATTACTGAACATATACAATTATCATATTCTAATGCAACATCAGTAATATTTACATCAACTCCAGTTATTGACTCTTGAAAGAAGTATGCAAATGCTTCGTCAATTGATCTAATAATTTTACTTATTTCTTGAGCACTAACACGTTGAGGATTAAGATTATGCCTAAGAGCCTGAACAACACTCGCGCTATAACAATCATTAAAATGAACATGACAGTATTCATGAATCAAGGTACTTCTTAACTTGTCTTGTTTTTTATTATGTAACTCAATAAACCTAAAGGTTCCTAGATTTTCATCTTTTCCCTCAATATATTCTACACCTACTTTATCAGTTATATCTGCAATAGATGAATTAACAAAAATTATTGGAGAACCTGGAAGAGTGTATCCTAATTGAGGCATTGATCTAGCAAACACTACACGCTCAGGCATGTAAATGCCTGTTTTATCTTCTATTTCTTGAAGAACATCTTGATGAACTATTTCAGCAGCGAGCGAAAGTGGTTGTACTTTGTCTGTTAGATTTAATAGTCTTAATTCTTCTGTAACACTAAAATCTAATGATCGACATCTTATTTTAAGTTCTGAAGTTCTCATTTTTATAATAATTAAACATTATAAGAAACATATATAAAAATGTTTTGTTTATTTCATCATTTAATAGTGATAATATTATTTGTCAAATCTAAATCTCAGTAAATATGCTTGTTTGATATCTTTGGCAAGGTATTCTTATTCCAAATACTGATCCTTTTGTTTCCGGACTTAATTTCTGCCTATTTATGTAGAATACTTCACCATCAAGTTCTTCAAGAATTTCATGAACATTATTTAATCCAACGCCAGTTCTATTTAAGTTCTGAGATATTCTTTCATCAGGTATCATATATTTATAATTAAATATTTTTGATATTTCTGCACTATTTATTCCTATTCCAGAATCAACAACTAATATTGTTAAGTAATCTTTTTGTTTTTGAGTAGTCATAAAGGCAAAGATATCTATTTCTTTAGATTCTTTAGAATGTTCATCTTTTGTTCTGCTGTATTTTATTGCATTATTTAATAGATTAAAAAATATTCTATCGAAATCAAATTGATCTATATTTAGTCTATTGACATCAGGTGCTATGTAAGTATTGACATTAATATTATTTTGTCTTAAAATTTGCTCTGCAGATTGAATGTTTTGATTTATTAAATATAAAACATCATAATAATCAACATTTTTTTCTCCACTTAATGTTGATCGTATAAATTTTATTGATTTTTCAACTTCACTATAAACTAAGCTTGCAATGATGTTAAAATGAGAATTATCACTATTTTGTCTTAAAATTTGTATTTCTGATCCTATCCTTACAAGATCTTCTAAATCAATTTCTTTTAGTAATCTATCATAGAATTTTTTTGGGTCTTCTGATAAAAGACGCATATTTTCATTCAATTTGCTATATTGTTCTTCATAAAATTCAAATATCTCATTTTGAGTTATTATTTGTATAATGCCAGTAATTTGTTCATAAGAATAATCTAAAAATCCTAATAAATTATCAACTCTATCTACATATTCTATTAATTCAACAAATAACGCTCTTGCATTATTAATTAAAGGATCATTAATTCTAAGAACTGTGTCAGAACCTAATCTTAAAGAGGTTAAACAACTACTTCTTATGTCGTGGGCTTTTTTGTGAAATTGTCGTTTATTTAATTCAGCACTTCCCAATAATATTTCTCTGTCAAAAGATTCTATTCTGTCAGATATTGCTCTATGAAGTGTATCGTTTTGCTTTAGTCTGTCTTCTAATGATGCAACTACAGATACATTTGATTCTTCTTCACTCACTTAATTCACCTTTTAACAGTAGAACTTATTTAATAACAAGCTTTCTTTATAAAGTTTGTCATGTCTCAAGCTTAGATTTATATAAAATATATAAATTATATAAAATATTGATTTTTCCCAAAATCAATAAGAAAAATATATTGAATTAATTTTATGAGTAAATTTTATTTTCTATATAATAAATAATGAAACCCTACAAAGGAAATAATGGGGAGAGGTTTATAAATTACATTCTCGAGGTTTAAAAAGGGAAGTATTTAAATACTAGTTGGTTTATAAATGATTTATAAAGCATTGCGGGGGTAATTATAATGCCAAAAAAATCAAAAAAAATTTCTAAACCAAAACAAGAAAAAGCTCAAAAACCATTTGGGGGAGCAAAAGAAAGACATGATGTTGAGGTTGTAAATATTGTTGTAAGTGCTTCTTTAGGCCATGACATTCCTTTAGAAAAAATGGCTGCAACATTAAGCAATACAGAATACAATCCAGAACAATTCCCAGGACTAGTAATAAGAATAAAAGATCCAAAAACAAGCGCTTTGATATTTAGCTCGGGAAAAATAGTTTGCACAGGAGCAAGAAGCATGGATAAGGTTCATGAATCAATAAGAAAAATAATGAAAAGCTTGGAAAAAATAAATATTAAGATAAAACAAGAGCCCGAAGTAAACATTCAAAATATCGTGGCTTCAGGATCAATAGGAATGGATCTAAATCTAAATGTTTTAGCAATGAAATTAGACAATACAGAATATGAACCAGAACAATTCCCAGGACTAGTATACAAACTAAAAGATCAAAAAGCAACATTCTTATTATTTTCAAATGGAAAAGTAGTATGTACAGGAACAAAAAGCGAAGAAGAAGTACATAGAGCTTTAGATAAACTAAAAGAAAATTTAAGAAAGGTTAAATAATTTTTTTAGTATTTAAAAAAAAAAGAGGGAGATGATAAATATTTTTAATACTGTAAAAAAAGATGGAAGCTGCAGAACAAATAAAAAGATTTATTGAATTTCTAGAAAAAGAATACTATGCAGAACTATTAGAAAAAGCAAGAAAAGCAGAAAAATTCTTGATAATAGATTTTAAAAAATTAATAGAACACGATCCAGAACTTGCAGATAAACTAATTGATGAGCCAGAAGAAGTAGTAAGAGCAGGAGAACTAGCAATAGAACAAATAACAGACAAGGCAAAAGGATTTGCACTAAGAGTTAAAAATCTACCATTAAGTACAAAAATCATGATAAGAGATATAAGAAGCGCCAATCTAAGAAAATTTCTTTTTGTTGACGGGGTTGTAAGAAGAAAAAGCGAAGTAAGACCCCAAGTAACAAGCGCAAGATTTGAATGCCCAAGCTGCGGAAACACAATCTCAGTATTACAACTAGATAAAAACTTCAAAGAACCAACAAGATGCAGCTGTGGAAGAAAAGGAAAATTCAAATTATTAAGCAAAGAACTAGTAGATGCTCAAGGATTGGTGTTAGAAGAAGTGCCTGAGCAATTAGAAGGCGGAGAACAACCAAAAAGAATAGATGTATTTCTTAAAAACGATCTTGTAAGTCCATTAACCGAAAAAAGAACAAATCCTGGAAGCAAATTATTGGTTAGCGGAGTAATAAAAGAAGTTCCAAAAATATCAAAAACAGGAGGTCAAAGCACACAATTTGACATAATACTAGAAGCAAACTATGTTGAACCATTAGAAGAAGATTATTCTGATTTAACAATCAATGCAGAAGAACTAAAAAAAATAAAAGAATTATCACAAGATCCATTGATGCTAAAAAAATTAACAGAATCAATTGTTCCATCAATATTTGGCCATGAAAGAACAAAAGAAGCATTATTACTACAAATGGTTGGTGGAGTAAGAAAATTAAGAGATGATAGTTCAGTAACAAGAGGAGACATACATGTTTTGCTAGTTGGAGACCCTGGATCAGGAAAAAGCATGATGCTTAAAAGAATAGCAAAAGTAAGTCCTAAAGGAAGATTTATTTCTGGAAAAGGAGTAAGTGGGGCAGGACTTACTGCAACTGTTGTAAAAGATGAGTTTATCCAAGGATGGAGTCTTGAGGCAGGAGCATTAGTATTAACGAATAAAGGAATATGTTGCATTGATGAAATGGATAAAATGACAAATGAAGATAGATCAGCAATGCATGAGGCAATGGAAGGACAAACAATAACTATTAGCAAAGCCAATATCCAGGCGACATTAAGATGTGAGACAACAGTATTAGCCGCAGCAAATCCAAAATTAGGAAGATTTGATCCATATGATACTGTTGCTGCACAAATAAACCTACCACCCACACTAATCAATAGGTTTGACTTAATATTTCCAATAAAAGACTTACCAAACCAAGCAACAGATGAAAAAATGGCACAGTTTATTCTTGAGCTTCATAGAGATCCTGAAACAAAAAAAACAGATTTAGATACTGACTTTTTAAGAAAATATCTTGCATATTCAAGACAAAACATATTTCCAAAACTAACAGATGCGGCATTAGAAGAACTAAAAGAATACTACATCAAGATGAGGGCATCTTCAGCAGGATCTGGAGCAAAATCCGTGCCAATATCTGCACGACAATTAGAAGGATTAGTAAGATTATCAGAAGCAAGTGCAAGATTAAGATTAAGTGATAAAGTAACAAGCAAAGATGCAAAAAAAGCAATTGAATTACTTGATTACTGTTTAAGACAGGTTGCATTTGATGAAGAAACAGGAACAATAGATATTGACAGAATAGCAACAGATATGCCAGCAACACAAAGAAATAAAGTAATACATGTCAAAGAGATAATTGTTGAATTAGAAAATAAAATCGGCAAGACAATTCCTCTTGAAGATGTTGTTAAAGAAGCAAGAAACAAAGGCATGGAAGAATATGAAGTAGAAGAAATAATCCAAAAATTAAAAAGATCAGGAGACTTATTTGAGCCAAGAAGAGGATTTATTTCTAGAATCTAAATATTATTAACATCATTAACTTTACTCATCAATAGACAATTATCTCTTAATAATTCATCTAATATTTTATTACACAAAGAATAATCCTTTTTATTAAGCACAATATCAATTAAGCAAGAGTCCCTTAATTCTGTATTTGATATAGACGAGCAAAATATACTATCTTTTGATTCTTTAGATAAGTCAATAAAACATTCATTTCTAAGATTTAAATCAGCAATTTGATTACAATATTTTGCAGCTTTCTCAGCGCCCTTATCAAGATTATCTTTTGCTTGCTGCTTAAGATCGTCAATTGTTTGAGTTGTTTTTGATTTACAATCATCAGAACAAGAACTTTCAGACTCAGAAGTTTCACAAATATTATTTCCACAACAATTATTTTTTAATTCAAAAACACAATTACCATTAAAACATTTATCAGTTGTGCAAGAATTAAAATCATTACAAACAACAGGACATTCACTTATCAATAAAGAACCATTTGATGTTGTTATTATTTCAACATCTTTTTTTTCTATAACACTAAAAGATAATTCAGAATTAATGTTAGTTTTACCATAATTCAAAACAGTCTTAATATCATAATCCCCAAGAGAAATTGTTGAAAATAAAGCAATATCTGTCGGAGAACTTATGTATTCTGAAAATAAAATTGTTTCTTTTTTTGTTATAATACTATTGCCTTCACTATTAAGTACGTTATGATCTAGATTAACAAAAATCTCTTTTTTATTATCCGATCTTATATTATTAAAAAACAATAAATTACTACCTTGTTCTATTTTATTATTAGATAATTTAGTTGAGAACTCAATAATGTTTACACTAGAAGGCCAAATAAAATAAATAGAAGATGAAACAATAATCAAGAAGAAAATAATTATTAATATTTTATTGTTTAAAAAATTCAATTTTTTCCCTTGTGAGGTTTTATCAACCAGTTTTAAGACATTTGCAATATCAAAAGGCGCATAACCTGAATTAATCAATTGATTTCTAATAGTACTAGAACTATAGCCTTGAGTCTTTAATCTTCTAACATACTCTATTAAGCTTTGTTCCACCATCTTTTTTAATTATAGAAAAAAACATTAATCATGATATATTGATGTTTTTTTCTAATAAACAAATAACTTAAATGTTATGGTTATTAAAGTTATTTATTATAACAATATATGCTAATGTATATAAATTTTTTTAAACATTGAAAACTATCCTTGAATAACTCCACTGACTTCAGTCTCTGGATGTGATGAGTAGTTTTCGAGTGACTCTCAAAAATTTGTTTTTGTGAGTTCCCAAGAATACTTTGTATTCTTGTGATGATCAAGAACTACATACTTATAAATGTAGCCGTTTGAAAACACGCTACCTGCTTTAGTGGGTAGTTCTTGACAATAGCAAATTAATCAATAAACATGAATGATTATAAAAGAAATATAGCAATAAAACTAAGAATAATAGATATAATAAGTTCTGAATATAAAAAAGATAATGAAAATAATACCTCATTTATTACATTAAACGATGGAAGAAATATATCTAGAGTTAATATTATTGGAACAATAATAAATATATCTGAAGAAGAACAAGCACATTTTACAATTGATGATGGAACTGGAGAGATAAAAATAATTCCATTTAATGAAGTAGAAAAAATAAAAGATCTAAATATTGGAGAAATAGTTTTAATTATAGGCAAAATAAGAGAGTTTGGAGAAATATATATTACTCCAGAGATAATCAAGAAAATAAACAATAAAAAATGGGTAGAACTAAGAAAATTAGAGCTAGAATATAAAACAACAGAAGAATCAAATAAAAAAGAGATATTAAACTAATAACAAGTTCCATATTTTAGATAAAAAAATAAGCAAGGAGTAACATAAACTTCTATTAATGCTGCAAAAAAAACTATTAAAACTGCGATTAACATTAAAACAGAACAATCCTTAATCACTCGATCAATTCTTTCAGGAGCAAAATCTCGCCTTATAATTGCTGCTGAAAATATGCCTCCTGCAAGGCCTGCAACAAAGTAAGCAAAAATTTCAGGAATTCCATGAATAGCATATCTAAAAAAAGATAAATAAGTAACTGTAAAATAATTTGAAAATGAATTAACTCCAGTTATTGAGAGAAGTTCAGCAAGATTTGTTTTAAAAAAATTACCAACAGCAACACCAATAACAGATGCATTCCAAGATAATATAAATATTGCACCACTACCATAGACAAAAGAAAAAAATAATGAAAAAATCATTACATTAATGTTGTTTAGAAATATCTTTAAAAATTGATTAAATTGTGCATTAATAGTTAGACCAGTAACCTTCTGATTTATCTCGCTAATTGTATTTGCCTGTGGATAAAATATTTCATAACTTAGCTTTATTGGAAGAACAGAAAACCAGACTGAATAAGCAACAGTGCACCCTAAAAAGAACAATATGAAAAACAATAACGCTCTCATGTGCTCTTTTAATAATTTACTTTCTTTTTTAATCACGATATCCTTTTTCTCCTCATATTTCATTGTACGATAAAATAACGGCAATGCTGCCATTGTAGTAAAAAAAACAGATATTAGTCCCGCATGATCTTTAAATATCCATAAACCAAGAAATAATCCAACTGTAGTATAAATAAAGCCAATTAAAAAGAGTTCAAATGGATGTTTCTCTGCCTTAAAAGGATTTACAATTGATTCAAGCACCATCTTTTAAACAATAATTCATGCTTAATATATAAAAAGCTTTTGTTCCAAATTGCAATAACTTTATAAATAAAACATTTATCTTTATAATTATGGAATATAAAGAATTATTGGGGCGAGCTAGAAAAAACATGCCTCAGGTTGTTTTTGAAAGAGAAAGATTTGAAATACCAAAAGTTAAAGGTCACATAGAAGGCAATAAAACTGTTTTAAGCAATTTTCAACAAATAGCAAGTACATTAAGAAGACCAGTCGAACACTTACTTAAATACATATTAAGAGAGCTTGCAACTCCAGGAGAAATAAATAGATCAGGATTACTTGTTTTTGGGTCAAAAATATCTGCTTCAAGAGTAAATGATAAAATAAAACAATATACAATTGAATTTGTTTTATGCTCTGAGTGTGGAAAGCCAGACACTGAAATAAAAAAAGAAGGAGATTTTTCTTACTTAAAATGTACTGCATGCGGGGCAAAACATTTTGTTAAATCAAAAATATAAAAATGATAGTTAAAATACATAAAAAAGACGATAAAACAATTGTTGCAGTATGTGATGGTGACTTAATCGGTCAAAAATTTGAAGAAGGAGAATTACAATTAGATTTAAGCTCTGAGTTTTATAATGGAGAAAAAATGAATGAAATCCAAGCTGGAGATATAATAAGAAATTCTGATTTAGTAAACCTTGTTGGAGAAAAAAGTGTAAATCTAGGATTAAAAGAAGGAGTTATAGAAAAACAAAATATAATAAAAATAAAAAACATACTCCATGCACAAGCAATAGTATTACATGACTAAGTTTCAAACCACGCACCAAGACCTAGCTGTTTTTCTTTATCCTTACCAAAAACACCATCTATGCGTTGCTGAAGCAATTCAAGCGTCTGAATTAAATAAGGATCAACATTATATTTCTTAGCAAGAGAAACAGAAGGATCAAGATACTTAACAATACTTCCCTCAGATATCGTAAATATAATCTTTCCATTTTTACATTTAATACACTTACCAACCAGAGGAGGCCGTCTATACTTTTCATTACAATTAACACATCTAAATTCCTGCATTGAAAACTTTCTTAAATTACCTTTTGTATCCTTTAAAAAATGTTTTTCAATAACTAATGTGGCAACCTCTGTTGAATCAACTGCTCTTATTTTTTCAGCTAAATCCATTTGACCCCTTAACTTCTCCTCCATCGTTGGAAGTGTTTTATATGCAGAACATCTTACAGTATTATTAATATCAGTAATATCATGAGTAAATCCCATGCCCTCATATTGTTCTGGGGTCTTAAGCCTGCTTTTTATTTGTTTAATCTTAACATCCCATGGTTGCTTAAAATCAATAGCTGCTTGATAAAGCTCCAAAGGATACTTCCATTCAATATCAACATCAAAAGCCATATCATCAACTTCAGAAGGATTTAACACTGAAGTCAAAACTAGGGGTGCATCCATTGTAGAGCCTCTTGATGCAGGAAGATAATGCTTTGAAAAATTTAAAAATGCATCCATAACCAGCAAAACACAAGCTTCATCACCATCACAATCCCTCCTCGTTGCAGCGTGCATATATGGATGAGCTAAAAACCCCTGAGTATTACTAAATCCAATTATTCTACCTACCATGCCCGCAGAGGTATGTGGCGCTAAACAAATAACTAAATGACCAACAAGATCTTTTTCATTTTTCAAATTGTAAAATGAACTAACATTATATAATTTTTCAAGTAATTCATCAATAAACTTTGTAGTTCTAAATAATACCTTGTCAGCACCTTCATCTGTTGATTCATCACAAGCAGGAAGAATTATATCTTGAGGTTTTAATTCAAGAATTTGTTCATTATTTATTAATTCTTTTCCATAAATGTCTTTTAAATAACCTAATTCTTTCAATCTATCAATAGATGTTCCTATCTCTTTAGACTTAAAATGAGTTATTGGAAGTTGAGTCATATCATATCTTGTTGTACCATCTTTGAAAACATAAATATCATTTTTAGATCTGAGAATTCCTTTTGCAAGATGTTCAACAATGTGATTTTTATTTGATGTTCCTCTAACTCCTTTAATCAATTCTGGAAATGTCTGCATACCTATCTTTTTTAGACTATTAGAAAAATATTTAACAATGTCAAGCTGTACATTTTCAGAAAGAATTGTTTCACCATGCTTGTCACACTTACTAACTTCAATATAACCACAAGACTTACATTTGTATAATCGTTTAGTTCTATTACCACAAGCATCACAATAAGCATAAATTGTTCTAGTATTACAAGTAATACATTGATAAACTGCAAAATTTGTAGTGACTTTTTTCTCTTCTAACGCGGCATTAATACTTCTCATCTTTCCGCCCTCATCACCAACAGGAAAAAGAACTTGGGGGCTTCCAGTAAGCTTTCTTTGTTTTGCTTTTTCCGGCCGACCCATTCTAGCACCAATAAAAGTCCCAGATTTATCTTTAATTGGCACCTGAGAAATTGTATTAATTAATTCTAAATTAGATTTATCTGGATTTGATAAAAATAATTTTTTTAATTCTTCACTTTTCTTATTTTCAAGATCAAATGTCGTAATTAAAGAATTTGCATCATCCTTATCAATAACTATGAACTCATTATTAATAACTAAATGAGGAACTCCTGCCAATTCCAGAGCAATCTTATTGACTTGTTTTTTTGGAACAACAATCTTTTTAATTTCATTATTCTCTCTAATAATGTTTGCATTCTCAAAAAGATCAAATAAAAGCAACATATATTCTTTTTTAATATTATTCCAATGATAACAATATTTAGGATGAATTGAAATTTTAAGCGTCTTAGATATTTTAATAGATGTTGTTGCTTCTGGATAGACTAATAAAGGTGTTTTAATTAATTGTTTAATTATATCAATACTTATTTGAATAAACTCTGCTGCCTTTTCAAAATCAAGAGTGCCAAAAGAAGTAATTATTGCCTTCTCAAACTCTTGAGCCCACCACTCTTCACAATAACCAACTGGAACTAGAACATGAGCTCTGTTAAAAAAATCTCCATAACAGATAAGGACGTCACCAAGAAATAAAATCTCTTTCACTTTTGACAATACTTCTTTTGCTTTCTTTAAAGTGTCAACATAAATAACGCTTTCATCACTTAATTTTACAATTGGTCCCTCTATTAAATCACAATTAGTCATTGAAGATGCCTTTCCAGGACGCTCTACTTTTAATTGAGTTCCAGTTGCAATATAACTATTAAGAATATACATTGTTGCAGGATGAATGCTCTGACTAGAATAACCAGATATTCTACAACGACCATATCTTAATCTTAACCCGCCAGAAGTAAGAGGATCGCCAATAACTGGACGGCCAGCAACAAGATCAGATAAATAAGAATAATTTGGCACTATACCTTTCTGATCTTTTTTTTCTTGACCGTGAGCTTTTGCTTTCTTCTGAATGCTAATAAGCTCTGCTAAAAAATTCCATTGCTCTAAACCAAAATCCTTACCCCATTTTTCAAGTTGTTTCCATAATTTCGGAGCTTTTAATGGTATACAATCTGTATTTATTAAACAAAAACCACTTCTAATTAAATTAGTTGGAATTCTTGGAAGATCTTTATAATTAGATACCTCCATTACTTCAGAAGGATCTCCACTTACTTCAACAGGAATATTTTTAAATAAAAATTGTAACTCTTCATCACTTGGATGATGTTGTCTTGGAGAGATACGCTCATCATAATCTCTAATTTCAGTTATGCTTCTCTTAATTTCTTCTTCAGAAGCATCATAAGTATCAAAACCCATCTTTTTTCTAACATAATCTGCAATTATCACACAAACAGCGGCATTAGTTCCGCCGGCATTTCTAATCGGACCTGCAAAGTTAAGACAAATATACTGTCCTCTTTTATCTAACCTATCTTTAAAATCAATATTAATAAGACCATCAAGAGGAGATGAAACAACACCAACAGTAGAATAAGCAAAACCAGTTCTTACACCAATTTCCAATGATTCCTTTTTATCTTTAAACTTACAAAATTTTTCAAGAGCGATCTCTTCAGCAATTTTTAAAGCAACTCGCCAATCAAGAGCACCGTATTGTTTTTCAAGCTCTTCTATACGTTCAACAACACCACTATTTACTATTTGAGGAGCAAGAACAGATATTAATCCTACAACTCTTTGTGCCATATTCTCAGCAAGCGCAATCTCAACAATTAATTCAGGATCATATCCTTTGTTTTTAGCAGAACTAGCAAGTTTATGAGCTAAGTTTATCTTATTTTTTATCTCTTCAAAATAAGAAAGCATTTCATTACTTGCTATTATTTGTTGCGTCATTTTTAACTCCAAAATCAATCAATTTAACTTGTCTTGTTTGTAAATTAAGTAAAGGAATCTTACCTGGATCTGGTTGATGACCAAACTTGCCTTGATATTCTGTAAAAGATTGAAAACAACTCGCAGACATTAGACTAACTCCTCGATAATTTGAGAAAGAAGATTTATGAATGTGCCCAGAAAGAAATATATCTGGAACTTTTTCTATAATTAAAGAATCTTTTTCAGGATCTGGAATATATAAAGTACTTTTGTGTGATGGAGCTAAATGTCTTTTTTGCAATAAATAACGCATTATTAACTCAATTCTTTCTGAAACATTCTTGCCACTCATTCTAATTCCATCAATTTTATCTCCATAATAACTATAACTAAAACCATGATACATCAGAACATCAAATCCAGGAAAATCTTCAGAAGAATGAATATTAACAATGCCAGGATTACTGAGCATTATAACATTAGGTATTTGAAAAAGAGGAGCGGCATATAACTCATTGATTTTTGGCTGTGGTTCAGAAAGTCGTTGAGCATCGTGATTTCCTGGAACAATAATAATCTTTTTATCTTTTGGAATTTGATTAAGATAACGCGCAGCCTCTTTATATTGATCATAAATATCTTTTATCACCAGCTCATTTTCTTGTCCAGGATATATTCCAATCCCATCCACTA
>Ga0209541_10012452_pt1 | contig 13160 bp, 15 predicted proteins | sample RifCSPlowO2_01_FD_184027 | JGI IMG/M metagenome (GOLD analysis project Ga0209541, IMG submission 184027) | Groundwater microbial communities from Rifle, Colorado - Rifle CSP2_plank lowO2_0.1 (SPAdes) (version 2) | ecosystem: Environmental > Aquatic > Deep subsurface > Groundwater | place...
CACGGGAAAGGCTGAAATTCTTAACATTAACAGTTACAGGAAGTATCTTGTAGGCTCGCATATACGAACCATTGTAACGGCCTGACATTGTTCATCAAACCGTTCTCTATGTATCGGGGCCTAGACAATTTAGCTAGGGTTTTTAGTTTTAATTAGCTTAGTTTCTGCAATTTGATTCATTAGCAATTCAAACATTGGCTCGTTTCTGTGGTTAAAGCGAAACCCATACTCATCAACATAAGCCTGTAAATACTTCTTGCTCACAACTCTGTAAACGCCCGTAACCCCTCTCTTGAAATGACTCCAAAAGTTCTCAATGCCTTGCGTGTGTACTTCGCCTCGTACTGACTCAAGTCTGTGATTTACTGACTCGTGGTAGTAGCCAAACTTTGGCAAGTGATAGTAACCTGCAAATTCGTCTGTAAAAACTCTTGCTCTCGGGTCAACATTCTCTTTTATTTGTTGCAGTAGCGTCCACTTGCCAGTATTAGGAATGTGTTTTAGATAAACTTTCCCGCCTCTTTTTAACATTCCCATTACTATTTCCTTATCAGTTGACCCAACACCATATTTATTTTTGCGGTTGCTTGTTTTACCCCCGACAAATGTTTCATCAATCTCTACAATGCCGTCAAGCAAGCCGTCTTTTGGTTCTGCCATTAGCATTCTAATCTGTTTAAACATTCTCCAAGCCGTCTTATATGAAACTGCAAGTTCACGCTGTAATTGCTTTGCTGATACCCCTGATCGGGTATTGGCCATTACAAACATAGCGTAAAACCAGTATTGAAGTGGTGTAGTGGTTTTTTCAAAGATAGTTCCTGCAAGCGGTGCTATTTGATAACCGCAGGAGCATTGATATACCATTCGGCCTTTTATTTTGTAGAAGTTAGATACTTGCTCGAAGTATTTGCATTTCTTATTTTGGCATTTAGCACCTTTTGGATACTTAATCTTAAATATCTCAGCAAGACACGATTCATCATCTTTATATTTTCGCAAGAATGTTGCGAGACTAAATTGATTTTTCATTTTAGTAACATACCTCGTGGGGTGTTTGTGCAGGAACACAATCGTCCTCGACATTACTAGAACTGCCTCCAGAGTCTTTAAATGAGGAAATGATTGCGAAGATTACCGCTATTACAAATGCGATGACTAGAATGACTTTGATGAGATTTAAAGATTCTTTGACAAAGTCTTTAGCAAAAATTAAGACTATTTCTCCAAACGTATATCTCTTTTTCATAGCCTCAGTGTAGCATATTATCTACCTGTTGTCAAGGGATAAGTGCCATTGTCAAGGGGTTATTAATTAATATGCTGGGGGTCGTTGACGATCCTTCGACTTCGCTCAGGAATATATTTTCCGTTTATGCTGAGTAGTTCGACCCGTTCGATAAAACTCAGGGTCGCCCTGAACAGAGTTGAATGGGCGACAAGCTCACTATAATAATTTATCGAAGTGAACCACCAAATTGCTTAAAGCCATGAAAGAACATGAAGCTACTTACTGTAAACGCACCGCACATTTTCGCAGTAAGTATACATTAATATAGATGATGAGGGGCTATAACGATTATTTTCCCCGATTCTTTTCGTACATAATAATCGTTCTTCTTAAATCCTTTTTCTAATTTGGATAAAACTTTAGCTATGCTCTTTACTTGTTCGTAAAATTCAAATTGATAGTTTGTATTCTGCATGTTTATCTCAAATCCTACGTATTTCAAAGGAATGTTCATATCTGCAATCAAACCTTCAATATGCCTTGAATTGCGACGAATTTTTGCTGTCAACGGATATCTGATTCCGTCTGGATTTATTAAATTAAAAGGAAAGAACTGTGTGAACCAATCCATAAAATCGACCATTTCATTTTTTGCATAAATTAAGTATAGAAAAATAATAGAGTGAGGCTGGGTATACAATTTTTTAGGAGTCATTTTCCAAGGTTGTCCACTTAGTGTTGTATTTAGTTCATTTACATTATGTTTAACTTTTCTAATCGCCCGAAGCATAGTCATTACCACAAGTACGGGCATGTAAAGTGCCCAGACAGCTAGAATAATAAATGTACCAACCGTAAAAAGTGCCTCTATTATTTTTTGGACACTTAAAGGTATAAAACCGGATATAAAGAAATAAGGAATTACGAGACCAAAATAGAGATAAGTGGATTTAATAATTGGAGAAAGGCCCCATACGTTTCTACAACCATCGTTAAAAAAATCGTTATATTTTCTCCAAGGAGTGAGCAGCAATCGTGATGGTTTCTCAATAATAGAATGTACTATGATAGTTTCTAGTCTCATACAGGCTAACTTAAGTTACTTTGACTTTTTTAGTACTTCCCGCGGCTTGGCACCTTCTCCTGCGCCAACAATTCCTTCTTTCTCAAGCAGGTCAAGTAATCGAGCAGCTCTGGCATAACCTGTCCCTAATCGTCTCTGCAAGAGACTTGCACTTGCCCTATCGTATTTAGCGACTATATTTTTAGCTTCTTCTAGTAATTCATCAACATCTTCTCGTTCTTGAATATAATCCTCTGCGTTTGGCATGCCGAGCAAGAATGTTTCAATTCGCCTAATACGAATCTTGAGGCCAGCAACGTCAGTCTTTAGTTCATCAAGTAACTTTTGAGTCTTATTCATCAGCCTTCCAATTCTCTAACATCCATTCGATATTTACAAAATTTACAGTCGTCTGCAGCTTTGGGCATTTTGCCTTTAAGCACTTTCATGGCATTTTCTATTCTCGCCTCTGTTTTTTTAGGATCACCCTTAACTTTGACAACGTGAATAACCATTGGGAAGCCATTGTGCAGTTCTTTGCCGTGGTCAGGATAGACAAAGACTAGGTAGCCATAGCCTGTAACTTTTAAATTATTCTTCTTTATGATAAAAACGTAGTCGTCAATTTGATTTTCGTAAGCCTGCAAAAGTTCTTTCTCTCTCGGGTCTGAACTTGCAGTTTTAAAATCAACGGGAATAAGTTCTCCTTTTTCATTAACCAAGCACTCGTCGAGTTTACCCAAAAAACCAAACTCCTCATTTATGCGCACAAAGTATTTTTCCTGGAAGGGATTTTGAAGTTGTCCGGGAAGTTGCCCCTCGACCATTGGTGGCAGCTCACCGGTTCCCCGAAACGAATTAAAGTAATTTTTTAAAACCCCGTCAAATCTGTTTGCCAGACGCGAGACTATTCCTTCCGGCTGCCGTATTCTCTTTATATATTGCAGCCAGAAGCACCTTGGACATCGTTCTAATCCTTCTATACCTGTATGAGAAATCCAAATTATTCCTGATTCAATAATTCTAATAACTTATTATGAACCACGCCATTAGAAGCGAATATATCTGGATTAAAAACATCCCAATTACTGCCGTCTGGTGCTGTAATTTTGCCTCCTGCCTTTTGTATGAGTAATGTTGATGCAGCAACATCCCATGGTTTTAGCCCTGAGTGTATGTAAGCATCTATTTGCCCTCGTGCTAAAGTGGCAAGATCAGCAACAGCACTTCCCATAGATTTAATTTGCCTAACATGGGTGCTAACATTACCCAGCCATCTCACAACATTCAGTCTTTTTTCCAGACCCCATGCCCAATCACAGCCAACTACAACTTCTCTTAAATCGGTTGTTGACGAAACCTGTATCGGGCTTCCATTTAGGTATGCGGAATCTTGATCTGCTTGCGCCCAATATGTATCTTTGCTAATTGGTGCGTGGACAACGCCAAGTTTTGTAACACCCTTATCAACCAATGCTATTGAGATTGCAAAGTTAGGATGCTGCCGAAAGAAGTTAATTGTGCCATCTAAAGGATCGATCACCCATAGATTTTCCGCATTTCTTAAAGAGGAATAATCCTCTGGTGCTGTTTCTTCGGTTAAGAATTGCGAATGTGGATATTTGCTTTGAATTGCACGCCTCAAAAATGCATCAACTTCTTCGTCTGCTTGTGTTGTAAAATCGACACCCTCTTTTTGCTTGGAAGAATAATCACGGGAAGTGAAGTGTTTCTTTATAATTTCGCCTGCTTCGGGAACTATCTTAACGAGATTTTCTCTTGCTTCTGTTAAATCTATAGAATTAGGCGACATTTCGTTTATAGTACCTTCCATACATGTGCGATTTTAACATTCCTAAACCTAAAGTTCGAATCCAGACCTGGTTATCTCTAAATTTGTCCATTTTTAGCGATTTTTGAGGCTAACAAAGTGGTCAAAATTTGGCTGCGGAGCAGGGATTCGAACCCCAATAAACGGATCCAGAATCCGTTGTCCTACCGTTAGACGACTCCGCAATAAGTCCTTATTCTATGACAATTAGAGCAAATCAAATCACACTTTTCAATTTCTTCCAAGATTTTCTTTGTAGCATAACTATGAAAATTAATCATTCTATTGATACTCGCGAGTTTAGTTTTCCTATCTCTATGGTCAAAATCCATTACATAATGTGGATATTTTACTCCACAATCCATGCAGGGTTTTTGTTTAAGAGAAATAACAAAATCAATTAGCAACTTTTTTCTTCGAATGTTCTTCTGTCTATAAAGCTGTTTATTCTTGAGATAATATCTTTTATGAGCCTCTCTCCTTTTTGAGAGATCTTTATACGCCATACAAATACTCTACAGAGCATGGATCACGTCGTCAATTCAGAATCCGTCGTCCTACCATTAGACCTGCCCGCAATGCTTCGCCCGCCAGAAACGTTGTATCTACTGCGGGCTGGCATAGCGATGCAGGCAGGCGATCCGGCAATGCTATCAAATTTTATCATTTTCACAAAAAAATTTTAAAGTGCCTCTATTTTTCTAAGCATCCTAATTTCAACTGGATGAGCCTCACCAAACCTTAACTTTTCCTGAGCTCTTAGAATTTCAAATTTCCGGCGCCTTTTGATATCTCCTTTAGTTGCGGAAGCCAAGATGTAAGAGTCAGGCGGTTTTAATAAATCTTGCAAAACATCTTTATCGTAAATATTGCCATCAAATTTTTTAACGTCAATTGGTTCAGTTGAATGACACTCAAAACTAAAATAGTCATGTCCTTGTTGGTTCAATACAAGCTTGAATATTCCAATTTCTATTTCTTCGCCAGGTTTACGCAATTGAACTATCAAATGGGTTATTTCTTCAGCTGGTATTATCTTAAATGATTTTTTCTCTTTAACGACTGCGGTACTTCTCTGAATTTCCAATTTTCCAGGAGCAAATATCGACAATTTGGCTGAAGATCCATGTTCGAGTTCTCGTTGACTAAAATGAGCTTGTACCAAAAATGCTGAGTTAACTATCACAGGGGTGCCTGATGTTACAAGAAAATGTTTCTTAAATATTTCGTGAGATTTAGGTTCTGTTTCAGAATTCATCTCGGTACTTTATCGACAGAAAAGGTAAAAGTCAAGTTATCGGCTATCCTTGCTATACTGAATTTAATGAAGCCTGCCGGGTTCGCGCCCATTTTAATAATTATTCCGGTTGCCGTAGTCAGCTTAGCTTCTGTTGCGCTTGTTAGCTTAAAATCAGAAAGTCCCCAAGAATCACCTCAGCCCAGATCAATTTCCAGATCGATTATTGAGTCTCCTTCACCGCTTGAAGCTTTAGCTAGCACCGAATCAGAAGCAAGTGTTGAACCTAGTCCGACACCGAGTCCTGAAGATGAATTGAAAATTGACTATCAGACGTTTGCCAGAGAAGCACCGAGCCCATCACCTACACCGAAAGTAATTTCTACTCCATCTTCAACGACTTCCGGCGGTAATTACACTGTATCGACTTTTGATCTTGCGTCTACTACTGTGGTTACAGATACTGCCAATGACAACGATTGCCCTAACGATTGCCCGACAAAAGCACTGGCCCAATTTGTCGCCGAAAACGGTGGCAGGGCTGGCATCCATGGTAGCTACTTTTGCCCACCAGATTATTCTTCATGCGGAGGTAAAGTTAACTCGTTCGATTTCTCTGTCTGGAATAATCGCCAAAAAAAATGGATAAACGCTTATTCACTCTTTTGGAATGGTCGGGGAATGATGGTTTTTCGCCCCGGTTCAGCTCAATTTTTCCCCTGCGCTGCCTGCGTTGGTGCCCCTTCGGATATTACCGGGGGCTTAACTAATTATCCTTCTTTACTTTCCGGTGGGCAGGTTTTAGTCTCCGACGGTCCTAAAGGAACCCGCGGCGGCATTGGTTTTGGAAGCGGCAAACTTTTCTTAGTTGTTGCCCGAAATGCCAGTTTTTTGGATCTTGCCAACATATTTAAATCCCTTGGCGCAACGGACGCCCTGAATCTGGATGGTGGAGGCTCAAGCGCACTTTATGACGGGGGATACAAAGCCGGACCGGGCAGAAGCCTGCCTAATGCAATAATTGTTAAATAGAAGCTAAATTAACTACTTGTTTTTCTGTGACTATTAAATCCGTCTTCAAATCATGTGATTCGGCAGGCAGCCGCTCAACAATTTGAAATTCATAAGCAAGGCCAATTTTTAACCCTTTAAATTTTTTGAGCAAGTTATCATATACTCCCTTACCATAACCTAAACGAACTCCTTTTTTATCAAAAGCAACTCCTGGAACAATCGCTACATCTATTTTATTCGAACTAACAGCACTTATTTTTTTGGGCTGCAAGGTTTTGTATTTATTTTTTACCAAACCATCCAAACTTTTAAATTGAGATATGGTCCAATCATTTTCAACCAATGCAGGTACATAAATATTTTTCCTGTTTTGAATTAAAAAGTGTATTAAAAGCTTTGTATCCACTTCATTTTTTGTCGGTAGATAAATTAAGTAATTTTGAAAATCCTTAATTTTTTTTAGTCTTAATATTTTTGAAATAATTATAGAACTAAGTTTTGTAACCTGATCTGTAGTCAGGGCTTGTCTTTTTAAGAGAATTTTTTTGCGGATTTTGTCCTTTGCCGCCTTAATATTTTCAGACATGAGTAAATTATATCTTCATGGGTACATTATTAGTGCATTTGAAGCAAAAATGGAGAATTAGAGCAGTCCAGACTACTACTTGTCCGACTGTTAATCTATAAGATAATAGATTCCCACGGCCTGAAGGCCGTGGTTCTCTGATCTTCGCTCAAGATTAGCTTCATCTCCGGCCGATTCGGTCTGAGCCTCACGGTCGAAGACATGAATGCCGGAGTTTTTTTCGCTCAGAATAAACCTAGTTTTTCTTGAGAAGTTTAGATGAATATCTTTTTACACCTACTTGTACAAGTGACAAAACAACGGCAATTACTAAAACATGAAGAATGCTTCCTATTCCCAGGCCGGTAAAGTCGGCTAACCGTTTTAGAACCCACAATGCTACAAAATCAGCTAAAAAATAGCCAACAAGTAAAACCTTTTCGTCTGATATTTTAAGTTTAAGATCGAGTTTTTTAATAAGATCTGGTACAAAATAAACGACGATTGCCAAAATAAGTGAATTAACAGTTGCGGCAGCTGGTTTAGCAACACTTGCATTACCAAGCGCTACATCCCTGGCATATAGAGACGAGAAAATTGACAGGAGTATCGCATTTACAATCCAGAACCCCAAGAATTTAATCAGATTTTTCTGATCCATTTGTTTCACCTCCCTCGCCCGCCAACCAAACGCTCTTTAAAGTGTGTATGAATAATACTGAAAAGCTTTAAAGTAAGTTTAGGCGGGTTTCTTTATCTACTTATCAAGAATAGATCAACTTAATTTTTTAGTCAACTTTAGCAAATTGACTTTAGCTTCGGGGCTGTAGTAGAGTGAGAATAGGAAACACATGGCTATTCCTCAAAACCAGGTATTTGAGAAACTCAAGCAGTGCATAGACCCAGAGCTTGGCATCAATATCGTTGATTTAGGGCTTGTTTATAGTATCAACATAGAAAATTCCCACGTTCATATCCTTATGACTCTAACTACCCCAGGTTGTCCTCTGGACTCGTATTTTGTAAAAGATATTACTGCCAAGCTTAAAACCATCAAAGAGGTTAAGGATGTATCGGTTGAGATGACGTTTGAGCCTCCGTGGGCTCCTTCAAAAATGTCCGACGAGTCTAAAGATCTACTTGGCTTTATCAATTAAACGGTATTGACTTCGGGTTTTCTTCGGAATATAATTAATTTTGAATCTGGCTTTGCCAGTGCAAAATTATCCTCTAAAGGGAAAGAGGAATATTAAGGAGAAAACCGTAGGTTGTCTCCTTAAAGTAATTTTTGGGTATTGACAAGGTATAGATGTTGTGTCTAATCTAAAGTTAGACCACAATATATTGTGCTTTTAGAAGATTCGTGAAATATTGAGGTCTCGCATCTAAAAGCATAGTTTCACAAATTTAAGGCAGTTAATAAAGTAAGGGAAGCAAAGTGATTTGTCCGTACTGTAGTGCAGATTTTTCAAGAGTTTTAGATAAGAGAGACGGTTCAGACGGTAAAACGACTCGAAGAAGACGCGAGTGCCAAAAGTGCAAACGCAGATATACAACATTTGAGAGAGTAGAAACACCTGATCTTCTTATAGTTAAAAAAGACGGACAAAGAGAGCTATTTGATAGAGGAAAAATTAGAAGGGGAGTAATCAGGTCTTGCGAGAAAAGACCTATATCAGCGGAAGATATAGAAAAGGTAGTCGATGGGGTAGAGGCTGATTTAAGAAAAAGCGGGGAAAGCGAAATATCGAGTAAAAATGTAGGCGAATTAGTTACTAAAAAACTCAAAAAATTAGACAAAATAGCCTACATCAGATTCGCATCTGTATATAGACAGTTTGCAGATATCGGGGATTTTGAAAAAGAATTAGCAAATCTTTCTAAGAAATTTAAAAAATGAAAAAAGCCAATAAGATTAAAGTTGATTTAAGGACAAACTTTAGAGAATCAGCAAGAACCTTTGGCCGCAAAATATCTAAAGCCCCTAAAGATTTACCAAACCCGAACTTGAGTGAAAACGCTACTTACATTGCCAAAACAAGATATGCCTTTAGAGATGAAAAAGGCGAACCCGAAGAATCCCCTCGTGAACTTTTCTGGAGAGTAGCTTATTACATTGCAGCCGCCGACACAATTTACCTACCTCGCCATAAGGCAGGCGACAAGAAAACTCACATTAGCAGTGCTCGTGAGTTTTATAAGTTAATGGCATCTCAAAAATTTATTCCCAACACACCAACATTGGTTAATTCGGGCAAACATGGTCAGTCGCTTTCAGCCTGCTTCGTTTTACCTGTAGACGACAATTTAGAATCGATTCTCAAAACAATGCGCGACATGGCTATGATCCACAAGATGGGTGGAGGTACAGGCTTTTCATTTTCCAGACTTCGCCCTAAAGATGATGTAATAGGCACATCGAAAGGCAAGACAACAGGGCCTGTAGCTTTCTTACAAGCATATAACGACGTTACGTCACAGATCAGGCAAGGTGGTGTGAGACGTGGAGCCAATATGGGAATTTTGCATTACACCCACCCGGACGTTCTCAGGTTTGCTGTCCACAAAGTCGACGAATTTTCACTGACCAACTTCAATATTTCCGTTACCGTTGACGAGAAATTTATGAAAAAAGTTAAAGAGGACGCGAAGTATACCCAGGATGTCGAAGACCCTGAGCAAAGTCGAAGGGCGAATGATATTGTTGCCGATCTTAAAGAAGCGTATGCAATCCGCGATCTTGATCTCAAAAACGTCCGTGTGGAAGAAGCTGTTTTGAAGCTTTACGATCTCTGCAAAGCCGAAAATAAAGATGAGGGCTACGATCTTGTTAATCCTAGAACCAAAGAGGTTACAGGCAGACTTAATGCCAAAAAAGTTTTTGATTTGATTACTAAACTTGCCTGGCAATATGGTGATCCGGGCATGATATTAATTGACAGAGTAAACCACTCCCGTGCCAATCCGACACCGTTAGTTGGCACCATTGAAGCTACTAATCCTTGTGCCGAGCAGCCGCTGTTGCCTTATGATGCCTGCACATTAGGCTCGGTGAACCTTTCTAAGTTTGCAGACAGCAAAACAAAAGAGATTGATTATGAAACGCTTAAGGCAGCAGTCCATACAGCTATCCATTTCTTAGATAACGTTCTTGACATGAATGAGTATCCGGTTGAAGAAATCAATGAGATGACTGCCAAAATCCGCCGCGTTGGTCTTGGCGTCATGGGCTGGGCCGATATGCTCGTTAAACTTCAAATCGGCTACGACACACAGCAAGCATTTGACCTCGCCGAAACAGTTATGCAGTTTGTCCAAAAAGAAGCTGACAATGCCAGCGTCGAACTTGCCAAAATAAGAGGTGTTTTCCCGGCATACAAAGGTTCTATCTACGACAGGCGCGGAGGCATGAAACTCAGAAACGGGGCCCGAACGACAATTGCACCGACCGGCACAATTTCACTTTTGGCAGATTGTTCTAGTGGAATCGAACCTCATTTTGCCCTGACTTATGCCAAAAACACTATTGAGGGCAAAAGGCTTTTTAATACCAACCCTTACTTTTTAGAAGCCTTAAAAGAGCAGGGTTTGGACAGTGAAGACATTCTGGCCAAAATTGAGGAAAACAAGGGGTCTGTTCAAAATCTTTCTGAAATTCCCGAAGATCTTAGGAAAGTATTTACTGTGGCCGGTGACATTTCACCCAAAGATCATGTCAGAATGGCAGCTGCTTTCCAAAAGTTTACCGACAACGGAATTTCCAAAACTATTAACTTTCCCAATGAAGCAACGGTAGAGGATGTGCGGGAGGCCTACTGGTTAAGTTACGAGCTTGGCTGCAATATGATTACTATTTACCGCGACGGCTCACGTGACAAACAAGTGCTGGAAGTTAAATCCGATAAATCTTATTACGATCAGCTCGCGGGAAAGAGAATCGTCAGAGACGGAGAACTTATCAGTATTCCAACTAAACGCCCGACACCTCAAGAAGCTTGGGGGATGAGAATTCGCAAAAAGGCCGATGTCGGGCCGGTTTATACATCGGTTTTCCGAGACGGGGACGGCTTACCAGTAGAAGTTTTCGTAACTATCGGTAAAACAGGCGGCTATGTTGCGGGCGCTGCCGAAGTTACGGGTAGACTTGCTTCACGAGCTCTTAAATACGGTGCATCTCTCGAAGAAGTAGCCTCCGATCTTATCGGAATTTCTTGTGGAACACCTTATGGAATTGGGGTCGATTCAGTGCTTTCGGCCTTTGATGCTGTTGGTAAATCCTTAATTGAAATATCCAACGCCAAACAACTTCAGCTGCCGGTTTTAGAAGAAGTAGAAGAGTTACAGATTGAGAGGACTGTCAATACTCAGGTGTCTACCAATGGCCAGTCGGCTTTAACAAATGGCCAAACGAATGGTCAAACTCAAGTTAATGGCCAGTCAAAGACTAATAGCACTAGCAAAAATGAACAATTAAATCTTTCTGAAATTAACATCAAAAAACCAACTCAAATGTCCGATGCGGCTACAGCCAGCATTCAGTTATCCGATATTAAACGATCCGGTGATGATCCAGATGTTGTAAAAATGATCGAGGCAAGATTTTCATCTTGTCCCGATTGCGGTTCGCCTCTAACCTACGCCGAAGGCTGCAAGAAGTGTATAAATCCGACTTGTGGTTGGAGTAAGTGCAGCTAAAAACTATCTCATTACCCTCATTACAGAGTTAATCTTTTGACAAACGTCTAAATCAGAAATTTCTCTAATTGCCCTGTGTAAGCTACCCTGCCCAGAAAATCCAGTTAAGAAAACAGTGTTCGCTAAAGTTCCGTCCGTCGCTGATTCAAGCTGTCTTATTTCATCGATATTGATCCGGTTATCCCCTATAATTTTAGTAATTTCAGCCGTAACACCTGGCCTGTCAAGTACGGTCATCCTTATATAATTTCTACCCACTGACTCTCCCGGCTCCATAACTTGGGCGCTGTCAAGGTTGATATTTAAAGGTGTCCCATCCTGAGCAGCTCTCATGATATCTGACAATACTGAAGCCGAAGTTGGTTCGGATCCTGCACCCAAACCCTCCAATTTTATCTGACCAATAGGATTTCCGGAAAGCAGAATTCCATTTGTTACCCCATTTACGCTAGCCAAAGGGTGGTTTTTATGTACTAAGGTCGGGGAAACCCAAACATCTAACGAACCTTCGGTTCTTTGCGCATCGGCAATAAGTTTAATGACATAACCCATTTCTAATGCATATTCAAAATCAGAAAGCTCCAACGAGTCAATTCCCTTGGTGAAGATGTTATCCGGATTTACCCATCCTTCTCTGAATGCAAGGCTTACCAAAATAGCTATTTTGTAAGCAGCGTCCTTCCCATTTAGGTCATTTTCTGAATTTGGCTCTGCATAGCCTTTTTCTTGGGCTTCCAATAGGGCTTGTTCGGATTCAGCTCCTGCACTCGTCATTCTTGAGAGCACGTAATTAGAAGTCGCATTTAAAATGGCGCTAATCGCATAAAAGTGATTTAGTCCGTATCTGCCGGTCAGGTTATCCACAACTTGGATTCCTCCAGCGACTGCTGCCTCAAAATATAGGGCAGAATTTTTATTAACAGCGGTTTGTAACAATTCCTGGCCATTTCTGGCGATAACGTCTTTATTGGCAGTTACCACTTTTTTACCAGCCATCAACGCTTTCAAAATTGCTTCATACTCTACATCCGCAATCCCCAGCAAACTGACTATGATATCCACCGATGAGTCATCGACAACTACATCAAGCTGAGTTGTTAGCAGTTCTTGAGGTATGGAAACGCGACGATTTTTAAGTGGATCCCTTACCAAGACTTTTTTAACCTCAAATGCTGCGTCTGGAAAGGAGTCTCTAAGCTCTTTTTCCCTCAGAGTAATCTGGTTAAAGACTTCAGAGCCGATAGTTCCGGCACCCAGGAGACCCACGCCAAAGATATTCGATTCTTTCATAGGAGCGAATTCTATCACGAAAATAAAAACAAATTCCATCAACACCACCTGCGATTGGAGCAAGTGCAGCTAGACAAAACCCCATCATATTGCTTTAACTTAAGTCGAGGATAGTATAATTATCTTGCTTTATGGAAAATGGCGAAGGACTTTCTATCACTTCCCAAGAAGCACCAACGCGTGTAGTAGAAGCTGGAGAAAAACGCCAATACTATCTATTCCGCGAAAAAGATC
>Ga0209541_10012455_pt1 | contig 13158 bp, 14 predicted proteins | sample RifCSPlowO2_01_FD_184027 | JGI IMG/M metagenome (GOLD analysis project Ga0209541, IMG submission 184027) | Groundwater microbial communities from Rifle, Colorado - Rifle CSP2_plank lowO2_0.1 (SPAdes) (version 2) | ecosystem: Environmental > Aquatic > Deep subsurface > Groundwater | place...
CGTTAAGCGAGGAGTGAATTTTATTCTATTAGTATTTTTGGGAGGATTAATTTATGGGGCTATTTTTTTTCTGTTCGGAAATACTGAATAAAATCAAAATCTATATAAACTTCTTATTATTCTTTTTAAAATGTTATCACAAACACCAATTGATTTGTCTAAAGTTGATAAAGCAGATATTGACAAAGAAATTCTTCGTCTTGGAATGATTGCTGAACTTGATGCAATAAGTCTTTATGAACAACTTGCATCAAAAGCATCCGGCTCAAAAATCAAAGCCCTCTTTCTCGACATTGCAAGAGAAGAAAAAACCCACGTCGGAGAATTCCAGGCATTACTCCTTCAACTCGACAAAGAGCAAGTCAAAGAACTCGAAAAAGGAAAAAAAGAAGTTGAAGAAATTGGTAAATAATAGGATTTGAAATATTTAAAAACTCATTCTACTTAATAATTCAAATGAGGCGTATATTAAAAATTTTAATTTTATCATCGTTTTTCATAAACTTAGCCGCAGGTTTATTCGGCCCGATTTATGCCATCTTCGTCGAAGAAATTGGCGGCGACCTTTTAACAGCAGGAACAGCCTATGCTATTTTTGCAATCGCATCAGGAAGTTTAATTTTCATGTTAGGAAAATGGGAAGATAAAGTCAAACACCAAGAAAAACTTTTAGTCTTCGGAAGATTTCTGGCTGTAATCGGATTCATAGGCTACCTTTTAATTAAAAACCCAACCCAATTATTCATAGTTCAAATTATCTTCGGAATTGAATCTGCAATAATCACTCCTGCTTTTGATAGTTTATTTTCAAAAAACTTGAACCGAAAAAAATTTGCCTCACAATGGGGAACATGGGAATCAACAGCAGCAATAACAACTGGAATCGCGGCAATCATCGGCGGATATATTGCAAAAGAATATGGATTCCAAACACTCTTCACAATAATGTTAATAATATCAATATTTTCATTCTTAGTAACACTGCTTCTAATTAAAAGAATTAGAGAAATGCTAAGAAAATAAAATGAGATACTCGACTTTAGCAAAAGTTTACGAAGAACTTTCGTCAACAACAAAGCGTTTAGAAAAAACAGCAATCCTCGCAAAATTCCTAAATCAAATATCCGACGAAGACAAAGACATCCTTTATTTATTATTAGGAGATATTTATCCAGAATACGACGAACGGCGAATTGGAATAAGCGAGCAATTAGCAATAAAAGCATTATCAAAAGCAACAGGAATTGAAAAAAAAGAGATTGTAAATGAATGGAAAAAATTAGGAGACTTAGGAAAAGTTGCAGAACTCTTAACATCTTCAAAAAAACAATCCACACTTCAAACTCATGTTTTAACAACAGAAAAAGTCCTTACAAATTTAAGAAAACTTCCAGAACTTGAAGGGCACGGAACCGTCGACAAAAAAATCGCACTAATCACAGAATTATTAACTTCTGCTTCTCCAACAGAAGCAAAATACCTGACAAGAACTTTAATTGGAGATTTACGAGTTGGAATAAAAGAATCAACAATCCGCGAATCAATAGCAAAAGCTTTTTTCAAATACTCTGACAAACAAGAAGAAAAAGAAATCGCATTAAAAATTCAAGATGCTATAGACAAAAGCAACGACATCGCCGCAGTTTTTGAAATGTCAAAAAAAGGTAAACTAAAAAACCTAGACGCCATCCATTTAGAAGTTGGCAAACCAATTAAAGCAATGCTCGCACAAAAAGCAAAAAATATCACCGAAGGATTCAAAGCAGTTGGAAAACCTGCAGCAATAGAATATAAATATGATGGATTTAGAATGATAATCCACAAAAACAAAGAAGAAGTAAAATTATTCACAAGAAGTTTAGAAAATGTCACTAAACAATTCCCAGAAGTCGTCGAATATATATTAAAAAACGTGAAGGGAAATTCATTTATTCTAGATTCAGAAGCAGTTGGTTATCATAAAAAAACAAAAGTATACACGCCATTCCAAGACATCTCACAAAGAATTCGTAGAAAATACGACATAGAAAAAATGCAAAGAGATCTTCCTATTGAAATAAATGTCTTCGATATTTTATTCTACAATGGAAAACCCCAGCTTCAAGAACCATTTAAAAAAAGAACAGAATTATTAAAGAAAATTCTAAAAAATAACCCGTACAAAATAATTCACGCTAAACAAATCATAACAAGTTCAGAAGATGAAGCGAAAAAATTCTATAAAAAAGCTCTCGCAGATAATCAGGAAGGAATCATGATGAAAAATCTCGACGCGCCGTACAAACCCGGAAGAAGAGTAGGAAATATGTTGAAAATAAAACCCGAAGAAAAAGATTTAGACGTCGTAATTATTGGAGCAGAATACGGTCGCGGTAAACGTTCCGGATGGTTAAGTAGTTTCAACATTGCATGCTATGACAAAAATAAAAAAGAATTCTTAGAAATAGGAAAAGTCTCGACAGGATTAAAAGAAAAAGAAACTGAAATAGGCGACGACAACACCTTATCTTTCGAAGAACTCACAAAACTCATAAAACCATATATTGAAAAAGAACACGGGAAAAACGTTGACATAAAACCAAAAATAGTTTTATCAGTTACATATCAAGAAATCCAGCACTCGCCGAATTACAAATCCGGTTTCGCGTTAAGATTCCCGCGATTCACAGCATTGCGCCCTGATAAATCACCAAGCGACGCCACATCTTTAGAAGAAGTAAAAAAAGATTTTGAAAACCAAAAGAGAAATTGGAGATATGGATAGATTATTGACGAAGATTTAAAGATAATTAAAAATTCAAGCTACCTAAAATTTCAAAGAAATTTTAGGAAATAGGGTTTGCGGACACGAGCGAAGCGAGTTGGGTTGGGCAACTTGAATTTTTAAGAAAATGAAGAAGTAATTGGGCCAGTAATAAAAAAAGAAACTGGAGATATGGCTTATTTGTCAATTTCTTTTTTATTAACTAAAATAGTACAATATTCTGATAAACAATGATTAAAAATTTTTCACATTAATTTTCTTTTTAGCGAAGAAATTCAAGCAAAGCAGAATTTCTGAGCCAATAAATAACACGAACAAAGTGAGTGCTAAATTAATTATCACAATAATATTTAAATAATAAATAAATTTCAATAGAATATGCGAAAAGAATTTAACTACGATGAATTCAGAAGAATTGTTGATGATAGTGGTTATGAAGAAGCTATGAATTATTGTGACATCCTCCTCGCCCTGAAGGGTTTGCCTTCGGCAAACTTTTTGCTTCGCAAAAAGCGAGGCGTCCCTAGTATTTGACAGCGTGGTGCAACTCTTGATTTTCTATATATCTTAAAGCTTTTTCAAAATCACTTCCACAACTTGCGCAGAAATATCCGTCGTTCCAAAATTCTCCATTTGGATATCTCTTTCTAAAATTTGGACAAAGTCTAAACAAAATATACGACGATAGTCCTTTGATAATCTGCATCAACATTGCATCTGACATCGTTCTTGGACAATCAACAATGAGATGGCTGTGTTCTTCAAGCACTTTCAAGATCACAATTTCAATCTTATGTTTCTTGCACGCTTCTTCAATTGCGACTTTGCAAAATACCTTGAGCAAATCTTTTTTCATCATATGATATCTGTACTTTGTTGTTATCTGGATCGACTTCAGGTTGTTTCCGACGCTGCTTCCATAAGACTTGTAATGATTTATTGAAATTTGTGTATTCATTTTTCATCCATAGCATTCGCTAAGCGAATGCAAAAGTTTAATTAGTTTAGAAAGTTTCAACTAGTTGTAGCTTTCAATGGGCTAGAAACCAGCCCATTTTTATAATCAATCGAAGAATAAATATTTAGCGACGAGTGAGCGAAATTCATCCTACCCTTAAAAGAGTAGGATTTCTTTCGGAGAATTTAAAAATAGCAATTTGTTATTTAAAGAAAAACTAGAATTAATTGCAAGACTTGAAGAAGATTATCATCTTATGGGAGTAAGTATAACTGTAGAAGATGAAAAAAACTCCTTCCAGAAGAGATTTAGTTGATTATGTTTTATCAGTTACAGTCAAAGCTATAGACTTATTTAATATAAGAGAAAGAGGAGAAATTCAAGTTCAAGAAGCAGTCCTCTAAATAATTTTATAAACAATCTTCCCCTTCCTATTTTATGAAACTCTCGATAAGAAAAGGTTTAGGATTCGGATTAACATCAGGGATAATTACAACTCTTGGATTAATAATCGGATTATATTCCTCGACAAATTCAAAAGCGGTTGTTCTCGCAGGAATTTTAGTAATAGCAATTGCCGACGCTCTTTCAGACGGTTTCGGCGTGCACATCTCCGAAGAATCTGGAAGCAAATCTATTACAACAAAAGAAATCTGGGAAAGTTCAATCTCAACATTTTTCTTTAAATTCATCTTCGCAATAATTTTCATCATTCCAATTTTATTGCTTAGTCTTAAAGCTGCAGTAATCACAGGCATAATTCTCGGTTTAATTCTTTTGATTTTATTTAGTTATTACATAGCAAAACAACACAGAAAAAACCCTGCAAGTGTAATAATAGAACATCTCATCATCGCGATAATAGTAATAATCATTACTTATTACATAGGGAAATTCTCTGCTACATTAATCTAAAAAATTATAAACCTAAAAATCATACAATAATATGAAAAGAGGTAAGAGGAATGCAATTATAACTGCATCTTTAATTATTGGATTAATTGTATTAGGAATTTTCTTGGAATATATTACTCTCCCACCTTCTGCACCTTCTTTGGCGCCACCAGACATCCCTTTGCCAACAGATTGTTCTAACGAACAAGTGAGCAATTCTTGGGAAGCAATATTCTACGAAAATTCATCAAACATTAATATAGTAAAAGATAACGACACAGCTTGTAAATACTTCTATGCATACAAAATAAAAGGAGAAGAAGCATTTATCTTATCTAATTTCGTTTTGTTTGGGGAAGGAATTCTAGCAACGCAAGGAAATTTCACCCCAATTTACCTAAATGCAATTCAATCTGGAAATTTCTTAGATACCCAATTAATTCTTTCTTTACATTCTAAATTACGTTCTAATCCATTATCAATAGAAAATGCAACAGCAGAATTTTCACAATATCTTAAGATAAATCCAGGAACATGGGTAGAAGCAATAGTATCTGAATATCCAAATATGATAGTTTACATTTCAAATGAAAATCAACAAACTGCTACAGGCACAATTTCTTCAAACCTATTTGTGCAAGCCAACTACACAATGAATCAATTCCTTATATTTGATACATCCTGTATTTCAAACTGGACATCTATAAACGAACAATGCAAAATTACTGAAACATATAATAGGTGGTTCAATGATACTAAGAGATGTCTAATCGAAACTTCTCGTCCTTCAAACCAAACACTCGACTGCGACTACGACAACAATGGCATCATCGGAAATTTATCAAACATTGATTTATCAAACATAAATTTAGATTTTAAAATTAATGAATCAGGATTAAATTTATCTAAAACTTATACGAGCACACAAAATATAAAAATTTTAGATGGAAGTAAATTAAAAGTCCAATCATCTTGGAACTTCGCAACACCGCTAAACTTAAGAAATGTTTCAATCAAAAAACAACCATCTTCTTCAAATAATGGCTATTTAATCATCAACGGAATTCCAGCAAGTAAAACAATTTATGTTGACCAAAAAGAAAACTCAACAAATAGTGTTTGTGTAAAAAACATGAAAATAAATTCAATTAGCGAAATCGATTCAGATTGCAATGGCACAAGTGAAACACTCCTTTCCTGTCCCGGATCAGGAAGCGGATATACATGCACTTTATCAAATAACACTTTCACAATTTCAGGTTTAACAAATTCAGCAGTCGAAGAATTTCTAAGAACTGATTCAGGATGCGAACCATTTTTTAACTGCACTGATTGGAGTGAGTGTATAAACGATAATCAAAATAGAACTTGTACTGACTTAAACACTTGCCTTCCAAATAGATTTGAAAACCAATCTTGTTCAATATTTCCTCCTCCTCCCTCATGCACTGAAATATGGAATTGCACAAACTGGCAGCCATCAACATGTCCTAAAAACGAAACTCAAACAAAATCTTGCACTGATATAAATACTTGCGGAACAACAGATTTAAAACCAAATACAACACAATCCTGCGAATACAAACAAAATAAAATGTGGATTATTATAATATTAGTAGTTGTTCTAATCGGATTAATATTAATTGTCGCCGCCATTTTTGTAATCTACTTAATAAAAAACAAAAAACAAGAAGAAGAAAGTTTTTATTATTGATAATATTTTATGTGTAAATTTTCTTGCTTCGCAATATTAATGGCTTCTACTCGCGCCCACGTTTTGTTATTGATATTCAAAATTGTCAAAACGTAAACACTCGGCCAGACTTCGTCATGATTTTCCACTGGAAGAAGTTGTGAATGTTAAAATTCTGAAGATGAATTGTGTTTTAGATAATAATATTTAGATTATCAACATATGATAGTTTTGCGACTTTGGAGCAAAAGAATTTCTAAAAGTGTATAGTTAATGACATAGGTGCCTTACAGATTTGGAGTTACAATTAATTTTCGAGCGTAGCGAAAAGTAATTCTTCGGTTAGCCTATGACAAATGTCATGAACCTACACACAACAAGAATAAAAAACCTTTATAAAGGTAAATTTTCTTTAGATTTAAGACAAAATGACAACATCAACAAGTAGTTACAAGGTTCAAAATATTGTCGCGACTGCGTCATTAGGAAAACCTGTTCCCTTAACAAAACTTGCTCGAACCCAGCCAAACACAGAATACAATCCAGAAACTTTTCCAGGTTTAGTTCTTAGAGTTAAAGAGCCAAAATCAGCAGTTTTAGTTTTCTCGTCTGGAAATCTCGTTTGCACTGGAACAAAATCAATTGCGCAGGTAAAACAAGTGATTGACGCAGTAATAAAACAATTAAGAAAAATAAACGTAAACATTACAGCAAAACCAAAAATTACAGTTCAAAATATTGTCGCATCAGGAAGCATAAACTTAAAACTCAATTTAAATTTCTTAGCATTAGAATTAGAAAACACCGAATATGAACCAGAACAATTTCCTGGTTTAGTTTACAAACTTGTGGAACCAAGCGCAACATTCTTGCTTTTCTCAAATGGAAAACTCGTTTGCACAGGAACAAAAAACAAACAGCAATTAGAAGATTCAATGCAGCAGCTTAGCAAGAACATAAAAATTGCGTTGAAGAATTATAACTAAGCGTCAACAAAACAACCCCTATCTCTCAATGTCCTTAAAGCGTGCAAATCAAATTCATGGCCTGTCTTATAAAAGAAAAACCCAGATTCTTTAAATGGTTTTCCTAAAAGAGCTAAAGTTCCAAGAACATCCTGTACCTTATGTCTTACAAATTCGTCGCTGCCATAAAGACCTTCAGGATGAACTTTATTTCTATATCGTGTTTCTTCTTTTCCTCCAATCAACAAAGCATTTGAGTCAGTTATACCAAACCATGGTTGAATAAATCTCCGGAGAATACCTTCCGGAATTGGCGGCATAAAAAATATCGGCCTTGCTTGCATAACTTCTTCTCTATAATTTATTTCAGAAACATTAAATCTATGATGTTGCTCGCCAACTACCTTATGTGGAAAACCGGCAGTATAATCAATAAAAAGATATTTAGCTGGTTCAACACGCAGCCCATCTCTGCGTTTTTCATCTTTCACATTTCTTTCTTTATTACTCAAATCACCATTTACTTTAAGATAAACTCTGTCCGAACTACCTCCTTTTCTCATAGAAGTCAAAATCTCAAACACCTCGCTATTATCATAATCAAATCTTGGACACACTCCATCAGAAAGTTCAATAACTAAATTATCAATTCCAGCAGAACTTACATCAGCCAAAAGATGTTCAACATGATCTGCCTCTTTATCTCTCCCTCTTACAGAAATACATCCCGCAAAATAAAGCGCCCGCGCAGGCTTATATTCAAATGATTTATCCAAACTCGCAGGAAACTCCTCATTCTTAACTCGAAAAACTAATCCGCTATTATCCTCGCCAGCATGAAACCTAACATAATTCCTTTTCCCATTAAAAACATTCGCACCATAAATCTCTCCTGTTGACTGTTCAATTGACACTTGTTTTGACATTCACATATATAATTAAAACATTTATAAAAATAATTATAGGAGAGTATATCATCTTTTACTCCCTCCAAGTTACTCTCCAACATCCAAAACATACAATCTTTAACAACAATCTATAAAAACAAAACAACCATTTTTCGAATATGGGTGAAGAAAAGAGTGGACAAAAAAGCGCTAAAAAAGACGAACTTATAATTGAAGCAAAAAGCTTTTTTGATGCATATAAAAAAGAATTCGGAGATTCAATTAGAAGAGGCAGCAATGTAATAGAAGTAAATTTTCTTCATTTAACAGAATTCTCAAATAAAATTTCCGACGAACTAATCACAAACCCGGAAGAAATGTTAAGACTCTTAGAAATTGCAATTGAAGAATCAGGTTTAGTAAAAAACGCAAGAGTCAGATTAGCCGAAATCCCCGACGTTCACTTAATAAAAATAAGAAATATCCGTTCACGAAATTTAAACTCATTAATAATGATAGAGGGAATCGTACGGCAAGCTTCAGATGTTCGGCCGCAAGTTGTAAACTCAAAATTTGAATGCCCTTCTTGCGGAACAATTATTTCGGTTTTACAAATGGAAAAAAAATTCAGAGAACCATCCCGTTGCTCGTGCGGAAGACGGGGAGGTTTCAAACTTTTAAGTAAAGAAATGGTCGACACGCAGCGTTTAGTAATTGAAGAATCCCCTGAATCATTAACTGGTGGAGAACAGCCAAAACGAATAAATGTTTTCCTAAAAGAAGATCTCGTAGAACCGCGAATGGAAGAAAAAACAACCCCTGGAAGCAGAGTAATGGGAATTGGAATATTAAAAGAAGTTCCAGTGCCATTACAAACAGGTGGCTTATCAACAAGATTCGAAATAGCAATTGAAGCAAACAACTTAATTCCGTTAGAAGAAACATTCGATGAATTAAAAATTTCAGATGACGACGAACAACAAATAATCGAAATGTCGCAAGACCCAAAAATATTCGATAAGCTGGCAAGAAGCATAACACCCAGCGTTTTTGGTTATGAAGAAATAAAAAGGTCATTAGTGTTGCAATTATTTGGGGGCGTAAAAAAAACTCACAGCGACGGCCAAAAATCAAGAGGAGACATTCATATTCTTTTAGTGGGTGATCCAGGAGTCGCAAAATCAGTAACATTAACATTCATGGCAGGAATTTCTCCAAAGGGGAGATATGTCGTCGGTAAATCTGCGTCAGGAGCAGGTCTAACAGCAACTGTTGTAAGAGACGAATATTTACGAGGATGGAGTTTGGAAGCCGGCGCGATAGTTTTGGCGAACAAAGGACTTGTCTGCATAGATGAATTAGAAAAAATGGATCCAAGTGATAGAAGTGCAATGCACGAAGCGATGGAACAGCAAACAGTCACAATTTCAAAAGCAAATGTTCAGGCAACTCTTCGTGCAGAGACATCAGTTCTCGCAGCAGCAAATCCAAAATTCGGGCGATTCGACCCATATCAATCAATAGCACAGCAAATTGACATTCCTCCGACGCTGATAAATCGTTTCGACGTAATTTTCACATTGCGGGATATTCCAAATAGAGAAAAAGACGAAGCAATCGCAACACATGTTTTACTTGAACACCAAACAGAAGGAGAATCAATGTTAATTAACAGGGAATTATTTAGAAAATATGTTGCATATGCAAAACAAAGAATTAAACCATTTTTAACCAATGAAGCAGTTGAAGAAATAAAAAAGTTTTATGTAACCTTACGTAATGCACCAGTTTCATCCGAAGCAGCAACTCGTCCAATTCCAATTTCAGCGAGACAACTTAGTGCATTAATAAGAATGTCAGAAGCATCAGCAAAAATCAAATTAAATAAAGAAGTAAAAATCGAAGACGCGAAAATCGCAATTGAATTAATGAAATATTACTTAATGCAGGTCGGTTATGATTATGAAAGCAAATCTTTTGATATAGATAGAATAACTTCTGGAATTGGAACATCCCAAAGAAATAAAATAATACTTGTAAGAAACACAATAACAGAACTTGAAAATAAATTGGGAAAATTAATTCCAGTCGAAGAAATTGAAAAAGAACTTGAAGGAAAATTAAAAAAAGAAGAAATTGAAGACGCAATAAATAAATTAAACTCTTCAGGAGATATATTTCGCCCCCGAAGAGGATATGTTCAAAAGACGTAAAATGAGAAGATTAAAACAAAGTGAATTTATAGAAATTGCTAGAGTGACTATAGAAAACTCTCTTAAAATTGGAGAATGTTCTTATTGGGGAGGTTTTTATGGAGAAAAAGACGAAAATCCAAGATGTTTACTTCACGAACAAACAAGGCCAAATAGAGAACAATACATTCCAAAAGATAAATTAAAAATGGTTTGTAAGTATTCGAGATATATTCAGGTATGTGCAATTAATGGAAAAGTTGATAAACCAGTAAATGAATTGAATAAATAATAAATAGTAAAATGCCGGAACAAGACCAATTCAAAAGAAATGTAGCATTCAAACTCAGAATCGGAGATATCTTAATAGGCAAACCAATAATGAATCAAGAAAGATTTGGATTTTTAGAGTTAGGCAATAAAAAAATTATTCGTGTAAATATAATTGGAAGTATAATTGAAAAATATGAATCTGAAGGCGAAAAAAAATACATTTTCTCAAAAATCGACGACGGCTCAGGACAAATCAGTCTAAAAGCTTTTGGAGATGACATTGAAAGATTAACTCCTTTTTCACAGGGCCAAACTGTCTTATGCATTGGAACCTTAAGGTCTTTCAACAACGAAGTTTACATCCAGCCGGAAATCGTTAAAGAAATGTCTTCAGAATATCTTTTAGTAAGAAAATTAGAAATTGAAAAAGAAAAAAACCAAAACTTCGTTTCACAAAGTCAAGGAAACTCTTCTCAGGCAATAGCGGTCAAAGATAAAATCTTAACACTCATAAAAAAATCTGAACAAGACGGCGGCATCGAAATAGATAAAATAATCCTCGAAGTCCGCGAAGCCTCACCAGATATAATCAACGCCGAATTAAAACGAATGCTCGAAGAAGGAACTATTTTTGAACCAAGACCCGGAAAAGTGAGATGGCTCGGGTGAATTAATGTAATTTTAGGATATACCTCTTTTTTGTTGAATAAATATGTTGAAAGTTTTTTGCATTAACAATTTTTCCAGCGAAAAGCCATGACGAAGTCTGGCTTTGAGCTATTAATAGCCGAGCGATTTCACGAGTGGCGCCTCAAAACCTTGTTTGAGTGGGGTCGCGAGTAGCGTAGCGAAGTAAAAAATAACCGAGACATCAAACGTAATGAGATTTCTTGGATAAGAAAAAATTACACTCGCTGACGCTCGTGTTCTATTAAAACATTTTAATCAATAAATCTATTAACAACATATTCAAAAATCTTTTCCGCGATAACAATTTTCCCCTAATTTTGTCGTGTCCGAAGGCCGACAAAATTCAATTCAATCTGCAAACGAAGTGAGCAAATATCTTTACAAAGGCGAAGCTAAATATTATAAACCTCTCTCTCTTATCTTTTCAATGCAACCTATATACATTATCCTAACCTCTATAATCATCGGCGCAATAATTGGCTACTTCACAAACGCTGTCGCTATTTACATGCTTTTCCACCCCCACACTCCAAAACTCGGTGGATTGTTTCATGGTGTAATTCCAAAAAGAAAAGACAAACTCGCAGAAAATATCGCTAAACATATTAATTTAATTCTTCCTCCAGTATATACAAAATTTACAAAGATTCCAATCATAGGAGAAAAAATAGACACTGCTCTAAAAAAAAGTATAGAAAAAACAATAAGAGAAACTTCAAACGAAGACCTAGAAATTCTAATAAAAAAAGTAATAAGAAAAGAATTAAGATTTATTGAAATTTCCGGCGGAATTCTTGGGGGATTAATTGGAACAATTCAGGGATTATTATTTTTATATCTTTAAATTAGACTCACTTCGTTCGCTCATAACATACCGCTTCACATCGGACCCTGTCACAATGTTTCGCTAACTCAATTAAATAGCTAATGAATATATAAATTTATGAACCACATAAATAAAAATGTTTTTAGTTATCTTGAAGTAAATCACAAGCGTAAGCGAGTGCAAATATTATACAGAATCATTTCCTCTTCTTTAACAACTTCCCAATTCTTTTATTCCAGTAATAAGTAATCCATATAACTATAATTAACCCAACTAAAGACAAAACAAACTTCAACCAATCTTCAGTAAATCTCCAGAATCCTCCAACCCCATAAAGAATTATTCCAACTCCTCCCAACATCAAACCAGCCCCAACACTTTCTAATCCAAAAACAATCGCACCTACGGCAATAATAATTATTCCGAGAGGTAAAGCCGTTAAGAAAACTTTTCGGTGATATTTTTCTTGTGCTTTTTCAAAAGGCTTTTGACATTTTCTATAAACCTCGCAATATCCAGTCGCGTCAACAACAACAGGTTTTGCTGGATATCGTCCATCATAATAAGTATTGTTAATCCATTCATAACCTTCAACAACACATTCTTCTTGAGTAGAAATATAGGGACAATAATCATTTTGATTTGGAGATTTACCATAAAGAGTAGAAATTCCATAAACACCAACTGAAATTGTCAATATAAAAATCGCAATTCCCAAAACAAGATTCTTTATGCTGAATGCCATATTTTATAGAAGATATTTGAGTTTATAAGATTTGTGAATTGAAAATTAAGTTACTTCGTTCACAAGTAATAAATGGTTAACCAAAAAACAAATTATCAAAAAATTTCTGCATTATCTCTTTCGTCCCGCGAAGAAATCTGCCGTAGGCGATTTCGAAGCCATAGATAAATTCGCGAAGCGAAGCATACTTTTAAAAAACACAATTATCTAAAATTATTATGACAAGCAATTACGAAAAACTCTTAGACGAAGCATATGAAAAAGTCAAACA
>Ga0209541_10012456_pt1 | contig 13157 bp, 18 predicted proteins | sample RifCSPlowO2_01_FD_184027 | JGI IMG/M metagenome (GOLD analysis project Ga0209541, IMG submission 184027) | Groundwater microbial communities from Rifle, Colorado - Rifle CSP2_plank lowO2_0.1 (SPAdes) (version 2) | ecosystem: Environmental > Aquatic > Deep subsurface > Groundwater | place...
CGAGCCATTCAGGACAATTTTTGCCGAGACTAATTTTGTCGCGAAGCGACGGAATGATTTTTTGCTTCATAAGCATAAATAATTACGTTAAAGAAAATTTTTCTTTTAATCATTATACTCCAAAATATATATCCTATTACATCGAAATACAGTAAGCTTTTTAAATGAAGCCTCGACTAAAAAGAACCCCTCGATTGCATAAAGGTGATATTAATGAGTTATGAAGACAACAAAGTGGACAGGGCTTTGAGCTTTTTAGGGATGTACTCAAGCTTTGAAGAAATAAAAGATAGTCTAAAACTCAATGAAAAGGAATACATCGAATTAAAAGAAAGGGCAAAAAAAAGATACGGCAAGGAAGTTTTTAATAATTAAGCTATTTATTATTTCCAATTGCTTTTCCTTTTGTCTCGCTTGACAGCTTATTCAATTCAATATCAATGCTTGCCGTTACATTAGTTAATGTGATGTCTATTGTGTAGTTTCCTTCTGGATAATCCTTTGTATGGAAATTGGTAATGTAAATTCCTTCTGTGGAATTTATCCTTACATTTTCACTTCCTTCTCCATAGATGGAAGTTTTATTTATGCTAATATTTTCTTTATTGAACACGTAAGTCATTACACTTTTATCTTCCACAAAATCCCCACTACAGCTTGTTACATTGAATTTAATTGGTAATGTGCTTCCAGCTTGTATGCTAAAGCTGCTAAGGCTTAAAGGCGGCAACCAATAAACCTTCTTATCACAGCCATCATACTCCAAGCAGCCAAAAACTAATGGGCAGTTATCATATGGGTCCCATACACCATCACCATCTGGATCCATAAATTCTTCTTCCGTAAGATTATTATCTGCAGTAATAGTTTTTTCAAATGCACCATCTCCATCGGAGTCTACTTGAATGGTTACCCCATCTTCACCTTGGGAAATCACTTCCCAGTCAATTAGATATTGATGGATTGAATTATTTATTATTGGAATGTCTGTCGCAGTGAAATTAGTAACATTTTCATATTCAACTGAAACTACTGTCAGTCCATATACACCATCATTTGTACCAACTACTTCATAAGTATAGGAATCACTTGGAGAAAGGATAATGATAGTCTCGTTGAAATATGTCGAATTCGGAATTTCTTCTATTATCTCTCCATTAACTAGGCCTGTAACATGACCTTGTGAATCGTAGATCCTTAGCTCACCAGGGCTATTTAATGCCGTCAATAATGCTTCTCCGACAGGCATGTATTTATATGGTTCTAAGGGGTACTCCACAGGGGCAGTTGGATTAAAGGCTGTTGATGCCTTATCTCCATATAATTTGTTAATACCAGTAGCTCCTAAAACCAAAAGGTTCATTTTGTCGGAAGCATGAACCTCAATACCCTCAAAAGTGCCTTCAGGGAATGTTAAGCTAGTGATAGTGGGTTCCACTCCAAATACACTAGTAGGAGTAAATGGATAGGTATAGATCTCATAATGTGCTCCAGGTGTTAACAATACGTCACTCCATAATTGATAGATATCTCTCGTGATTGAGATTTGATGTATACCAACAATTGCTATTGAATCGGTATAAATCTCTGATATTATATAGACATCTTCACCATTAGTTTCATTTACCCAATTATACATAACCTTCATTATTGCCTTCGCCACTACAAAACTATCTGAACCAAGGCTAATATTTACAGTCTTCTCCAATGGTTCAACAACAACATGAACCGTATCAGTATCTATAACTCCTTTATCGTCTTCTACAGTCAAGGTAACAGAGTATGTCTTTAATCCATCCGCATGCCCTCTAAATCGATGAGTAACAATAGGACCTGTAGCAGTTTCATTGTCTCCAAAATCCCATTGATAACTTACAATTGGCCCATCAGGATCAGTGGAATTAGATGCATTAAAAATAACTAAATCACCCGAAGAAACCCATTGACCTGCCCCAGCATCTGCAATTGGTGGTTGATTTTCTAGAGTACAAACTTCTTCATAACAAAATCCACTTTGACAATCACTATTCACATTACAAGATTTTCCATTTTCACAAGCAGAACAAGAACCACCACAATCTACATCCGTTTCATCTTGGTTTTTTATGTTATCTGAGCAGGTTTCTTGAGGCACAAAGTAAGTCTCAAAGGGCTTCATTAATGGGTAATTATCATTATCACCATCTATGCTGTAAGGAGTGTCGCCAATTCCATCTCCATCAGCATCACTTCCTGTATAATCACCCCAATAGTTGCCAAGATAATTTGTGTAACTGTTACTATTATGGGTGTAAGCTATGGGCTCTTGAGAATTCCATAAGTTAGTTGAAGAAGAAACTATATAATTATTGAAATTATTAAGGTAGATTGTATTATTGTTTGAAGAAGCGAGGTATATCCTATCCAACATATTATTTTTACTTATAGTATTGTTGTCAGAGTATAAAAGAACCGTTCCGCTATTCAAATTATTTAACATAGTATTACTATCAAGATGATTATGGTTAGAATAATAAAGACTTATTCCATAAGCGTTATTAGATAATACAACATTTTCTATTTTTGAGGAGGTTACATTTCCAAAATAAACACTATGCCCATTTTTAGTTAAAATCAAATCTTTCACAGTTATATTGTTAGAATTAAAAATATATATTGCACCAGCATTTGATGAAGCATCATAAATCTTGTTTTCAGCATTTTTGATATAAAATAGCGGTTTGCCATCAACTGTATTACTCTCGTCTATGCTGTGGCTTAAGGCATTTGAAAGAGGATAAAAGGGTTGTCCATAATTATATGGAAGGAAATTTATCAAATTGTCAAACATACTATTACCGGTTAGTATATTGTTATAGCTAGTCCAAAGCAAAATTCCGAGGTTGTTGCCAGATATTTTATTGCTATCAAGGACATTATCATCAGAGAGTATATCAATAGCCCGATCTGTCATATTAAAGATAGTGTTATTGATAAGGGTATTTCCGCCACGATTAGTATAGCTATAAAGTAGGATTCCAGAAGAACCATCTGAGATGGTGTTGTTGTTGAGTATATTATACAACGATCCGCTAATTTGTATACCTTGTGTATTGCCCGATATAATATTATTATCCACCATGCCATAAGAAGTACGTGCAAGCAAAATGCCGTAATAGTTACCTGTGATAATATTATTGAAAATCCTACCATAATTTGTATTGGGCGGAGTCCCTAATGCAGCTGTAGAACCAATGAGTATTCCTGCTTTACAAACCCTGTTGCCCATATTATCATATGGACACCCAGTTGCTCCTTTAATTGTAAAACCGCTGATCTCAACTGAAGGAACAACTACCTGAAAGACATTGGTAGACGGGTTTGCTGCCTGAACAATGGTTGAATCGGCTCCATTTTCAGATTTAATTGTTAAGCGCTTGTTTACATATATATTTTCGATATAAGCCCCATCCCTAACAATTATCGTATCACTCTCATTAGCTGCATTTATGGCAGCTTGAATTGTTGCGTAAGCATCCGGAACATAAATAGTCGATTGTGCATAAGCTAAAGAACCCAATAAAATAAATAACAGAAAGAATAAAATTATTTTAAAGTTATTTCGTATATTCAAAATTTTATTAAGCATAAACCACACCCCCAAAATTCAAACCAATTTCACAGAAAAAAAGAATAGAGTTATTTAAATATTTCTAAAAAAAAATAGAATTGTTACCACCTAAATGTACTAATAAAAGAAAAATAAAAAATTAAATTGCAAGCACGTCTTCAATTTTTAGAGAATGGTTAAACTTCTATAAATATGTTTCTGGAGCAAAGTCTGGAAGTACATTAAGAAATTGCGTATCACTTATGATAAAAAATCAGCAATATTTATATATAAGATATGATTAATAAGCAGTGAAATGAAAAAATACAAAACTGAAAAGTTGAAAGGAGAAGAATTAACCAAAGCCATAAAAGAAGCACAGAAAGACCCAGAATTTATGAAAGAAGTTGATAAATTTATTAAAGCTACAACTTAAAAATTATACTTGGTTTTTAAATCAGAATATTTCCAAAAATTTGGATGCCACATTCCTTCTTTTATTGTTATATGTTTGTAAGCTTTTCTTGCAGGTTTGCTTAACATTGTACTAGAATCATCTGAAACTACAATATCTAATTTATAATAACTAGCGCATGCGACTATTGTAAAATCAACATTAATGTTAGCATCTCGCCAGTTTCTTATTCCACCAAACTTCCTAAAAGCATTATAAAATTTTAAAGCTAACCTATTAATCTTAATAGATTCTTGAAGGTATCTTCCTTTTGTTAGTTCATCATAAAGAGACAATAAATAATTTCTTTTGCTCAATTTTCCTAATCTTTCAGCTTTTGGCGTATCTCTTAATTCTTTTCTTATAGGTTTGAAGCCATAAATTATAAAATTTGAATCTTCTAGAATCTTTTTTCTAATTCTATCTATCTTAGGCTCTTGAGTTAATAAACCATAGATATTAGTATCAAATATAACTCTTAACATTTTAAAGAGCGAGATTAAAATTTAAATTATTTAAACTTTACTGAAAAAATTTTATTAGTTTCTAGACAATATTTTTATTCTAAACCAGCATCCTTTCTGAGGATTTGAGCCATGTCTGTATGCTCCCATGTAAAATCGTCATCATTTCTTCCAAAATGGCCGTATGTAGCAGTTTTCTTGTAGATGGGCCTCAATAAATCAAGCTTCTCAATAATCCATTTTGGTGTTAACTTGAAATGCTCTTTTACTAATTTAATAATTTTTTCTTCAGGAACTTTATTTGTGCCAAAAGTATCTATATTAATGGAAGTTGGCTCTGCAATTCCAATTGCATAGCTAAGTTGGACTTCACATTTATTAGCTAAACCTGCTGCTACAATGTTTTTAGCTACATATCTTGCTGCATAAGCTGCTGATCTGTCAACTTTACTTGGATCTTTCCCAGAAAAACACCCACCACCATGCCTTCCAATGCCACCATATGTATCTACAATTATTTTCCTTCCTGTTACACCAGTATCACCTTCTGGGCCGCCAATAACAAATTTTCCAGTTGCATTAATGTGAATGCAGGTGTTTTCATCTAGAAAATCACCGCAAATAGGTTTTATAACATGCTCGTTTATATGTTGTTTTAATTTTTCTTCTGGTAAATTATCCACATGCTGTTGAGCTATAACCACTGCACTTAGCCTTTTTGGCTTGCCATCATGGTACTCAACAGAAACTTGGCTCTTTCCATCAGGTCCGAGACCTTCAATAATGCCTTCTTTTCTTACATACGCAAGCCTTCTTGTCAATTTATGTGCCATTATGATGGGAAAGGGCATTAATTCTGGAGTTTCATTACAAGCAAAACCATACATCATTCCTTGGTCACCAGCACCTTGTTCTTTGCTTTCACTAGTTCCCTCATTCACTCCTTGTGCAATATCCGGACTTTGGCCGTGTATGCTTACCCATACACCTGCATCCTCACAATCAATTCCAAATTCAGGATCAGTATAGCCAATCTCCCTTAATGTGCTTCTAACAATCTTTGGCACATTCGCCCATCCTTTTGTTGTAACTTCACCAGCAATATGAACAGTCCCAGTTGTTGTTAGACACTCGATTGCAACTCTACTTTTTTTATCTTGTTTTATCAAATCATCCAATATCGCATCGCTAATCTGGTCGCATATTTTGTCTGGATGACCTTCAGTCACACTTTCAGATGTATAATATTCTACTTTTACCATTTTTCATTACCTCCAAATTTTTAATTTTGAGACCAGAAAATTCCTTCAGGAATTTTCGCTGCCTCCATTAGTCTCAAAGAAAATGTTTTTATCGCCGAAAGATTATTAATTTTCATATTTTTGCATAATATTATTAAATATATATAAAAAGCTTATTGACAAAAATATTCCGAAAGGAATAAATACTATTACCAATTTCCTTACATTATGCCGTATGAGTTAAGTGAAATCAAAAAAATCAGGAAAAATCTTGGATTGACACAAACTGATTTAGCTAAAAGAGCGAATGTTTCTCAAAGCCTGATTGCAAAAATAGAATCTGGAAAAATAGATCCAACTTTTACAAAAACAAAAAGAATTTTTGACACATTAAGTGATTTAGAAAAAAAGGAAGAAATCAAAGCAGAAGAGCTTATGAATAAAAAGATTATAAGTATTTCTCCAACTAATGATATAAGAGATTCAATCAATAAAATGAAAAAATTTGGAATTTCCCAAATGCCTGTAATAGATAATCATAAGGTAATAGGTCTTGTATCAGAAACAACTTTATTGGACGCATTAATGACTAAAAAAGGCAAAAACATAGCTGATATAATGGAAGAAACCCCGCCAATAGTCTCAAAAACAGCATCGGTGCAGATAATTTCAAATTTGTTAAAACACTATCCAATGGTTTTGGTCTCTGAAAGCGGCAAATTAGTAGGGCTGATAACAAAAGCTGATTTGTTGAATAAGATGTACAAAGGGTAGCAAAAACTTTTCAACTCTTTCCTTCTAGAAAATTAATAATATCTCTAGTATTCAAAATTTTTACTTTTGATTGGCTCTTTAGTTTCTTATCGTCAGACCAGATAACACTATTAGGATGTGCTAATGCACAAGCTACAAAAAGTACGTCATCAGGGTCTATGTCCTTAACAATTTCTAAAAGCACCTTTTTTGTAAGGAATTAAAACTTCATTTGGAACTATCATAACTTTCTTGAGAATTAGTCTAAGGAGGTTGTCTAAATCTTTTTCAAACATTCCAGACTTCTTTAATAATTCATTCTTATGTCTTTGCATTTCTATGAAGATAAATGATGGGAACAAAAAGAACTTATCATACTCTAAAATGATCTTTCTGGTTTTAGAATTTTTTATTAATGCAGAAAATAAAATGTTGGAATCGATAACTATATTCATGCAAGAAACCTCTTTGTTGCTAGTGATTTTATTTTCTTGCTGAATTCTTTTACATCCTTTTCCGAAAGTTTACTCTTTTTAGCTAAGTTTTCAGCTAGACGCAAAGTCTCTAGTTTATCAACAATTGCTTTTCTAGCAACTTCACTCCATCTAACTTCTGAAAAGTGTTTCATGTTCTTATGTACATCATCTGGTATTGACAGTGTTATATTGCCCATAGTCTCACCACAAATAAATATGTGATAACACATATATAAATGTTTTGGTTTAAAAAGGTAAAAGGTTTAATATTAAGTGTTATTTATAAGTGGTGACAGAATAGGAAAATTTATATACTTGTAAAACAATCAAAATTAGATTTTGGGATAAAATGACAAACTCACAGAACTTACAACAGATAATGGATAAAATTTGGGAAATTAAGATCAAAGGTGCTGCTTTGGGATGGAGTGGCAGACAAACATATGAAGCATATAAGGATTTACTTCCTCCTGAAGTAACCCTAATAGATTTTCCTTCTCAATCTTTAAATTGTGCTGGTTATGCATTAGGGTTAAATCGTAGCACAAGCGACCCTATGTACTTTCTAGAATTAGGTTATAGAAAAGTAGACTTACCTGAGCAAGCCGATGTGTATATGATGTTTAAGGGTGATGATTGGATTCATCTTGGTAAAGTTGTAGGTAAAGGTATAGCAATATCCAAATGGGCTTGGGAGGAACCAATTTTCAAGCACCCACTTTCTTTTCATCCTGGACCTTGGGATAATATTCAATACTTTAGAAAGGTATAATTCCCTCACAACTCCCTCAGCTTCCCAAACTTATACATCTTATCAGCCACAACAACAACATCAAAATTCCCTAAATTCTGCTGTAAGAAGGGGCTTAATAGCTTTTCTTTGGTAACATCTGTCCCTTCTGTAACTAAGTTAAATGACGGCTGGGCAATAAGGTTTTTTCCTCTCCACTTCCCAATCAAATATGCCTTAAACAGCTCTGCCCTTGGGCCTTCCCTTATAGAAACAGCAGGGTGTTCATGCCCTATAATTATTGTTTTAGATTTTTTTAATAGGTTTTTATCTGGTATTTTATCTCCATGAGTTATTAAAATATTATTATTTTTTTCATTAATTGTTTTTTTATTTTTTATTATTGATTTATTTTTAATATTTTTTAATGAAATTTTATTATTGAAAATTTTTTTCATTGAATCTCTTTTTGGCATCGGCAAAATCATGCTTCGCAGTTGCCGTCGGTTCGCAGTATGTGATTTACTTTGTGGTAACCGACATTCGTCCCCGTAAGGGATACTGAGAAATCCTTGAGGATTTCTGGTATCACGCTCACTGCGTTCGGTGACATCCCTCTCGAAGTCGGTGTACTCATAACTATCAAGTTGCTCACAAATTGACGGCAACATAGATTTTGCCGATTTTGCTGGATTATTATTTGCTAGATCTATTAAATAATGCTCAACTACCCTCACATTCCTTTTCTTTGCTATTGGGCCTAAAATAGTGTCATGATTGCCCTTAACAAGTATAATTTCCTTGCAATGCTGGCCAAAATAATCAAGCAGCTTTAAAGTATGCCTCCATTCCTGATCAGAAATAGTGCCGAATTCATGTTTTATATCCCCATTAACTACAATTTTATCAATCTTATAATTTTTTAATTTATTAAATATTGAATCTAGTCTGGTTATAATCTCTGGAAATTGAAATCTTGGAATCAACAAACCTTGCTTATTCAATGCTTCTTCATAACCAATATGGAAATCAGTAAATATAAGTGTTTTATTGATATAAATAGCCAAATCTATTAACTCTATGCTATTAAAAACCTTCATGAGAATGGGTAAATTCTAGAGGTATAAATAGCTTATTAATATCACAGAAATCAAAGATTTCTGGGAACTTAGAAAATTCAAGGAATTTTCAAAGTAAAAAATAAAAAAAATAAAAAAAGGTTTTTATGGAGTTTGTCCTAAGGACCATATGTCTTTTAATCCAACAATTACAGTTGCTGGAACAACAAAGGCAAGGACGCTATGGAATATACCTTGTAGGTATTGTCCAATGATTTGTACCTGGCTTAAGGTCCCTTCTGCACCGCCTGCAAATGCGGCTATGATAAGGACGGTTGCTACCGTCATAAATTCTTTGGTTTCTTTGCCAGTAACATTTAGGAATCCAACTATTAAGCCTAACAGAACTAACAATGATATTAGCCATGCTGAGGCTGTCCCTAAAGTGTCTCCTGGTACTAGACCAAGTACAATCGCAATTATTACTCCTCCAATAAAAGAGTAACGGCCGATTTTTTCCTCCATTTTGTTTCACCTCCGTGTCTTTTTATTATATCATTATTTTGCCTGATTATAGGCATTGATAATCAATAATGTGGTAGCTTATATTTAAACTTTTCGGTTATTGATAATCAATAATAGTAATCTTTATATATAACTAAAGTCTGTAATTTCCTTATAAGCTTTGTATGGGTAGTTAAGATGTTTAACTTAGAGATTGAAAAGAAAATTATCGATTTTATCAAGAAGAGCCCCTTAGGAGTCACTTCTACTGAGATAGCTAAATATGCTGGTCTTAATAGAATGACAATAACCAAATATTTAGCAATTATTAAAGAGAAGACTTTAATTGACTTTAAACAGTTTGGAATGGCAAAATTATGGTATATTCCTGTAAATCTTAATAAAGAGAGTTTTTTAAGTAAAATAACGGCCAATATAATTATTAATATGCCAAAAGAGGAATTTAAAACACTTTCTGAAAATATAGGAACCAGCCTTGGAGAAGAAATTAATAATATGTACCTAAATTTTTATGGTGTTAACAAGCTAAGTTTTGATCAAATCTCAGATGCTTATGAAGACATAGGAAAAAAGCTGGGAGGCAACTTTAAGGCAAGGTTATCAAACGAAAAAATATCTATTGAAATTGTACAATCACCTTTTGAAGGAGAAAATGTTCAGGCGATGAACAAGATACTTTCAGCTGTTTTTGCAAAGATAGCTTCCCTTAACTTAGGTTATGCAAGGTCTATAGTTTTAGAGCCAAAAGAAAAAGAAAATGTAGTTATTGATATTTATTTAAAGAAGGATGATAATTAAAAACACAAAATTATTATATAATAATTTTTATTAGGGCATTATGAAAAAGAGGTGCACTTTAAAGAATAAGGGATACTTTTTTCTTATTGATTCTTTAATTGCTTTAGGGATACTTACAATTGGGATATTTTTAATATTTACAATGTATTTGAGAACCCCCTCAAAAGAGGAAGCAGAGATAGTATCAGAGGATGTAATGGATTTCTTTGCAAATAACAAAATAAAAGATGTAAACAATCCTTATGCCGGAGTAAATGGTGAATTATGGAACCAAGGATTAATAACAAATGCAGAGAATACCCTACTACAGCAGGTAGCGGAGTTTTACAAAAACTACACACTTAATGTCGGAGTAGACCAGACCTTAGCTGAACAATATCTTGATACATCCAAGACATTTGTAGAAGAGTTTACACAAAATGCTATATCCTCCCAATATGAATTGGAGTTTTGGATACAGGATACATTATTGTACCCAAGAGAAGCTTCTGAAGCACATAATAGGTCAAAAAGCAGCACATCAGTCCTTATACCCTCTAAAAAAATAGTTTATGGTATTTCAAACAAGGAAAATGGTGAAATGTTTGGACCTTATAGTGTAAGGGTGTTAGCATGGCAACAAAGAACTTAGGAAAAAAAGGCATATTCCTGACATTTATAGCAATATCCATAATAGCTGCATTAATAATAATATTCAGGCCTTCTGATTTAAATGTAGGAGAAGATTCAGAAGCCATTAAAACCAGGATTGCAAATGTGAATGAGTATGTTTCAGATTTAGAAAATGTTTATTTGGAAAGGACTTTGCATGCAACAGGAATAAAAACAATAAATTCCTTAATTCTTTATACAGAAATTAATGGATTTTTTACGGACTTGCCAGCTTTTGAAGCTAATTTTAAAGAAGTTTTACTGAACGGAACAATAGGTGAAGCACCTATAGATAGTATCACAGGCCAAGAAATAATGAAAGACAATACATACAATGACTGGCTTGGTAATATAAGCATAATAGCCAAAGATGCATTTAATGTAAATACAAATTTTACTGTTTATGATATTAAAGTATACCAAATAAGGCCATGGTTTGTTAATGTGGATGCTAATGTCTCATTTTTAGTTTCTTCTGAAACAGCATTATGGGATAAGAATACCACTATAAGAACAGAGATAGGATTAGAAGGGTTTGAGGATCCATATTATTTGGTAAATACTGGAGGAGCTTATAGCAACAGGATAAATAAGTCTAAAAATTTAGTTTATAAGGCATGGAACATACACACATTGGGAACTTAGTGAAGCTCCAAGTTTCTTAATGAAGTTTACAGGTGATACATCACCATCGCCCTGTTGTGGCATTGAAAGTTTGGTTAATCCAAATAAATTGGCTGCTTTAGGTCTACCTTCAAATTTAGATGTAAGTTATGTAGATCATCTGTTTTGGACTATGCCAGAAGACTGCAGCAATCTCTACACTGTAAGCGAGATAAGCGCTGAATTTCCAAATTTTAAATTTGATTTAAACCATTTAGGAACATATAATCGCACAGTTGAAGGCCAACAACTACCATGTCCCTAAGAATGATACTACTCAAAAAAAATAAACAAAGTTTTTATATCATACAGCTCCATTTAAATAAAAGCAGTTAATTTGGGGCTATTTTATTAACCTAGCCCTTTAAAAATGAATGAAATTGTTTTAAAAACAAGTGCTGACGATTTGTACGAGCTTGTAAAGTCAAAAGGAAAGATTTCTGTAGAAGAGGCTGCAAAAATATTAAAAATTCCCGTCAATGTCGTGCAATCTTTAGTTGATTTTCTTGTTGAAGAAAAAATATTTGGAGTAGAGTATAAGTTCACCACACCCTATGTTTATATAAGCCAGGGAAAGGGAGAAATGATCAATTTTCAGAATAAATTTGCAAAAAAGATTACAACAAAAGATGAATTTTTTCAAAAAGCGAGTAAATGGAATATTCCATTTGAAAAAATGAATGATTTATGGAAAAGTTATATTAAAGAAAATCTTAATTATATTAAGGAAGTTTTTTATAGAAAAGCAAATTCAAGAAATATTTCAAAAGAAAAAATAGATGCTTTGTGGAAAAAATACATGGCTTACATGCAATAAAATGGACATTGATGAATTTTTGGACAGAGAACTCCAACTGGGAAAAGAAGAGGCTGTGGAAGAGAAGCCTGCTTCTATTCAGGTAGCTAAAGAAGAAAAAGATGATATTAAACACTATTTTGAGCTTTGGAATAAAGTTTCAGATGCAAAACTTAATTGGAATGGTAACCTTCATGCAGAGCTTACCACAAAAGGAAAAAGAATAAAGGAAAATCTAAACAGGCTACTGCCAACAGTTGAAGGGGAAAAAAGCGCAATAATGCACCTTATAAGTAAAGCCATAAATGAATTAAGAAATGGAAACTATGAATATGCAATAAAGCTGTATTCTGAAATAAACAGCATGCGAGAGAATTTTCCTGACTTTTTTCCTGAAGAAAAAAAAGCGCTAAACAGGGAAATATTCAAGCTCTACGAACAGCTCCGTGAAGAAATAGACTCAAAACTCATAGACGACGCCAAGGAATCTATAGCAAGAGTAGACGCCCTTGTTAGAGGATCATTCTCTTATCTTAGGATGGGTAAGATAAATGTAGCAAAAAAAATCTATGAAGATGCTCTTAAGGCCTTTATAGGTCTTCCAAGTGCATTTTTGCTGCAAAAAATCGAACTTGGCATTGGACTGCTTACACTTTATAAGGATTTAAGCATAGATGCACAGATTAAAAACCTCCAGCTAACCAAGGAAACAACAGAAGGTTATAGCTTCAGTAGCATGAAGAGCAATTTAAGTCATTTAGTAGATATAAAAGACAGAACAAGAAGACAAGAAAAAGCTTCTGTATTTTCAAATTTAAGGACCATTTCACAAAAGTAATAGTCATATATACGACATTCATTCTGATTTTTATAATTGAAAATAAAACTAACCTAAATCAATTATTTTGCACTTTTGTATTTCTCAAGTGGTGTAAGGTATCCAATTCCTTGATGCAACC
>Ga0209541_10012457_pt1 | contig 13156 bp, 16 predicted proteins | sample RifCSPlowO2_01_FD_184027 | JGI IMG/M metagenome (GOLD analysis project Ga0209541, IMG submission 184027) | Groundwater microbial communities from Rifle, Colorado - Rifle CSP2_plank lowO2_0.1 (SPAdes) (version 2) | ecosystem: Environmental > Aquatic > Deep subsurface > Groundwater | place...
TTACTTTACCCTGTTTCGGTTTTCCTGGTACGATTCTGCGGCAGAATGCCTGTTTTAAGAATGATGATGTTGATAAGTCGCTCTCAATTTTTGTACCTGGGCTTCAATGCGTGCATTCCGCCGGTGTTTTCACCAGCGGGTTTGCACACCAGCTTCATTATAGCGACAGAGCTTAATAATCGCATGCCAATAGTAAGCTCTGTCGCATATATAGCAAAGGGCACAAAAAGTTGAGCGTGCAATATGCCCTTTGCTATTAGTCAAGGATAGCTTTTTTGCTCATTCATTCCTATTCTTGACTATCGACAACTTTGATTATTCCTCTTCTATAGCAAAGTTGTCTAAGAGAACTTTGAACAAAAGTCATAAATGATGGGGTTATTCAAAGTTCTCTGTAGGAGAGGAAGATATCATTTTGCGAAAATCAAGTTCCTCTCCTATAGGCAGTCAAGAACCACCTGAGCAGCCGGAAGTGGTTGCTGTTCACGCCACAAATCCTACAGGGTAGGATTGTGCATTCCGCCATGGGTGGAATTGCACCGGTCTCTGACCGGTGGTTCTTGACGTTCGCGGATGTGCTGGTCAGGGTCGGGCTTGAATTCATAGTCTCCACTGTTGCTGGCTCGCTTGCCACATAAACGTGGTGTGCCGGACTGGGGTTGCGCCCTTCGGGCTGTCTGGAGGCTTTTCAGCAGAAAAGCCGTCGCACCAAAAAACGCAGACTTTCTACTAAGCCGCATGTCAGATGCCAAAAAGAAAAATTAAAGCCTTACACATACCTTTGGGCTCTTCGCTTCCTTATTCTTTTGAGGCGCCTGATGCGCTTGCGCTGCCACTTCCAGCGCATCTGCCGCTTTTTTTTCCATCTACGAGAGGAACGCTTCATTCTTGAAGCAAACGAAATTAGGGAGTGGTTTATAAAGTTAATGGCTGTCAGTTGGTTGAATACGGTTGTCGATTGTCAGAAACAGAGTATGCCTGCTTTCTTGAGGGGATTTTATCCTGCGGTCTGGGGCCCTCCATGGTAGCCATGCTCGAGTATGCGCAGGGAAAAATCAGGTTGTAGTCAACAAGCGGGTGGCCGTCGAAAGAACCGGACGCCGTCGGCCTTTGGGGAGGTGGCAGGCCGCCTCTCATCCCTGCCGTCATTGTGTGCAAAACCTGTTCCGCTTTCCTCAGCCCGTCTTCCCGGCTTTTTATTTCAAGATTTCTGGTCATTCTGTGCCCGTAAATTGCCTGCCCCTTCTTAAGCATTGCCCGGGAGAAATATAGAGAAATATTCTCACTTTACTGCTACGACACCCAGCGCGTCTTTTTTCCTGACGCTGATAAGATAAGTTTATATAACCAATTTTCCTTGGAAGTTTTAATGTCCAGGAAATATACGCTTTTAATTGAGAAAGACGAGGCAGGCTGGTTGGTTTCTGAAGTAGTTGGGCTGCCAGGATGTCATACGCAAGCCAAGACGATGGATGAACTTCTTAAAAGAACCAAGGAAGCCATTCATGCCTATCTGAAGGAAGAAGAAAATCCTGAAATCTCTGAGGAGTTTGTCGGAGTTCAACAGATAGAGGCGTGATTCTTTGGCAAAGCTGCCCCGGCTGACTGGACAAGAGTTGGCCAAGCTTGTGGAAATGTTTGGCTTCGCATACAGCCACACAACAGGGAGTCCTATGGTTTACCGGCATCCTGACGGCCGGAGAACGACCATACCACATCATACCGGCGAGGAGATTGGCCCAGGGCTGCTAATGAAAACTATGAAGAAGGATTTGGGAATAACAAGGGAAGAGTTTTTGACAAAGGTACTAAAGTAATAGCAAATTACCGGTAAAATGTCGGTTTTCGATTGACGCTACTTTACTGCCACCACGCCCAGTGCGTCCTTTTTTTCAACCACATTCAGGAACCCCGCTTCCCTCAGCCGCTTGATGACGCCTTTCACGATGTTTATGCCACGCTTCTCCCCCGGGCTGCCAGTGTAGTGGTAAAGCCTTCCTCCTTTTTTCAGGACACGGTGCAGCTGCTTGTAGAAATCAAGCGAGTAAAGCTCCGGGGAAAGTGCCATTCTGGGCGGGTCATGGATTATGCCGCTGAAAAATCCGTTGTCAAAATATTTTATTGCGCCAGACACGTCGTCAATCGCCAGCTTTACCTTCAGGTTGGAAAAAAGCTTTTGCGACCATGGGTCGTAATCAGCGAGCAGCACCATGTTCTCGTCGCGCTCAAAAGTGTACACCCTCTCGACATTCCTGTTTTCGGCAGCCAGGATGGAGGTATAGCCAAGGCCGCAGCATGTGTCAAGCACCCTGCCGCTTAGCGGAGAAACTGCGGCAATCTTGTCTTCCGTGTCCTGCCAGGGGGTCCTTTCCTTTACGCGGTGCATCCTGATGCCGGAAATTTCAGCCGTAGGCGCATCCTTTGTCGGGTAAAGTTTGTAGAAGCGGTTTGTTTCGGGAGAAAAAAGCTGGACTTTCGTTGCCGTCGTCTTTCCTTTTTCAACGACAAAGCAAACATGTTCGGTTGAAGCAATCTTTGAAATTTCATCAAAAGAAAGCATCGCTTCATCCGGGAAAATCACTGTTTGGCGGTCATAGTCCAGCTTGGCGGTTGAAGCAGACAGTCCGAGGTCGAGCGAGACCCTGGCAAGCGGCCTCCTGTCAAGGATGGCCTTTGCAATTTCAGAGGCCTGCAAGTGCGACAGGACGGTGAATTTTGACATGAAAATAAAGGATGGAACTTCGTATAAAAAGGTGACTGCCGAATCACAGAATGCAATATCTCGAAACGCTTATATAAAAGCCGGAAATGCCAAACCGGATGGAATCTATAACGATACGAGGCCGCACTGTTGCCGTGACTGGTATTAAAGACTCCTTTTCACGCAGGGCAACCCAGTTCTCAAACAAGATACTCCTGGCATTCAAGAATGCAGGAATCTCTCCCGACGCGGTTGATATCCCTGAAGAAAGAGTGCCTATGCGAAAGGTAGTGGCTAAAGTCGCCTGGTATGCCGACGGCAAATACTGCCACTACAGCTACGCCCGCAGGAACAACTACGCCGAAAACCTATGGGTTGTCATGAAGCTGCTTGAGCTTGAACTTGGGTTGGTGGTTGAAGGGAAAAAGACGATTGGGGCGTTTGCCGCGGATTTCGAGGAGGACGAAGACGTCCAGGAACAGAGAAAAGAAGCGCGCAAATTGCTGGGCGTTGAGGAAGACTGCATGGATTTCCAAAAGATAGACCTCCAATACAAAAGGCTGGCGAAGGATGCCCATCCAGACATGCCAAGCGGCAGCACGGAAGCATTCAAGAAGCTCAACAACGCCCATAAGACGCTGAAGAGGGAGCTTGAGTAATCCGCTCTTAAGAAAATGCCCCAAATGGGGGGAACAATACGAAAATGGACATAAATTTGGTATTAATACGAACAATAAAATGTCAAAGCTTAAATATGTGTAATCACATCTTATCACGTAAAGGTGATTTGATGTGACAAACATAACGCTGGCCATACCTGACGAATTGCACGAAAAAATGAGAAGACACTCTGAGATACGCTGGAGTGAAGTGGTCAGAAGAACAATCAGTGAGAAGATTGAAGACCTGGAACTTATAGATAAGCTAACCAGCAAAAGCAGGCTCACACAGAAAGATGTTGATGAGTTGGCGCATAAGATTAACCGGGAAGTGTTTAAAGAGCTAAACAAGAGATGAAAATTGTAGTAGCTGTAAATATTGTCTTGTCAGCGTTAATACGCGATTCTTCAACAAGAAGGCTAATCTTTGAAATAAGGCATGATCTGTATTTTCCAGAACCTTCTTTGCATAAATTGAGAAAATACCAAGACTATGTTACTGGCAAAGCTGGGCTGAATGAGAGAGATTATACTCGCTTACTGACGACCCTGTTCAAGCGCATCAAAGTGATACCAACCGAAGAAATAAAAGAAAACTGGGACAAAGCAAAAGAAATAATAGAACACATCGACCGGGAAGACGTTGTTTTCATTGCGGCAGCATTAAGCCTTGGCAATTCCATCATCTGGTCAGAAGACAAAGATTTCGAAAGGCAAACAAGGGTGAAACTGCTAAAAACAAGAGATATTGTCGAGTTATTTTTTTCGTAATATATGCCATTAGCCAGTTCATTCCACAATCTTTCCGGTGTGGTTTTCAACCGTAGGCAATTGCGGCGGCTTGGAAATGAGATAGGACGACGAACTTTGTCATGAGGAAAGAGACGCACGGCAGCTATAAAAATTTGACTAAGGTAAGAACGCTTTAGCTCTTTTCTAGCAAGCGGTCTAAAACAACACCGTCTTTAGGATTATATGTGTTAGTTTGACATCTTATTTTGCCGCCAGGGTAAGAATGTTGTGGCATTTCGACCTCAATCAGATGCACGCCCTCATCCTTTAGCAAGTCAATCAAAGATTTAGCCTTTCTATCCACAACAACAATGCTCGTATTTCGATTTCCTGGCAGAACCAAAGCGTTTAAAGGGTACCAAACACCATCGCTCGAACCATCATACCTAAGCAATCTTAATCCTTCTCTTTCAGCAAGTTCGTCATACTCCCTTGCGCTAGTGGCACCTTTTCCATGGTATGTATCTAACAAAATCAATTTTTGTTCTGGAAGCAGCAGAGAAAACATGTCGATATGATTGTTCCCTTTTCCCCCATGAAAAAAACCAGTTGGGGCAACATGAATTCTCGCGTCTGGGTGATGTTTTTTCCCTTCAAATACAATTGCTTCTTTGATTTGCTCATACGTTGATTTAGCTGGCAATCCCTTAGAGATATCTTCATGCAAGTAAACCATATCAGACACTAAAAGAAAATCAGTTCCCGTTAAAACATGTCCGCCCTCGCCGAAAGCATTTCCAGAAACGCTCCCGGGCGAACCACTTTTAACATATCTACCCATAAAATGAACGTAATGATCTCTAGGCCACATTCTACCTTGAGCGCCTTGAACATCAAATCCGGCCATTTGAAGACCGGTAAATAGTTCTTTCTGGCCACCGATGCCAGTTCCAACAATCACAGATAGATCAGTTCTCATGCATAAAAAGGCTTTTTCCTTCCTTATAAATCTTTCTATTTTATGTTACTAGAGAGTAACAAAGGTGCCTCCGGCGGGAACAATACCCAAATGGACATAAATTGGGCATTTTAACAATCAGTCTCTAAGTCTTCCCTGCCAATTGCTCGCTAAGGTAAACGATTATTTCTTGTATTTTTTCTTTGTTTAGATGGATGTAATTCCTATGAACCATGAAACCTTCGTAGGAAATTCTGTTTCTATAGTCTCTCATCGTTTGCAGGAACAGCCTTGTTTGCTCAGTAAAAATGCCTTGCCTTGCCAGATGGTCAATAAGCTCCTGGTGTGCACCTTCGCCTTTTATTTTAATCCCTTCTATTGAAGTTAGGGCTTCCATAAGGTTGTGGATTGCGTCATAATAGTCGAGAAGAGTATTGCTGGGATATTCTTCCATGTCTGTTTTTCCTAATCTGTCTAGTGTAATTTCTGCCATTTTCCTAAGCAATTCCGATTTCTGCCCGTCAGGGGTTATTACTGTTATCATTTGTATCCCTCAAGAAAACCGCTCAGGGTTATGCCATTGATTATGTTATTTTTCAGCTCACGGGGATATGAAGTGAATTGGTCATTGAAATGAAGCCCTATTTTTCGGGCCAGTTTTTTTTCGAAAAGTTTTAAATTCAATTCTTCTTTTTTGCACTCAACGAATAGGTCTATATCGCTGTTTTCTGTGTCCTCTCCCCTCCTGTAGCTTCCAAACAGCACTACTGCCTTAGGCGTCAGCTTTTCTTCAATGAAATCGGCAAGCCTTGACTCAAGAATTGATGAAATGTTGTAAATGGTTTTGTATGTCTTGAACGTTCTATTGCTAATATTTGCCCGGTAGACCGGGAAGGTTCTCCCGCCTTTTTTTTCTGCAGACTCCAGGATAAGCCCCAACTTGACCAATTCCTTCAGGTTTTTCTTGACAGATGTATGTGCCAATCCGATAACTCTGCTTACGTCTGTCAAGTAATGCTCTTTAGAGGGACTCCTGAAGAAAGGTTCCATTGTCCTCAACATGCTACTTTTTTGTAACATATCCTACATAATTGTAACACGTATTATATAAATGCTTCTATTTTTGGAGGATTCGCCCTGCTTGTTGTTTGAATTAGAAATTAGCATCCTGACGGCAAGCCTTCTGAAAAATCAAAACACTGTATACGCAATTTGAGGTTCGGGCTAAACAATAGTCAAATTTCTGCGATTTTGAAGAAATAATAAAAAGAGGTTGGCGTCTTTACTTTCTACGAGAAGCCACATATCTCGCCTGTGCGGCATCTACATCTTTTTGTGCAAATAAGCCATGTTCCAATCCATACTGCAATCCTTCTCTGCTTCTTTGTGCAAGCCCATCAACACCGCTTGTAGGGACAAATCCTAAAGCTTCTCTTGCAGTATGCTCTCTGAATTTAACCTGTGCGGCATCTACATCTTTTTGTGTAAATAATTTGTGCTGCAAACCATAATGTAAGCCATCTCTGCTTTTTTGTGCAAGCCCATCAACACCGCTTGTAGGGACAAATCCTAAAGCTTCTCTTGCGATTTGTTCTAAATCTTGAGTTCGTGGATTCATTTTTGATTCACCTTACATATAGAGTAAATAACAACTATTTAAATCTTTCTATTTTTGTAACTGCAAAGTAACAAAGGTGCCCCCGGCGGGATTTGAACCCGCGCCTCGGGCGTTCTCTGACCTTCTGTTTTTTAGTCACGAGAGGCCCACATCCTTGACCGGGCTAGACGACAGGGGCGTGACAAAAACGAACAATGGGTTCTTTTTAAATCTTGCCACAGAAAACAGTGAACCTGCTGACAGCAAAATATAAAAAGCGGCAGGGATTGTGCGTTTTGAATGCAGGGGGTACACACGGAGAAGGCGCCTGGCGGGAAGCTGCTTAGGATAAAAGTCGATTTCAACCAGGAGGAAGGCGTGATAGATGACGTGCAGATGCATGGTGACTTCTTCATACACCCTGAAGACTTTGTTGAAAAAATAGAGCAGCTTCTCGTGAACCTTGACCAGGAAGACAGCGAGGAGTCCATATCTGCCGGGTTGGGCAGGATTGTTGAAAATGACGGGGCAGAGCTTGTTGGAGTGACCCCGGAAATCATTGCGAAAACATTCAGGACAGCACTGGCAAGCGCTCTGGCAGCAACCACGGCACAAAATCAGTAAGGGCAATCGGGGAATCAAATGGCCAAATGGAGAATAATAGACGTAACAGCGAACAGCGCCTTCCTTAACATGGCCCTTGACGAGGCAATAAGCGAAGCCGTCCGGTCAAGGCAGTCTTCACCAACAATCAGGTTTTACAAGTGGCAGCCGAGCGCAGTGTCAATAGGATACTTCCAAAGCCTGAAGGACGAAGTTGACAATGGGCTTTGCAAAAAGCTGGGCGTTGACATTGTGCGAAGAAGGACTGGCGGGGGGGCAGTCTACCATGACGGCAACGGCGAAATAACTTACAGCGTCATAGCGCCGGAATCATTTTTCCCCAAGGGAATTACAGAGTCTTATCAGGAAATCTGCGGCTGGATAGTCAATGCGCTTGCAAAGATAGGAATTGTGGCAGAATTCAAGCCGATAAACGACATAATTACCGGAGGGAAAAAGATATCCGGCAACGCCCAGACGAGGCGCAACAGCATCCTTCTCCAGCATGGCACGATATTATTCAAGCTGGATGTCGCAAAAATGTTCTCGCTGCTGAAAGTGCCGAAGGAGAAGATATCTGACAAGTTCATTTCTGATGTCAAGCAAAGGGTGACATCGGTAACGGACATAAACCCCGCCATTAGTGAGCAGCAGCTGAAAGACGCTCTTATTGCCGCGTTTACGGAAGGAAAGGAGTCCGGGTTCGGCAAACCAAGCGACAAGGAAATGGCTGAGGCTGAAAAACTTGCGAGGGAAAGATATTCTTCTGAAGAGTGGAATAATTTGAGATAAAACTGTGGGCGCAAGTCGGCAGTAGCCGACTGTGCAGTCCTGCTACAGCAGGACTTGTGCCCGGCGAGGGATGTCAAAGCTAGCAGGGCGTCAATCGAAAACCGACCACCGCCGGTCAGAGACCGGCGGCACAATCCCGCTTATGCGGGATGTGCAATCGGCTGCTGCCGATTTGGATCTTTTTTATTCTATAGCAAATCGCTTAAGTTTTCATATCTTTTCAAGTGATTTGCTATTAGGCAATAACAAATTGATATACGATTATTAATGTTATTGCCTATGACTGCTCAAATGGGTTTCATACCTCGCAGCTCTGCTGCGGTTGAGATTTTTTACTTTAGCTGCTTCGGATTCTCCAAATAGCTTATTACCGCATTCAAGAACGCCGCAGCCTGGGCGCCGTCAATCAGGCGGTGGTCGTAGGTCAGCGACAACGGCATGATTCTTCTGACAACAATCTTCCCGTCCCTGACAACAGGCTTCTCTGCAATTTTGCCAATTCCGAGTATTGCTGCCTCGGGATAGTTGATTATCGGAGTGAAGAACGTGCCGCCAATAGAGCCCAGATTGGTTATTGTGAACGTTCCGCCCATCATGTCGGCCATGTCAATTTTCCTGCTTCGGGCCTTTTCCGCAAGTTCGCCAAGTTCGCGGGCAATCGCCAACACTGCCTTTTGTTCTACCCTCTTGATCACCGGCACGACAAGGCCGGCTTCTGTGGCGACAGCGAAACCAATGCTGACATACTCTTTGATTATAATTTCCTGAGTTTGTTCATCAAGGCTGCTGTTAACGATGCCATGCCCGGGCTTTTTCAGTGACTCAAAGACTGCCTTCACAACAAATGCGAGAAATGTCAGCTTAATGCCTTTTTTCTCGGCAGCAACTTTTTCTTTCTCTCGCAAGGCAGCAAGGTCCGTAATGTCCGCCTCGTCAAAATTAGTCACGGCTGCGGTTTTTGACGCTGACAACGACATTTTCTCGGCAGTTGCCTTCCTGATGCCTCTCAGTGGCTCACGATGAACAAAGCCCCACAAGTCATATTTTTTCGTGACCTTCATTTGCGATTCACCCTGTTCGGAAGGCTGCGGTTTTTGGGATGTTGTTGCTGAAACTCCGGCTGCTTTTTTCACGTCATCTTCTGTAATCCTCCCGCCCGGGCCAGAACCATTGGCTTTAGAAAGGTCGACCTTCAATTCAGTGGCAAGCTTTCGCACAGATGGCATTGCAAAAACGCCTTTGTCAAGCTCTGACATCGAGCCAGGGAGGAAGCCGACAACCGCGCCAGCGTCCTTCTTCTTTGCGCTTTCAGGAACAGCCATTGATGCTGAAACAGCCTTGCCGGGGACGTATTTCTCGCCCTTTTCGCCAATGGCAACAATGACGTCGCCAACATTGATTTTTTCCCCTTCATTGCTTTTGTGCCTGTGAATAATCACGCCAGCCTTGGGGCTGGGAACTTCAACAACCGCCTTGTCAGTTTCAATCTCCACAATGACCTGGTCTTCCTTGACAGAATCAGATTCCTTAACCCGCCACTTCACAATTTGGCCCTCGGTAATTCCCTGGCCAACATCTGGAAAACGAAATTCGTATGTCATTTTAGTAGTTTACTGTAGCCTCAATGGCATTTATAATTCTTTCAGTGCCTGGGAGGTAGTAATCCTCGAGTTTGTAAAGGGGAAAAGCCGTATCAAAGCCCGCAACCCGGCTTACCGGGGCCTTTAGGCTGAGAAGTGCCTGCTCGTTGATAAGCGCGATTATCTCCGAAGCCAGCCCGCCGGTCCTCGGTGCTTCCTGCACTATGATGCACCGGCCGGTCTTCTTCACAGAAGAAATTATAGCTTCAACATCCAACGGCTTCAAAGTGCGCAGGTCAATGAGTTCAACATCAACATCGGTATGTTTCAGTGCAAGCTTTGCCTGCTGAAGCATCGAGCCCCAGCTTATCACAGTAACTGCGTTTCCTTCTTTCACAACCTTGGCTTTGCCAAGGGGGATGGTGTAAGAGCCATCAGGCACTTCCTCCCTGATGGCGCGGTAAAGCCTGCTTGGCTCCATGAAAACAACCGGGTCATTGCCATTGATTGCTGAAATCAAAAGACCTTTGGCGTCATACGGGGAGGATGGAATGACAACCTTCAATCCAGGCGTATGGACGTAAATGGCCTCCATGCTCTCCGAATGGTGTTCCAGTGCGCGAATCCCGCCGCCATAAGGCGTCCTGATGATGACAGGGCAGGTAAATGCGCCCCTGCTGCGGTTCCTTATCCTTGAGACGTGGTTTATCAGCTGGCCAAGCGCCATGTAAAGGAAGCCTGAAAATTGGATTTCCGGGACAGGCTTCAGGCCGGCAACGGCCATGCCAGCCGAAACTCCAATGATGCCTGATTCTGCCAAAGGCGTGTCCATGACGCGCTTGGGGCCGAACTGCTTGAGCAGTCCCTCGCAGGCGCGGAAAACCCCGCCGTCCAGGCCGACATCCTCGCCTAGAACTACAACCTTTTCATCATCGGCCATTGCGCACTTAAGGCCTGAGTTAACGGCCTGCACAAGGTTCATCTCAGCCAAATCAGTTCCCCTCTGTCAGCTTCTTGTAATCATCCATCTGCTGCCTCAAAAAGCCGGGCATCTCCTCGTACTGGTATCGGAAAATATCCCCGGCATCCGCTTTTGGGGTTGCCTCGTACTCTGCTGCAGCGGCAGAAACCTGCCTGTCAGCTTTCGCAAGAAGTTCCTCCTCCTTTTTCATATTCCAGATTTTTTTGCCTTCGAGGAACTTCCGCATCCTTGCAACGGGATCTTTTTTCTTCCATGCAGCCACTTCAGCTTCAGAGCGGTATTTGGATGCATCGTCGCTGGTCGTGTGGTTATTAAGCCGGTAGGTGTAGCATTCGATAAGGGTGGGGCCTTTTCCTGTGTACGCCTTCTTTACTGCTGCGGCTGTTGCCGAATAAACCGCCAGCACATCATTGCCATCAACCCTTATTCCTTCAAAGCCGAAGGCAATTGCCTTCTGCGCGATTGTCTCTGCAGCGGTTTGTTGCTTGATGGGGACTGAAATCGCCCACTGGTTATTCTGGCACAGGAAGATAACAGGCGCCTTGAAAACTCCGGCAAAATTAAACGCCTCGTTCATGTCACCCTCTGACGATGCCCCGTCGCCAAGGCAGCCAACGGCAACCGTCTTTTTCTTCTGGATTGTTGCCGCAATTGCGGCGCCAACAGCGTGAAGGCCCTGCGTGCCAACAGGTATGGCAATTGGGAAGTTGTTCACTCCCTTCGGTGGGATGCTTCCTCTTTCATCCCCGCCGAAGTACTGCAGCAGCCTTGCCATTGGCTGATTCCTTGCAATCAAAAGCGCAGACTCCCTGTAAGTTGGGAAAACCCAGTCAGAACCGCGCAAGGCAAAGGCCGCGCCAACCTGCGCTGCCTCCTGGCCAAGGACAGAAGCGTAAGTGCCAATCCTGCCCTGTCGCTGCAGGGATAACGCTTTTTCGTCAAATCTTCTCGCGAGAACCATAAGCCCATAAAGTTCAACAAGCTGCCTTGGCGAAAGCTTTGGCATGAGCCTTGCATCGCACTTTCCGTTCTCGTCAAGCACCTGCAAATATTTCAGTGTAAACGTTTTCAGTACCTTGCTGGCCATTTTTATTTCCTCAAGATATTCTTCACAAACAGCTCACCAGCCCTGTAGGAGCTCCTCACGAATGGCCCTGCTGCAACATACCTGAATCCAAGGCTTTCACCTGCAAGCTTGAGCTTATTAAACTTTTCTGGTGGCATGTATTCAGCCACGGGGACGTGGAATGCGCTCGGCCTCAGGTATTGGCCAAGCATGAGCATATCAACGCCGGCATGGCGCAAATCCTTCATCGCTTCAATTGTTTCCTCCTCTGTCTCGCCCAGGCCAAGCATCATGGAGGATTTTGTGAGCAGGTTTGGATTAATTTCCTTGGCCGCTGCCAGGACTGAGAGAGACTGCTCATAGCCCGCCCTTGGGTCTCTCACTTTGCCCTGCAGCCGCCTGACCGTCTCAAGGTTATGGCCAAAAACATCCGGGAAGGCATCAACGACCGTCCTCACGCAATCAGGATTGCCGCGGAAGTCAGGGGTCAGGACCTCAACTCTGATGTCCCTGTTTGCGTTTTTCACTTCCCTGACGCAGCTTGCAAAGTGCCCCGCTCCCTGGTCTGGCAGGTCGTCCCTGTCAACAGACGTGATTACGACGTAGCTGATTCTTTCCTTGCCAAGGAGATTCATCGCTTTTACGCACTGCGCCAGCAAGGACGGCTCTTCGGCATTGACAACGCCTTTTGGATTTCCGGTCTTCACTGCGCAGAACTTGCAGCCCCTGGTGCAGGTATCGCCAAGGACCATGAATGTGGCTGTCCCGCCGCTCCAGCACTCTGCCATGTTTGGGCAGTGTGCCTCCTGGCAGACCGTGTGCAGGCCAAAATGCGTCACTAACCCCTTCAGTTCAGAAAAGGTTTTGGTTGGCGGCCGTATCCTGAACCAGCCTGGTTTGCTGTCATAAAAATGCCCCTGCCTTAATTCCAGTTGTATTCGCATTCCCGCCTCAGCTCAAAGCCCATTCCCTGAGCTTCTCGTACTTTACATTGCCGCAAATCCACTTTCCGCTCTTCTGGTTGTAAAAGAAAGGAATCCCGCCGCATCTCCCGTCATCAAGCTTTTTCAGGAAAGCCATGTTCTCCGCATTGTGCCACACTTCCAGCCTTTCCACCCTGGCCTTGATTTCCATCTCAAGCTTATCAACCAGCGGCGTCATCTCGTGGCAGTGCGCGCACTCTGTTCCGGTAAACATGAGCAGCTGTTTTCCAGTATCGGCCATGGGCAATCACCTCACTACAGGATGGCTGCCTATTCAAAAGCGTTATTAAAAAGTTTTCTATACCGTTAAAGAAAAATTTGTTCGTCAGTCAGGCCATATTCCGACAGCTCAGTCACCATCCCTTTTTTCACCACTGCGGTGAAAGAGCCGGTGGATATGTAGTTTACAAAGACAGACCTGGGTTCACCGTATAAAACCTTGACTGTTCCGCCGATGTGGCCGACGGTGTTTTGCCGCCCTTTGCTCAACTCTTTCATGATAT
>Ga0209541_10012458_pt1 | contig 13154 bp, 10 predicted proteins | sample RifCSPlowO2_01_FD_184027 | JGI IMG/M metagenome (GOLD analysis project Ga0209541, IMG submission 184027) | Groundwater microbial communities from Rifle, Colorado - Rifle CSP2_plank lowO2_0.1 (SPAdes) (version 2) | ecosystem: Environmental > Aquatic > Deep subsurface > Groundwater | place...
ACTTCTTCTGGGTTTATCCAATATCGGGTGTCTGCAGATGGTCTGGTCCTATTTTCGTTTGCAGTTTTCACGCTGCTCAAGTTGACAAAAAGTGATTTAATATTAGGCTCAATTCTGCTCAATTCTCTCATGTCCTGTCTCAGTATGAGTTTAGATTTGGAATACGAACCCCACCAAGGAACATTATATTGGTCGCTTAGCGAGCCAAACGCAATCAATTTTAATAGTACGGAACCATACACTTCTCTTTGTCCAATTAAAGGCCCGACAATATTGTGGAACGTATCTACATTTGACTTGTAAACTTCGTCATCTATTCCATCTTTGTTTTCATCTATTTCTGAAGTCCCATCACTTTCAAATTTAAATTTTCCTACGGGATGAACTAACAACACCTCTATTACACCATCTAAGGATATTTGTCGTACTTGTTCTCTTGTTGCCATAGCATCTTCCAGATTGCTCCTCAGATATGTAACTCCATCCACTGGAGTTTCTTCATCTCTCCTGGTTAATCCATAGCAAACTGTATCTTTCCGTTTGGAGTAGTAATTAAGATACGCTTTTCCTAAATCTCCTGTTGAACCAGATACAATAACTAATTTCTGTTGAGTCATAGTTGTTACATCCTGTTTGTTATAAACAAGTAGTAACAGCAACTCTAGATATAATGTGGGTTCAATCAAAATTAAACCAAAAGGTTTAAATGTATAGTTAATCTTATTAGTTAAATGGCACTTAGAATAACCCTACCATTTGGTAAAGAAGATAATGTAAAGAATCTTGTTTTTAGTATCCTAACCAAGGAATATCCCCTTAAAATAATTGATTTAACCAACTTTATCCGTAAACGGTATGGGAAATCGGTCACTTTTCAAGCTGTACGGAAAGCCATACTTCAATTAGTAGCAGAGAGCGTTTTATTGAATCAACAGAATCAATTTAGCATCAACAAAGAATGGGTAATCAACAGCAAGAAGCAGTTGGACCAACTTTACGAAGAATTAACCAAAGAAAAAATAAATCCCCGAAACATTGATTCTATCAAAGGAGAAGTCTCTGTATTTACGTTCGATTCTTTAAACAAAATGATGAAATTCTGGGAGGATATTGTGGATGATTGGTTTGAAAATTTCAAAGAAGGTGATCCCGATATTAATTGTTATCAGGCAGCTCACGCGTGGGAAGGGTTACTGCATCCCGACCGTGAAAGAATTCTGATGGGAAGACTAAAAGAGAAAGGGGTAAAATCATATATTCTGGGTCTAGGGAACACACCTTTAGACCGTTATATCTGGAAATTTTATAAAAATATTGGGATTAAAGTGGCGTTTAATCCCTCCTCTTCTTCGTTTGATAAGACGTATTATGTAGGAACATATGGGGAAACCATCGTGCAGGTTCATGATCCTCCAGAAATAGTCAATGATTTAGAAAAATTCTTCAGAAAAAATAAGACTATCGAAGACTTGGATCTTAACGAGCTGTCAGAGATTGTCAATAGAAAGCAGGAGGTTAAATTAACCGTCATAAAAAATGTAGCAATAGCCCAACAGATCAATAAATCCATCATTGCCTTAATGGAATAAAAAGAAAAATAAATTAGTGCCTACAGCTTATCATCCGTCAGCACATTGACCTTGGTCGGCTCTTTCATCCGGGAACTAGTGCCGATGATATGGATGACTCCCAGCTTCTCGGCAGTCTTGACCAACTCTCCATCAATATCCCCATCTAAGGCCAGGGCATAAATGCCCCCATTCAGGCTTTTGATGGTCGAGGCTAATTCGCTTAAAGGAACCTTTCCCAGCACATTCAGTTTCTGGTCAAAGATACAAGCTCCCCGGGTACCAAACAGGTCTTCCATAGTCCCTTTGAAAATCTTCTTCTCCCCCGGCGTTAAGCTGCCATTCTGCTGCAACGGAACTGGTCGTGGAGTTGCTGGAATACTGGAAAAAGGCTTAGGAAATGGCGCGCGTCCCGGCACTTCGGTCCGGCGTATGGAAGTCTGCCGGTATTCCTGAAAGATACGTTTAGGTTCGGCTTCTTCCTTTAATGCTCCCTGGTCATCAATGCCTAGATCCAGCTTTGCCTGTTCCGCGGTTATTCTTCCCCGTAAAGCTTTGTGGATCTCTTTTTTAGTAATCTCCTCCACTTCCTTGCCATCGGGCGCTTTACAGACGAAATCGACGTCGGAGGTGCTCAACATCTCCCGGATGATCAGATCCCCGCCACGATCACCATCGACGAATACTGTGACGGTCTTCTTCCGGCTCAGATCCTTGATGGTCTGCGGAACAGAAGTTCCATTGAGGGCAATAGCATTTTTGAACCCATGTTTTAAGAGATTAAGGACATCGGCCCGGCCTTCCACCACGATAATTTCTTCACTTTCTTCAATCGCTGGGCCCGCGGCCAGGCTATCCCGGCCGTATACTCCTACCTCATCCATACGCACTGACTGGGCCACTTCATCAGCCAATTCCTGGGAGTCTGGCAAGGTATTTTCCATCAATTCCCGCAGCAGCTTCTTGGCCCGTTCGATTACGAACTGGCGCTTGCTGATCCGGACATCTTCAATATTCTTGATGTCAATCTTAGCATTACAGGGCCCGATGCGCTGGATGATTTCCAGAGCTGCGGCCACGATGGCAGTTTCAGTCTTGTCTAAAGAACTGGGAATGATGATCTCTCCGGACGTTTTTCCGGAACTGATATTGACATTGACTTCAATCCGGCCAATCCGGCCGCTGCGCTGCAGTTCCCGTAATTCCAGGTCGCTTCCGAGCAATCCTTCGGTCTGTCCGAAGATTGCGCCGATGACGTCAGGACGATCGACGATACCTTCAATATAAATTCCTGCATGAACGATATATTTTGCCGCTACTGGGCTTATTTTAGCCATGGTAATCCCTCCGGTTAGGGCAGAAAGAGTACACTACTTATGCTACGGCCATCCCACGATACGTGATGAAGGAAGGTAATATCATGATGTGAAACTCCTTGCTGCGCTTATATTTTTTAGTCGAGAAACAGAACCAACTCTGCTGCGTTATCGGAACTTCGGCTCCCTCTTTCTATTCGGAAAGGGCGCGTTAAGGTGATAATGAAGTGATGATGATCCTGATTCTCAATCGTTTAAGTATAATCTGAAGCCCGCAACACTAACCCCTGAGCTCATGGCTTGGAGTTATCCGTCAGCTCCCACAGGTACTCTCGTGTCGGGCTTTTTTTTCAATAGTATCTCTAGTATATAAATCATTCGGTTTTGATTTATTTGCTATATAGAATAATACTATGGCGGTAGATAGATTTCTAATTCTTAGTCCGTTCTCTGCTCTAAATTTTTGTGCCTGCTGTTAAAAATCCTACTTCTGGCAGTTATTGTTCCTGGATTCATGATAGGGGTGTTAAGATTTTCTTTTATTATTAGTATTTGATTATTTACTCCTGCCCTTTTTATCTTTTAGGAATTATAAAAACCCCAACGAGTTCCCGAAGGAACCCACTGAGGAGCACCAAGGCTTGCGCCTTTGGCTCGCCAGAGGGAAGGTCATTCCCTCTCGGCGAAAGAGGTGGTTTGATATGTTTACTCTAGAATAGTAACACCTATATAAGGCTTTTGGTTGTTTCGTTACTTTATGGTAGAAACCAACATCTCCAATCCAGCCGCTAAATCTTAATAAAAACTCTTTCTTCTGGGTACTCTGAGTGATCGATGTCCCCTTATTTCATAACCCATACTGAACCCCTACACCCCCAGAAAGGGAAGGAAGTATTATTCTTCTTACGTGATGCTGAGAACCACAAAACCACCGTGGTCAGCAAGGAGATCCCCCATCATTTCTACACCCAAGTTATGCTTCATGCCGAGGCTCAGGCAGCCTTGCTGGAGGTGCAGAAACTATCCACCTTAACTGGAATCACCTGGGAATTAAAGCGCTACAATGCTTCCAAATCCTTTCTCCGGGCCAGGGGCAGCAAAGAGGATCGCCTCCGTCTTCCCGCACCTTTTTTATGCCAGTCTGAACATACTGATGCTCAGGATCCACTGGGGTTAAATTCACCCAGCGGGTTACTGCGAAAACTATACCCTCCCGGCATGATCATCAATGATCCCCAGGCTATTCCTGATCCGGACCGGATCCATTCCCGGAAGTATATCTCGCTGGAGGAGATGGTCGCTGATACCCATGCAGTTATTGATATTGAAGTAGAAGACTGGGAGCGTGGCCAGGACCATATTTTCATGGCGGTGTACCTCTCCCCGCATCATAAGATTCTATTTCATGATCTGCCTTTTCCGGACCAGAATTATAACGAGTTCCAGTTGATTCCTTTTGCCACCCCGGGTGAATTAGGAGAACAATTAACCACCATAGTGCATCAGGAAGATCCTTTATGGATCTACGGGCATAATATAATGAATTATGATCAGCTGCAATTACGCAATTTAACTCAGGCTTATTTTCCTGCTGCCAATGAATATTATCCAGTGGTCAAATCTGCCCAGGGCTTAGGAAGAGTCCTGACCAAAGGGCGCTGGACTTTAGACACCTATGCCTACAAATTCAACTACGAAAATATCCATGCCAATAATAGTCTGGGAGTGTTGTCGGAATTAAAATCATTCCTGCCCTATGACCAGCAGTCTAGATTGGTGCAGCAATCCCGTCAAGGGGATCGGCCAGCCTTTCTAATGCTACTTGATTATTGTCTCCATGATGGATTAGCCTCAGCCGAAGCGGGAGAACGGTATACTCCAAGAGTAGCCCTGAAAACCCAGCATTTTCGTACCACTCCTGACATCATCTGCACCGCTTCGAAATTAACCCTGACTGCTGACTATTGGAAACGCCGCCATTTCTTGATCAAAGGCACTTTTTCAGATGGCTGGAGAAAATTTCGGGAAGCGGAAAAATTTTCCGTCGAGAAATATAAGCGTGAATTCCTGCCCCGTTCCCATCAGCCGGGCTATTTCCGGGATATTCACACTGTCTATCTCACTCCTTTCATCGCTGGAAGTATGGAACTACTGCAGAAACGAAGCCCGGAACTCCTGGCAGCGGTGCAGTCCAGCAGTGATCCCTTGGAAAAGTTTGATCTCCTGCAGACCCTGAATGCGGAACTTTCCTATATCATTGGGGAAACCGTTAAGATATTGTCCTGGGAACGGCAGACTCTGCGGGCACCTCCAACGGAATTGACCCGGAAGCAGGAAGCAGCGTTCTATTCACTGTTTACGTATCATGGTCTGCGCCGTTTTGATCCGCTCACTTACATCCATTCGGTGCGTTCGGCACTTCAGCAGATGCTGAAAGCTCTCTCTCACCACACTATTATCAACACCGGAACGTATTTCTATTTTCTGCAGGGAGACCTTAATAAATCTTCGTTGGAACAGCAAGGGTACGGCTGCTACCTCGGGACCGGACCAGCCTTATCCTTGGAACCAGGCCGGATCGTGGCCAATCCTTTCTCCCTTTCTGACGTTGATAAATTTATCTATCAAGGTTTCCAGGTCGATAAAGGTCCCAAAACCAATTTCGAAAAAAAAGTGTGGAAAGAAGCTTTAGCCCGGATTTTTGCCGGAACTTCATTTGCTGAGATTGAAGCGTATCTGAGCCGGGAAATTAATGAGTTCACCCAAGGAAAAAAGCCTGCAGAAGAATATTACCTCCCCATCAAAACGCGCACCTATTATCGTAACCTATTGGAAGAGGTGTTGATGTCCAGCAGCGTTCAGCTGCAGGTGGTTGCCAATTATACCTCTCTTAAATATAGGATCAATGAGCGCTTTACTACCCAGACCCAGAAAGAGCTGCGCTCCCTGCTTCATTCCTGCCGGGATGATTTTTCCTATCCTTTCCTGGAAGAAGCAGTAGAGATGATTGAACATCCGTATCCTTCTCCGATGAATATGGTGTATGTTGCTGACGGTAAAGGGAAGCTGCTTCCGGCCTCGATGGTAGCGGTACTGGATCTGGAAGCCTATGCCCGCAAGATTGAGCAGTCTTTCCAGAAGTTGTATGCGATAGTGCAGCAGAAACAACTGGAGTTATACCAAAAGACATAAATTTTTATACAATTAGTTATGCAAAATGGGATAGTTCACTGAGTGGGATAGTTTTCCCACTGGTGTGCCAAAGGCCTCGCCTTTGTGCATTCCCATTTGCACCAAAGGCTGCGGCCTTTTTGTGTCTTTTGTATATAATAAATGAATCTTTTGTAAAGTTATTTATGCCATTTACTATATATTGAATGAACGAAACTATACGCCCAGAACACACCTTAAGACCAGAAAACTCAAAAGTTATACCATTAGCCAGACTTCGGTTCTTGGTAAGGTATAACTGCCAGAAGGAAGTAGTTTTATCGACAATAAACCAATAAGTATCTTTCTACATTGAACTAAACTATATTTTCCCAACCTAAAGCCTTTTAAAATACTCTTCTATCACCGGATCTGCAATGACCACTTTCAAGTATCAGGAACGCTTCAAGACCCTGAGCGGCGTCTTCGATGAATTCACCAACCGCAATCTCTTTGAGCTGCAAAGCAAAGGGTTCTTTGATGAATTGGTATCTCCGCTTAAAGTCGGCAAAGAAAGCAATGTATTCCTGGCGGTGAACCAGGGCACTCAGCTCATCGTCAAGATCTACCGGGTGCAGAACTGCAATTTTAACCAGATGTATGATTATATCCGCAAAGATCCCCGTTATGAATACTTAAAAAAACACCGTCGGGATATCATCTTTGCCTGGACGCAGCGGGAATACCGGAATCTGATGCTAGCCCAGAGTGCCGGCATTCATACCCCTCAGCCGCTTGCTTTTAGGCATAATATCCTCATTGAAACCATGATTGGTCGGCAAGAGCCCGCGCTTCCCCTGAAAGATGCCTATCCGGCTCACCCCACCACATTTTTCCAGGAGGTGGTGGCCCAGATGAAACAATTATATCAAGGCGGGTTAATCCATGGTGATTTATCGTCATTCAATATCCTTAATTGTGAAGAAACTCCTTATTTTATCGATTTCTCCCAATCCACCGTGGTAGAAACACCGAATGCTGAAGAGCTCCTGCAGCGGGATATCCGGAATATCGCCTGCTTCTTCCAGAAAGTAGGGGTGGCCGCAGATGAAAAGGAAATATTTAAAAGAGTGACCGGTAAAAATTGACTATGGACGACGAATTTTCCTATGAGTTGAAGATTCCGCAGGAGCGGGTGGCCGTGCTTATCGGCACTGCCGGTGAAACTAAAAAGGAAATCGAGCAGCAGACCAAGTGCCGGCTGGACATAACTCCCGAAGGAGAGGTTACAGTTAACGGTGAAGATGCCTTGTCGTTATATATCACCAAAGATGTCATCCGGGCCATTGCCCGGGGATTTAATCCGAAAATAGCCTTATTGCTGTTGAAGACAGATTATGCCTTGGAAATCATCGACATGAAAGAGATTGCCGGGAAAAATCAGAATACGATGGAGCGCCTGAAAGGTCGAGTTATCGGCACCGGAGGGAAATCCCGTCACGAGATTGAGCATTTGACTGACACCCATATCTCGGTCTACGGAAAGACCATCGGCATCATCGGGGAAGTCATGCAGGTTTCCTTAGCCCGGGAAGCGATTGCCATGCTCTTATCCGGCTCGATGCACAAGACTGTCTATCATTATCTAGAGCGGAAAAGGAAGGAAATACTGTTGGGTTAGCTGGCGTTGATCCCGATTCCTTCTCGGACTGCTTGAACCTACCTCACCGCAATCTTTTTAAACGCTTTCCTTTTCTCTCCCTCCATGCCTGAAAAGAGTGCCGAAGATTTAGCCAAGAAACAGCGGGAAATCTCTATTGCGGAATTCTTTGAAAAGAACCGGCATTTGTTGGGATTTGATAATCCCCGCAAGGCCTTGCTCACCGCGGTCAAAGAAGGAGTCGATAATGCTCTCGATGCTGGTGAAGAAGCCCGGATATTGCCGGAAGTCAGTGTGGAAATAGTGCAACTATCCGAAACTAGATTCAAGATTGTGATGGAAGACAATGGCCCGGGCATCGTCAAGAAGCAGATTCCTAAAATCTTTGCCAAACTCTTATATGGCAGCAAATTCCATAAACTGGCCCAGAGCCGGGGCCAACAGGGCATCGGCATCTCGGCTGCGGTCTTATATGCTCAACTGACCACCGGAAAACCAGCCATCATTCTTTCTAAGACCGGTAAGAACACCATCGCCCATGTGTTCAAGCTTAAAATTGACACTCAATCCAATAATCCCGATATCATTGAAGAATCTGAACAGGACTGGGATGATAAAGAGCATGGCACCCGGATAGAAATAGAATTGGAAGGCAGCTATCAGAAGGGCCGGCAGTCAGTTGATGAATACATGAAAGAGACGGCCATCGTCAATCCCCATGCCACCATCATCTATACTAATCCGGAAGCCCAGCAGATCATCTTTCCCCGTGCTGTCGAACAGCTGCCGCCGGAAGTGAAAGAGATCCAGCCCCATCCATATGGGGTCGAACTGGGCCGGCTGATCAAGATGCTGGAAACGACCGAAACCAAAACTCTGCAGCAGTTCCTGACCACGGAATTCAGCCGAGTCGGCCCGGGCACGGCCAAGGAAATCTGCCAGAACTCCGCCTTATTACCTCAGACTAAACCAGAAACCATGTCCCGGGAAATGGCCGAAAAACTCTTACAGGGCATCCAGAAGACCAAGATCATCGCTCCGCCGACAGACTGCATTTCACCCATCGGCGCAGAACAGCTAGAAAAAGGCCTGCGTAAGGAAATCAACGCTGAACTCTATTGTTCAACCACCCGGCCTCCAGCAGTCTACCGTGGAAATCCCTTTGTCATTGAATGTGCCTTAGCCTATGGTGGAGAACAAAATGCGGAAGAAACCGTCCGGGTGATGCGCTTCGCCAATCGCGTACCCTTACTGTACCAACCCGGAGCGTGTGCCATCACCTCCGCCATTCAAGACACGGCCTGGAAGACTTATGGCCTGAACCAAAGTAACGGCTCTTTGCCGACGGGGCCATGCACTATCGTAGTGCATATGTCTTCAGTCTGGGTGCCCTTTACCTCGGAATCTAAAGAAGCTCTCGCTCACTATCCCGAAATTGTCAAAGAGATCAAGCTGGCCTTACAGGAATGCGGGCGGAAATTAGCCATCTACGTCCATAAAAAGAGACGTATCGGAGAAGAATATAAAAAGCGCAGCTACATCGAAAAATATATTCCTCATGTGGCTGATGCTATCCAGGAAATCGCCGGCATCAGCGATTCCGAAAAGAAACAGCTGGAAGATAAGCTCTATATCATCCTGGAGCATACCCGGGGAGAATTAGAAGAATTAGGGGTTGATAATCCTGATTATGACCCGGAACTGGCGAAGATCGGCAGTGAGGAAGAACCGGAAGCGGGGCTGGCCGAATCCTCATCAGGTGCTCCGGAAAAAAAATCCTCTCCAGCTAAATCCAAAGAGAATAAAAATAGATCTTAATATCCATGGCCAAAAAAGAATTACCAAAAGAGAATCGGGAAGTCGTCGCTAAAATAATCGCCATTGCCGAGGAGATGAAGAAAAGCATCCAGAAAGAGAAACAACCCCAGCTGAAAATTCCTTTGCGGGCCTTAAGCAATGTGGAATATGATCTGAAAGAAGGCTATTTCAAGCTCTTGCGGCAGATAAAAGCGAGAACCTTGACGGCCTCTACTATCAAGACCTTTGCCCAGACCTTGCGGATGATGGGATTATCTAAACAACTGGTTGAAACGGATGACATTGCCACTAAGAGGGAAGCCTATTATGTCAGCAAGAACTGGGGTGAAGCCCGTTTCCTGGAGCAGCCAGAATCAGATAATACCATGGATGATATTGAAGCGATGATGGGGGTCAATCGAGAACGGATCGGCTTCATTCCGGAAGAGAAAGGCGGGGACGTGGCCGGAGAATTGATTGTCATCGATGAAGATGCCGACACTGGCAAGGAATTGCGCATCGATTGCACCAAATTTGGTTCCGGTGCGTATTCAGTTCCTAGTTCTGGTGAGCATCTGAAATTTGAGACCAAGGCTAAATTTTTGTTAGCGATAGAGACCAGTGGTATGTTTGAGCGGCTGAACAAGCATAAATACTGGAAAAAAGCGAATTGTATCCTCATTTCAATGGGCGGGGTGCCCACCCGGGCCTGCCGGAGATTTGTCCGGATGCTGGCTGATCAGATGAAGCTGCCGGTGTATGTATTTACCGACGGCGATCCGTACGGCTTTGGCTCCATCTACCGCACCCTTAAAGTCGGTTCAGGAAATGCGGCCCACATCAACAAATTTTTCTGTGTTCCCCAGGCCCAGTTTTTAGGAGTAACTCCCCAGGATATCATCGATTATGAGCTGCCCACTCATCCTTTAAAAGATGTCGATGTCAAGAAGATTAAAGATTTGATCAAGAATGATCCATTTATCAAGCATCATAAAGAATGGCAGAAAGCCCTAGACCAGATGGCCAAAATGAAAGTAAGGGCAGAACAGCAGGCCCTGGCCAAACACGGATTAAATTATGTCATCGATAAATATCTGCCTGACAAAATAAAAAATCCTAAGACCTGGCTGCCGTAGTTATTATTCTTTTACCCCCATCATCATCTCCCCGTACGCACTTAATTCTTTCGGCACGGTAATCTTCCGTAAAATAGTATTCTGAAACCCCGAATCACTGATCAGAATCCCGCCCCAGTTCAGTTTTTCTACAATTTTCTGTTCATACTCCGGATGCCTCTCCCGCATGATACGGAAAGAACGCTCAAAATAGATGTCCACCGCGGGAAGGGTGGTGATAAGCTCAAAAATATCGCCTACTAGAAAAGTTATGCGTACGTCTTTTCCGTTCCAATAGAATTTAATGGTATCCTGATATTCAGAAAAAGGGATCCCTATATCATCCAGAACTGTTTTGATAGTATCTTGTATCTCGCACTGGTCGACGAAGATGCACTCGGCCTGTTCCAGTGCAGGGAAAAGGCGTTCTATATACTGCAAAGGGAAGACTATATCTGCTCCACATCCCGGATACAGCAGCGTAGCTGTCGTCAAAGTAAAAGGAGGAATATTCTTCAATAACGATAAGTTTTCATAATCGTCCTGAAAGAACTGCTGCTTCAGCCTGGTTTCATCAGGAAGCACGGTGTTATCAGCGCCTTTCGCTTGGATAGCCCTGGCTTTATAGGTCAGTAATTCTCCCATAGTCATGTTATCCTAGCGAAATATTTAAAAGTTGCTTCCCGTTCAGTCTCAATTATGAGAGCCAGGGCCGTATTGATACTGATATTTTTACTAGTGCTGCTGGTAAGCTGTACGGAACTGCCGGAAGTTTCTGGTGATGAAGTGAGCACCATCATCCTTACCCTCCGGGAAGAAAATACTTCTTTAGTGTATGGGGCGGAGATTTATGTCAATGACCAATTTAAAGGCAAAACGTCTCCGTATGGAGAAAGCCACGGTACCAAAACCTTGGTATTGAAAGGGGCTGATAATACTATCACCGTAGAGAAAGAAGGCTATATCCCTTCTGATCCTCTGCACGTCAGCGCCAGTACCGGAAAAGAACAGCAGCTCACCGTTATTTTAGAGCGGATTAAAGTTGATTATACTATCCTCGTTGAAAATGAAGCCGGAAGTCCTCTATTGGGAGTACGGGTTTCATTTTATCTGAATAATGGCTCGCGGCTGGTCGACTCTCAAGTGAGTGATGATGATGGAAAAGTTCTCTTTGAGCGTCTGGAGGATGGAAATTATACCATCCGGGCCGGAAAAGAAGAGTATGAATCTAAATCGTATACGGAAGAAATTATCTTAGAGGAAGATGGTGAGAAAATCGAGTCAGTACTGCGCCTGTTCCGGATTCCGGAGTTGATGGTGGAAGTGATGGATATACAAGGCGATCCGTTGAATTTGGTAGAAGTTTCTTTATACACCAAGAAAGAGTACAATACTCCCAGCTCCTGGCCTCTGAGCGCCAAGTTTACCAATGAAGATGGCGAGCTGATGTTTAAGTATGTAGAATATGATCAGCCCTATGTGCTGGTGGTCAAGAAGGAAGGCTATCTTTCCCAAACCCAGGATATGGTGCTGCGGCCGGACCATCAGAAAGTAGAGTTTGAGATGGTGCGGTTGGAATAAGTGGAGAGGGAGATTAATCTTTCATAACTAATGGTATAAACATTTAGGTCTTTTAGTATAGTTTATAAAGAAGTTCTGGTTTATTTTTAGTGTGGACCTGTAGCCTAGCCTGGATAGGGCGACAGCCTTCTAAGCTGTAAGTCGGGGGTTCAAATACACTCCGCGTTTCCTGATAAAAACACGGAGCGTTGACCGTCCCCTCAGGTCCATTTTTTTGTTTCAGGCCTTCTAATCGGGGATGTAAATAATTTAAAATAGAGTGTATTTTAAGTAGTATGGAAACAATAACTATCTCCTTCCATCATATCCATTCTACAAGAGATAGCTTTAAATATTCCGGCTTACTTAATCGTCCTATCAAAAAAGAGGTTTTCCATGGACATCCGTAAATTCCGCACCTGTGAAAATTGCCGCACCAGCGTGCCTTTAGACCAAGTGCGCATCTATCCCCTGACCAAGGATAAAACCATCTTGATGTGCGAAAAGTGTGTGGCCCAATTAAAACAGAAATCAGCTGGTCAAGGGTTAAAAGGACATGCTCCCATGGTCGAACGTTCTGATTTCATCCAATATCACTGCCGTAGATGTAATTATTCTTTCCGTGCCGATAAGTTCAAAGCCGGGGTCATGTACCGCCTGCATTGCCCGTACTGCGGCCGGACCGATACGCTGGACAAAAAGTGAGGGGAGCATGCTCTATATCCATGAATTAGGCCATCTCAATGCCAAATCTGCCGATATCGAAAGCGTCTACTTAATCCGGGAACTGCGGGAAAAAACTCCTTATCCTTTAGAAAATAATACCTTCGCCGCTCGTTTTGAGGATTTATTTGTTTCCCAAACTGACCAGGAGATGATCCAACAGGCCCTCTATTTGGTCGAGCCCACTTTGGAAGCACTCCAGCAGCTGATTGCTGAAGCTAATCCTACCTATGAACTGCTGAATCTGCAGCGGGCAGTGCAGATT
>Ga0209541_10012461_pt1 | contig 13152 bp, 17 predicted proteins | sample RifCSPlowO2_01_FD_184027 | JGI IMG/M metagenome (GOLD analysis project Ga0209541, IMG submission 184027) | Groundwater microbial communities from Rifle, Colorado - Rifle CSP2_plank lowO2_0.1 (SPAdes) (version 2) | ecosystem: Environmental > Aquatic > Deep subsurface > Groundwater | place...
GTGTACAGTAGCCGAAAAACACGGCTACATCATAATAAATTAATCCAAACAGAAAAAGTTTACGCCACTAGTCTTAGACTAGTGGAAATAGGAAGAATTATATCTTATATATATTCCCACAATAAGTATAATAATCCAAAAAAATAAACCAAATACAATTAAACTTAGAATAACCCACCCTATTGATACTTCACCCATTTTATCTTTTTGAATTTTATTTAATAAAAAACTGCATGACTATTGCGATTAAAAATCCGATTGCGCCTATGAGGAGAATTCCAATTGCTGAAACTTTTGCAACAGATTCGAATTCTTTTTTTGATGGCTTTCTAAGCAAGTGCCATACTCGTCTGCATTTCATTAAAAATGATTTTGAGTTTGTTATGATTGTCATGCTTTAGAAAGAGATAGGGAGTTTATAAAATTATTCACTTAAGAAAGATATTATCTCTTACCATATCTCCAAATTCACTTGTTGAAAGAAGTCTACTGTTCCACACCAAGTCGCCTTTGGATAATTCTCTTGTTTTATATCCCTTTGCAAAAACCCTAATCAAAGCATCCCAAACATTTTTTGCTTCTTGTTCTAATCCAAAGCTTTTATCTAACATAAATGCAACACTTCCAATCATTGAATAAGGGTTCGCGACATTTTGTCCTGCGATTGTTGGGGCAGAACCGTGAGCTGGTTCAAAATAACCTTTTCCTGTTTCAGGATTGAAGCATGCAGAAGGCATCAAACCTAGTGAACCAAGAAGTCCTCCTGCTTGATCTGTTAGAATGTCTCCTTGCATATTTTCTAAGGCCATAACTCCATTAAATTGAGTTGGATTAACAACTAATTGATAAGCAACATTGTCAACAATCATAGAATTGTAAGGTACATCAGGATATTGATCTTTGATTCCTTTTTCTAAAGTGCTTCCATCAGTATCTTTTGTTCCTTCAAAAATGGCATTCCAGAATCTTCCTGTTGCTAGAATGTTTGGTTTTTGAACATTTGTTAATTTACTTTCTTTTTTTCTTGCTTCTTGAAAACATACATGCGCAAATCTCTCAACTTGAGCTCTGTCATAACGACATTCGTCACTTGCATTGTCTCTTGTAAACTGACCTAATTCAACCCCCTCAACTTTTTCACCAAAATAAATTCCTCCGACTAATTCTCTCATCATTAAAATATCAATTCCCTCTCCAACAATTTCTGGTTTTAATGGAGAAAATTCTACGATAGATTTAGGAAGATAAACTGGCCTATAATTTGCAAAAGTATCTAGTTGTGCTCTTAATGGAAGCAAGGCATCATTTTCTAATTTTATTCCTGCTGCATTAAGTATTTTTGTTTCTTCTGGACCAACCCCTATTGGGCCTTTTAAAACAGAATCAGTTTCATCGCAAAGAATTCTTGTTCTTTCTGGAAAGGGGTGACCTTCATCAAAACAAGCTTGTGCTCCAAATGACGCATAAACTAAATTAAATTTATGTCCATATTTAGAAGAAACAGCGTCGAGAACTTTAAGCCCTTCTCTCATAATCTCCGGGCCAATTCCATCCCCTTCAAGGATTGCAATATTTTTTTCAACCATTTGAGATTTAGAACTCAGATAAAAATGGTTTATAAATTTTGGGGTGAAAAATAGCACTCGCTGTCGCTCGTAATTGATAAAAATTGTTAAATGGATTCTGGATTGTTTAGAATGGAAGATCGTCGTCTAATACTCCTTCATCTTGTTCTAGTGGAACATTATCAAATTCTGTACCTCTATGTTTTCTATGTAAAACTAAGTCGTGGACTTGCTGAGTATATAATAAAGATGTTTCTTCTAAATCAACAAGTAATTTTTTATATGAATCTATATTGGCTCTAAAAACTTCTGGGTAAGATTCCATTTCAGCTAAAACTTCAACCAATCCATTTCTTAAAATTACTATAGATTCTAAACTCTTAACATGAGAATCTTGAGAATGATATTTTATATCACCGAAAAATCCGTCTTCAATCATCAAGGATTTTCTATAAATTTCAAAGAGTTTGTACACTTCTTCAAGAGAATAATTTTCAGCCATAAAATAAATTCAAGAATTTAGTTTAAATTAATTATTGTGATTCACTCAAAAAACTCAATTCCTAATTCCTCTTCAATCTCGGCGTGTTTTCGAGCTTCGATGGAATCTCCTTTGCCAAGAATTTGAGCAGACTTTACGCCGGTTACTATTAATAAAACTCTAATTGATTTTTCCATATCGTCGCTGATTTGCGCCCCCCAGATTAATTTTGCATCAGGAGATAATTTTTGGCCAACTGTTTCAATAATTGATTTGCATTCGTCAAGAGACATATCTGGCCCCCCGATAATATTTACAAGAGCTCCTGTAGCATCAGAAATATCTACATCTAAAAGGGGGTTTTCAATGGCTTTACTAACTGCTTCAATTGCGCGGTTTTGCGAGTCTGCTTCGCCCATGCCGATTAATGAAACTCCGCCGTCGACCATTATTGCTTTTATGTCAGCGAAATCTAAATTAACTAATCCTGATCTTGTTACAAGTTCTGTTGTTCCTTTAACTGCGTTTGTTAAAATTTCGTCTGCGATTTTGAAAGCTGTATGCAATGGAAGTTCAGGGGCTAATTCCAATAATTTGTCGTTGGGAATTACAATGAGTGTATCAACTGTTGCCTGCATTCTCTCAAGGCCTTCCATTGCATTTTCTAATCTTTTTTTACCTTCTATTGTGAAAGGCAATGTTACTACGCCGATAGTTAAGGCGCCTTGTTTTTTTGCGATAGATGCAATAACTGGTGCAGCGCCTGTTCCTGTTCCACCGCCTAATCCGCACGTTATGAAAATCATGTCGCTTCCAGAAAGTTTTTTCTTAATTTCTGATTCTGATTCTCTTGCTGCTTCTTCACCGACTTTTGGATTTGAACCTGCTCCTAAACCTTGTGTGAGTTCTCTTCCAATCAAAATCTTTTGATCTGCATTTGCGTAAAGCAAGTCTTGTGCGTCGGTGTTAACTGCTATTAATTCGCCGCCTTTAATCCCAATTTCCCTCATTCTGCTTAAAGAATTATTTCCTCCCCCGCCAACACCTATGACTTTAATTTTTGCGTTTTGTTTTTTTAATAGCTCTTCTAATTCTCTATCAATACTTTGAACTTCTTCTGATAAATTACTGACTCCAGAATCAAAACTTACAGAATCACTAAAACTGCGATAAGCCTCTTCCATAAATTATGAAGATTGAAAGTATTTATAAGGATTATTGTGAAAAAGGAGAGGTTTTATGAAGAATTATTTTATTAAAAGATTTATTCCAAGTTCCTTGGCTTTTCTAATTGCATATCTTGACTGATAGAAATCTCCCGCGTGATAAACTATTGGATTTGCTTGAGTTATATCGTGAATTATTGCTGTTTTATCTTCAAGTGACCTTTTTATTGCTTCTTCATAATTTCTTAATCCATAAGCAGAACATAAAACTATATCTGGATTATTGGTTGAACCGCATTCTATATCTCTGCATAATCTAAATTCTATTATCCTTCCATCAATCTCTATTTTAGGAAAATCAACCTTATGCTTAAATAAATCAACATCAAGATATTCTACGCCAAATCCTGTTCCGGAATTTGATGAATCATAAGAAGTAACAACTTCTTTTGGATAATTTTTAATGGATGTTCCGCTAATAAAACATCCATAATTTCTGAAATAAACATCATCGTCATCAATAAATATCTGAACTGATGATTTATTTGGGTTTGGTATTTTATTTCTCATGAAAGCAGAGAAAAATGCAGTCGTTTGTCCATCTAGGGATAATTTGGAGAGATATAATTCAAAATCACGCCTGAGAAATTTATCTCTTAATGTATTCTCTGGAAATAAAATGATCCTTTCATCTCCGTCGTCAAACCAACCTCTTCTTAACTTTCTTTCGAATCTTTTTAGAGAGAGATTTCCATTTTTTACTAAATTAAGATTAATCATTTCGAAATGTCATTCTCTTTTGGTTTTTTAAATTTTATTCTATTCAAATCTATCAATGATACTTTACGGTCCTCTCTTTTTCTAACTTTTCCCTTTTTTATCAATTTAGCAATTTCTTCTTTATCAATATCTAAATATTCTCTTGCAACAAATTGAGGAATAAATTCATCTCCTAGTTCTTCTAACTTTTCTGGCATTAGGGGAGTATAATCTACTAAAATTAATCCTTGTTCGTCGTATCTAACAATTCTATAGAAATCTTCAAATGAGGGGTGTAAATGAGTTATAATGTATCTTATTCTCAGATCATTCGTATTTTCAACATTAACTAATCTCTTCTAAATTTGTTGATTTTATTGATTCTAAATGTTCTATCCTTATTTGAATAATACCTATCTTTTTATGAATTCCACCACCAAATCTAAGTATTGAAGATTCAGAGGAAGTGGAAGTTACTCCTTTTGTAGTCCTTTTCCATTTATCATAATATTCTTTTTTCCCCTCTAAATAATCGTTATACTCATTCATCTTTCTTATTCTCTTTTTCTACTTTAACTTTCTCACTCTTAACTTCCTTCTTCTCTTCAACCTTAACTTCTAATTCTAAATCTAAAATATCTTTGAATTTTTCTTTGAATAATTCTAAAAATTCCTTAAATTGCTTTTCTTTTTCTGGCAAAGTAATTAAAATTGACTTTTTGTTTTTATCTATTTCAAATTTGAATTCTCTTCTGAAAAGGAAATCCATCAACGATTTTGTTTTTTCATTTGAGTCTGAAACTTTTCTTAATACTTTAACTGAATACACAACATCTTTCCCTGCTAAAGGATTGTTAAAATCAGTTATGATTCTACCTCCTGAAACAGAAAGTATTTTTGCCATTTGGCCGTCAAAGTTAAAAGTCATGCCTGGTTGTGGCTGGTATTTTTGTGTTTTGAATGCGCTTAATGGAATTATTTTTATTAATTTTGGATTTCTTTTGCCAAATGCTTTTTCTGGAGATAATTCTATATTGTAAGTTTTATTAACTTCTTTTCCAATTAAATATTCATCAATTCCTTCTACAAACATGTGATTGCCAATGGAGAATATAAGTGGTTTTGTGTTTATTGGATGAGAATGTCCGGCATGTAATTTTTCTAAATCTTCTTTAATGTTTGAATCGAAGATGCCTCCGTCTTTTAATTTGGCAGTGAATTCTATTTCAATGAAATCTCCTTTTTGGATTTTTGTTTCCATATAATTAATTTTTCAAAAACGTTTATAAATATACGTTTTTTTGGTTAGTTATGGTTTTTAAGATGATTAATGCTACTGATGCAAGAACAGGCACTAATATTATGGTTGAAGGTAATCCTTGCACTGTAAAAAGTATGGATGTTTCTAAGACAGGAAAGCACGGGCATGCAAAGTGCAGAATTGAAGCGGTCGGAATTATCGACGGAAAGAAGCGTGTTTTTGTTATTCCAGGGCATGATAGACTTGATGTGCCTTTAGTTGAAAAGAGGAAAGGGCAAGTTTTAAGTAAGGGTGAAAGCACAGTAAGTGTTATGGATTTAGAATCTTATGAAACTCTTGATGTACCTTGTTCAAATGAAATTAAAGATGAAGTAGAAGAAGGTGTAATAGTTGAATATTGGGATATTGAAGGAATTAAAATAGCGAAGAGGAAATTGTAAATGATACAAACAAAAGAATTAGAAGGAAGAGAAATTAAAGAAAGAAATTATTCTTTAGACTGGTTTAGAGAAAAAATAAGTGGATGTGGATTAAATGAAGAAAATTACTTGAGTATCTACAGAGATTATAGGAGAAGATTATCACGTGCTTACGATGAAGTTTGGAATATTTTTACATGTTCTAAAGAAAGAGAAAGAGCAAAAGAACTTAAAGATAGTGGTATTGCAAGAGATGTATTGTTATTATATAAAATAGGTATAGCTGCATTTGAGGAAGATAATGAAATAGATCGTTATCTAAGAAAAGGAATATTGTATGTGGCTAGACAGATAAGCAGAGTTGATGGATCCTTAGTTTCGCGTTTAGGTGTTGATACAGACGATGACGGAGAATTATTTAGTGATGAAGAGAAGAGAAGGGTTGAAGAACTTTTAGATGAAATGAGAGGAGTAACAGCATAATATGGCAAAAATTCCGGAAGCACAAAATAGGTTGTTCAAAAATATGTTTGTTTGCAAGAAATGTCAATCTAAAAAACGCGCTGATCCAAAAAAAGTTCTTATAGGCAAAGTTAAATGTAGGAAATGTAATTCAACTGCATTTCGACCATTGAAGAAAAAATAAAATTCTTCATTAATTAAAATTTTAAAAATAAAAAATAAAGAGGCTTTATATGGTAGATAAATTTTTGATATATGATTTAATATTCTTAGTAATATTTGTGTTGTTTGTGTCTTTTTTTCTTTACCGGGGGAAAAAGAATATTAAGAAAGATGGTTTGCTTTTATTGTACAGAACAAGCTGGGGAATGAAACTAATTGATAGGATTGGGAAAAAATATCCGAAGACTCTTAGGTTTCTGAGTTTTGTTTCAGTTGGACTTGGTTTTGTTTTGATGTTGGGGGGATTGTATCTTGTTTGGATGATTATTGAAATTTATTTGTTTAGGCCAGATGTTGTTCGAGCGATTAAAGTTCCTCCGATTACGCCATTGATTCCTTATCTCCCAAAGATTTTCAAAATTGATTTTTTGCCTCCATTGTATGTAACTTATTGGATCATCATGATTGCTATCGTCGCTATTCCACATGAATTTTTTCATGGAATTTTTATGAGAAAATATAATATAAAAATAAATTCAACTGGATTTGGATTTTTTCCTTATTTTCTTCCAGTGTTTTTAGCAGCGTTTGTTGAGCAAGATGAAAAAAGTATGAACAAAGCAAGCAAATTTGAGCAAATGGCAGTTCTTGGCGCCGGAACTTTTGCTAATGTGTTAACTGCAATATTTTTCTTTTTTGTTTTTTGGATGTTTTTTGTGACGGCATTTGCGCCTGCAGGAATTGTTATTGATGATTATGCTTATTCGTTTGTTGAAGTTTCTGGAATCACTATTGTAAATGGGATTCAGTTAAATAATCCTACAATAAATGATTTAATTAAAATTGATAATGAATCTAAAATAACGAGCATTGAAGCAAATGGCGAAAGTTATGTGGGGATAAAAGCAATATTTGATGATACTGATGAATATATTGTATTATACGACGATGCTCCTGCAATAAAAGCTAATTTAACCGGAGTGATTACAGAAATTAATGGTGAAAAAATAACAAGTGTTGATAAACTAACATTAGTTTTAAAGAAATATTTTCCAGGCGATGAAGTAACTGTTAAAACTATTAATGGATTTGGTGAAGAGATATCAACGAATATTATTCTTGCAGAAAATAAATATACTGGCGGAGGTTTAATCGGAATTAAATATCCGGAAGTTACAGGGAAAGGGGTTGTAGGGAAAACATTTTTATTTTTATCGGCTTTTAAGAAACCAGAAATATATTACAAACCAGTAATTAATGGCTTTTCTATTTTTATTTACAATCTGTTGTTGTGGATTTTGCTGGCTAGCATTAGTGTTGCGTTAGTTAATATGCTCCCTGTGGGAATCTTCGACGGAGGAAGATTTTTTTACCTAGCTGTTTGGGGTTTGACAGGAAATGAAAAAATTGCGAAGAAAACTTTTTCATGGATAACTTATTTTTTCTTGTTTTTGTTATTGCTAATAATGGTTATATGGGCTTTTACTTTGTTTTAATTACCGACGATATTTTTATTTTTTAATAATTCTCTATAAATCTATAATTCCGTCTTTGGTTAGTGCTGCGAATCTTATTCCTGCTGGCAGGTTAAGTAATGCAGAAATTAGAGCCATGTGTTCTTTACCGTCGCCACTTGCAATAGATAATGCCACTTCTGTCCCATTAATCTTTCCTTTTAGCTTTTGTAAAAATTCATCACGAAGATCTTTGAGTCTTTGATTTAATGTGGCTTTAATGAATTCTACATTCTTACTTGTTGGAGGTATTGTAAAATTATCTTTTGCGAAATCGTTTCCGAGAAGAATTACTTTTTCCCATTCTCCCTGCTTCATTAATCCTGATACCTGCGCCCATGTTCCGTTGTCCTGTGATAAAAGTGCGACGAGTTCCATGTTTAAAAATAATGATTTAAGTTTTTAAGGATTGTTGTAACGAAAGACTTATAAATGGTTTTCTACAAAGAAGTTTACCGTTAACTACATCGTTGATATCTTTTTTCTAAGATGTTGGCGCATTATGTAGGAGGATATATGGCAGAAAATGTTGATTTGAATTCACAATTAGAAAAAGCTTTAGCTCAGCTTAGAAAGGATTCTAAAAAACGAAAGTTTAATCAGACTGTTGATTTAATAATTAATTTGCAAAAATTTGATGTTAAAAAGAATGCAATAAATTTAGTTATTTCTCTGCCGCATAAAATTAAGGATAAGAAAGTTTGTGGTTTTTTCGAAGTGAAAAATAAAAATGTTGAAACAATTACTAAAGAAGAGTTTAAGAAATATTCTAATAAAAATGAATTAAAAAGATTGGCGAAAAGGTTTGATTTTTTTATTGCACAGGCAAATTTGATGCCAGCCGTAGCGACAACTTTTGGTAAGGCTTTAGGACCAAGCGGCAAGATGCCCTCTCCACAACTTGGGATTTTGATAAATCCCGACGATAAACTAATTGAGAATATTCTTACAAAGATTAATAGTTCAGTAAAGATAAGGACAAAGGAAGCCAGCATAAAAGTTCCAATTGGAAAAGAAAGCATGCCTGATAAAGAAATTGTTGATAATGCAATTGCAATTTATAATAATACTTTAAAAAATTTACCGAGAAATAAAGAAAATATCAAAAATGTTGAAATAAAATTCACTATGACTAAACCAATTAAGATTGAAATAAAATGACTGAACTAAAATCGATTCACCGTGAAAAGCCAATTCCGAAAAAGAAACTTAAGGCTGTTGAAGAATTATCTGAATTAGCCGGCACTAAAAAAACAATTATGATTGCATCAATAAAAAATTTACCAGCGTCGCAATTTCAAGAAATAACTAAAAAGTTGAGAGGTAAGGCGATTGTAAAAGTTCCCAAGAAAAATATTATTCTCAGGGCAATAGACGCTGTTAATGATGAAGATATTGTTAAATTAAAAGAACAGTTAAAAGAAGATACTGCGATTTTGTTTTCTGATTTGGATGCGTTTGAACTTGCTTCAAATTTAATTGATGCTCGTTCACCTGCGAAGGCGAAGAAAGGACAAATTGCTCCTTCTGACATTGAAGTTCAAGCTGGACCTACTGATTTAATTCCTGGACCTGCTGTTTCAGAACTTGGTGCGTTAGGAATTGCAATTATGATTGATAAGGGCAAGATTAATATTAAGGAAACAAAAGTTATTGTGAAAAAAGGTGAGAAAATTTCTGGACCTGCAGCTGATGTTATGACAAAGTTAGACATTAAACCTTTTCTAGTTGGTTTTGAACCATTAGTTGCGTTTGATACTAAGGATAAAAAGTTATATTTAGAGATTAAAGTCGATAAAGAAGGAACATTAAATGAATTGAAAATTTCATTTAGAAAAGCATTGTCATTTGCTGTTGAGATTGGTTATTATTGCGAAGACACAATCAAATTAATTATACAAAAAGTTGGAAGAGAAGAAATTGTATTAAAAAAAATAGCTGAAGCTGTCGCTTCAGAAGGAAGTGAAAATGATAATAAAAAAGAAACTCCTAATAATAGTAAATTTAATTCACAAGAAAGAGAGGATAATTCAAAAGATAATCCTGAGCCACAGAGTGGCGAAGCAAATCATACTCCTGAAGAAAAATCTGGAGAGGAAAAATAAATGGAATATATATACGCAGCGCTATTGTTGCACAAACTTGGCAAGGAAATTACCGAGGCTGGTGTAAAGAGTGTTGTTGCAGCTGCTGGTGTTCACGTCGACGAAAGCAAAGTGAAATCACTTATTGCTAGTTTGAAAGGCGTTGACATAGACGAAGAATTGGCGAACGCAAGTGTGGCCACTGTATCAGCAGCTCCTGTTGCTACAAGCGAGGAAAAGAAAGCAGCGCCAAAAGAAGAAAAGAAAGAAGCTGCAGCAGAAGGACTTAGTGCGTTGTTTGGTTAATTATTATTTATGGCGCGCTAAGTCTGCTCTTTCTAGTTTGGACTTTTAAGATGACTTGTTATGAATGGATTCTTATAAAATATTCTTAATGGAATTATATTTCACTCTTAATATTTCTTTAGTTTGTGGACTAATCTTTTTCCAGTCTCTTTCAATCTTGCCAATTAACCATTCTTTTGCTTCTTGTTTATTCATTTTGTAATAATTAAATGCTAGATAAAGCAAAGATATAATTGAATCAAAATGTGACATTGCATCGGCATCTGCAAGACATTGAGATTCTATACTCTTTTTTTCTTTAGGTTTACTTCCTCTGTGAGATAAAATAACTTCTTTTATTCTTTCTATCCTTTCTCGAGGGTAATTTAATGTAATGAGAATTTCCTCTGCAAATTTAGCACTATAATAATGATGGTCTTCATAAAAAGAATAATTCTTAATTCCAGCATAATCATGAAATAAAGCGGAAATCTCAACAATTTCTTTATCTGCAGAATACTTTTCTGCTAAAAATTTACCATTTTCAACAACTTTAAGAATATGTTCATCCCATACGCTATAACCAAATGGATTGCTTTCTTTCTTACATTCCCCTTCTACAATAGAATATAATTTAGAAATAATATTATTTGAACTATTTTCACAAACAACGACGAGGTTATAAAATTCATCTTTTAGTTCACTGGCAAATAAGTCCACGTCTGGATTGAGATAAACTAATTTTTTTCCTATAACTTTTAAACAACATTTATTCAACCACAATTCTGCATCTTCTTCTGTTTTCCAAAATATGGTATGAATTGGAACTTTTGGTCCAATGGGAAGAGAAAGAATAAACTTGGAATTTATTGGCGACTGCTTAACAACCTTTGATAAATACTCCGTCGCATTATAAACATGTTCAATTGAATCCTGAAATATATAGCAATCAAAATCTCCAGGATATTCATGAGTATTCATATCAATTTTCTTAAATGATATTTGATTCTCCCATGATGAGTCTAAATAATTCAAAAGAACTTTACTAAAATCAAATGCAGATTCATATAAATCTACTATTGTTAATTTTTTTGATTTGTTCTTTAATATTATTTCTCTTACATATTTCATAGGAACACCAAATCCTAAATCTATTATATTCTTTGAGTTAATTTTCTTCAGAAAATCTATTATAGTTTGTTGTCTTTCTTGATGCCAACTTCCTTCTAAGAGGTTATGGATATATAAAACAAAACGCATTTCCAAAGATTCGTAAATCTCATTTCCATATTTATTGATATCTAAATCATAATTAATATAAGATTTAATGATGTCTTCTTTAGAGAAAGATAAACTTTTCAACAAATATTCTATTTCTTCTTTATGTGCTGGATTTTCAAATACAGATAGGGCAAATTCCCTTAATTTTTCTTCTTTAATCTTAATATCCATACGATTTTGTTCTGGAGAGAATATTTAAAAAGAAGTGTCTCCTAAAGGGACTACTATGAAAGAAATATTTAAAATATTTAATTTAACGGAGAATGAAGTAAAAGTCTACAAGGCTCTTCTCAAAATTAAGAAGGGAACAAAAACTCCAATTGTCAGAGAAGCCGAAGTTTTATCCTCTAAAGTTTATGAAATTTTAGACAGGCTGATTCAGAAAGGATTAATTACAACTTTTACAGAGAATGGAATTAAAAATTATGTTCCAGTTGATCCTTCTAATATTAACTATCTATTCGACGAGAAAATAAAAGAAATAGAAAAACAAAAGAAAGAATTTGAGAAAAATATTCAAAATTTGTTTCCAAAAAATGATGCTGTTCATCCTGAAGTCCAGTTGTTTAAAGGCTGGAAAGGATTAAGAAATGTATTTAATATTCTTATTGACGACTTAAATAAAAATGATGTCTATTATGTTTTGGGGGCAAATCCTGGAGAAAACAAAGAAAAAGCAGTAGAATTCTTTTTTAAAATTGACAAAATGCTTCATGATAAAGGTGTTAAGATAAAAGCTATATCTAAATTAGAAAGAAGAAAAGATGCTGAAGAGTATCTTAAACAATATGGTAAAAAAGATTTCAACATTAGATTCTATAAAACAATAGGGCCATTTGAGATTATCATAACTAATAATTTTGTTTTATTCCTTACTTTAGAGGAGAATCCGACGGCAATCTTAATGAATAACAAAAATATGAGAGATTCTTTTATCCAGTATTTTGAAACAATTTGGAAGTTAAGCGAGAAATAATCTTTGAATGGGAATATTTTTAAGGATTAATTCTTCTCTATTTACAAGCCTCCGTCGCATACGGCTTACTTTTTTTAGAAAAGAAAGTTTCCCAGGAAATCAAAGAAACTAAATTATATTGCAAGTCTTGCTTTTCCTGCAGACAAGCTTTCCCTAAGACATAGTGTAATATCTTTCTCGTGTTTTTCAGGGTCGAGATTGTTAAGGGCTTTTGCTGCCTGATGAAACAAATACTCTTTTGCTGTAAAATAACCTCTTCTATCTTCTCGTGTTAATGGTTCATTAGAAATCGCTTTTGAAATTATTCTTGTCAAATAATAAACAACAGATTTATGAAAAATTCCTTTGTCGTACATTTCTTTTAGTGTTGCCATCATTAATGTAAAATTTAATATTATAAAAATATTATTATCCTATTAGTATGTATAAGTTTATAATATATGTCGCAGGCTAAATTGAAAAATTACTTCAACTCGAGCCCACACTCGAACTTATTATTCTTCAAAATTTGTTTACTCGTGTAAACTCTCGCACTTCGTTCGAAAATTAATTACAACTTCAAATCTGTAAGGCACCTACGGTTCCTTGACAATCAACCTCCCTTAAACTTGCAGGATTTTCCGTCGAGAAAAGATGATAATAATATATTTCAATTCTTGATTAACTATTTTTTAGCGGAGAGCCTAAGCTTAGCAAGGCCGAGTGTTTTGACTTTGACAAATTTATTATTGATAGCA
>Ga0209541_10012462_pt1 | contig 13152 bp, 13 predicted proteins | sample RifCSPlowO2_01_FD_184027 | JGI IMG/M metagenome (GOLD analysis project Ga0209541, IMG submission 184027) | Groundwater microbial communities from Rifle, Colorado - Rifle CSP2_plank lowO2_0.1 (SPAdes) (version 2) | ecosystem: Environmental > Aquatic > Deep subsurface > Groundwater | place...
AGTTTGGTCGGGATTTTTGCAGCCAAGGAGGCATTTTTCAAAGCAATCGGCAAAAAAGAAGACTGGCTTTCTGTTTGGATTGAAAAAAATAAATATGGAAAGCCGGAGATTAAAACTTTACTTTTTGATAATAAAAAAATAGAGGTAAGTATTTCTCACGCCGGAGAGTATGTAATTGCGATTGTAATGATTAATGATTAATGATTAAGGATTAAGGATGAAAACTTTAATTGACTTGTTTAAAACATTTGAAAGAAGGAATGAAGATGTTTTTGTTTATCGCACAGGAATAAGAAGATTTACCTTCACATATTCGAATCTCTACGAATTTTCTTTGCGAATGGCTCAATATTTTTCAGAGAAAGGCATTAAAAAAGGAGACAAGGTTGCTATTTGGGCGCCGAATAGTCCGTCTTGGGCATTCTCATATTTTGGAATTCTTTTAATTGGCGCAATTGTTGTTCCGGTTGATTTTGTATCAGGAAAAAATCGCGCAGAAACAATTGTAAATCTTTCGGGAGCAAAGTTTATTATTCAAAGTATTTATAAATTCGAAAAGATTCTGTCATCTGGCGGATTAAAGACGGCGATGATGGAAGACTTAAGTTTTCTGCTAAAACCCTTGATTCCGATAAAAAAATTTATTCAGGCAAAGCCAATAGATGTTGCGGAAATTGTTTATACATCCGGCACAACAGGGGATCCAAAGGGAGTACTTTTAACTCATGGAAATATCATCAGCAATGTAATTGCCGCATGCGATCATGTTTCAATCCCGTATAAATTTAATTTCCTTTCCGTTTTGCCATTGTCTCATATGTTTGAGCAAACTGTGGGTTTTTTAGCGCCTTTGTATAGAGGAGACAAAATTGTTTATCTTCGGACAATTAAGCCATCAAGCATTATGGATGGATTGCGAGATGAGGGGATTTCTTCAATGACTGCAGTTCCCAGATTTTTGCTGTTACTCAAAAATACCATTGAAAGAGAACTTGATTCAAAAGGGTTAAAAACTTTCTTGAGGACACCTGTTCTAAAAAAAATTATTGCCCGATTAATACGAAAGAAGTTTGGGCATAATTTTCGAATGTTTATATCAGGCGGAGCAGGTTTACCGCGGGAATTATTTAATTTCTGGAAAAATTTAGGATTTAAAGTAGTTGAAGGATATGGGTTAACAGAATGTTCTCCGATTATTTCCGCAAATACATTCAATGAACAAACCGAAGGATCTGTTGGCAAGGTGCTCAAAGGTGTAAGGATTAAATTAGACAACAAAGAAATTTTGGTAAAAGGAGATAGTGTTTTTTCCGGATATTATCAAAATTCGCAAGCAACAGAAAAGGCATTTGGGAATGGCTGGTTCAAAACAGGAGATTTTGCAGAGATTGACGCAGATGGACGCATTTTCATAAAAGGCAGAAAAAAAGATGTGATTGTAAATGCGTCAGGAATTAATATCTATCCGGATGAAATCGAAAATGTTCTTAATAAAATAAAAGGTGTAAAAGATTCCTGTGTTTTGGGTTTGGACAAAGGTGAAGGAGATGAAGTTCACGCAGTCCTACTTTTAAAAAGTAAAGACATAAATACTTCCGAAATTATAAAATCTGCAAATGAAAATTTGGATTCCTTAGCGCAAATTGCTGGATTTTCTGTATGGGAAGAGTTGGATTTTCCGCGCACGACTACATTGAAAATTCAAAAATTTAAAGTAAAAGAAAAGTTGCTAAGCGAAGAAAAATCGGAAAAACAAGATTTAACAAGGGACATTCTCATTTCTCTTATTGCAAATGTGAGCAAAAGAGTTGAGGCGGAAATCAAGGAAAATTCTATTTTGGTTTCGGATTTAGGCATTAACTCTCTATCTCGGCTTGAGCTTGTCAATTACTTAGAGCAGGAATATAGAGTTGATTTGGAAGATACGATAATAAATCAGAATACAACTGTTTCGGATTTAAGAAAGCTTCTTGAAAAAAGAGAAAAGATTAAGAAACAAAGAGGACTTTGGCTATGGCTCAATAATAAATTGGGCATAGTAATGAGGGAATTTTTGGATTTTATTTTTCAAATTCCTCTTTCTCATTTGTTCTTTGATCTTGAGAGTAAAGGATTATCGAATCTAAAAAATCTAAAAGGTTCAGTTATTTTTATAGCAAACCACATGAGCTATCTTGATCAGCCTGCTATTATGTATGCAATGCCAAGAAAAATAAGATACAAGACTGCAAGTGCAACAAGGGAGGAATATTTTTTTAGCGATAACGGCACTCCTTTTGTAAGAAAACTTCTTTTTCCCTATGGCATGATTGCTTTTAATACGTTCTTACTCCCTCAGGAAAGCGGATTTAGGAAAAGCCTAGCTTTCATGGGGAGACTTATTGACAATAATACAAATATATTAATTTTTCCGGAAGGAACCAGAACCGAAAATGGAAAATTACAGGATTTTATGGCAGGTCTAGGGTTAATAGTCAAAGAACTTCAAGTGCCGGTTGTTCCTATTCGGATTTTTGGGATGGAAAAAATCTATCCCCGCGGTGCAAAATTTCCAAAAAAAGGAAAATGTACAGTGATTTTTGGCAAACCAATCGAATTCACAACCGAAACCCCTTCGGAAATTATAGAAATTTCCCGTAATGCTATCCTTAACTTGACAGCGAAATAGAAAAGGTGAGAAAGTAAAATGGGGTGCCCGCCTAAGCTTACCGTTAGCCTTCAGGTACTATTCGTACACGGCTCACGGAGCGCTTTAGTGGTGGGTCTAAGAAGTTCTAATTCCTCTCGCCAATTTTCGGCGAATCGGAAAGAACTTCTAAGAAAGCGAGGTGAGGAAAATGGCGGATGAAAAAATGATAGGCAAATGCTGCGGGCATGCAGGCAAAAAATATGTCCTCTTCGGAGTTTTAGCCATAGTTTATGGAGTAGTAAACTACATGACAGCAGTCATGGGTTGGCAGCCATACATGGCTTGGATTGCAGGCGGAGTAATCCTGCTTTTAGTTTCCTGGGCAAAAGGCTCAATGAAAGCCTAACCTTAAGGTAAGGACGAATGATAAATGATTAAGGATTAGGAGTTGGGGTTGGGGCGAAAGCGCAGTTAATAGAATTTTCCGTGCCTTTTATAAAATACTCTTTTCTTCCAAGACAGTTTTTCTGAATTACATTGGAAGGAATAATTATTCTGTTGGTGTTTGCATTTGCTGTATTTTGCAGAAGATTTGTCATAATTGTATTCCAGATAGGGGCTGCTCCGGTAATTCCCGAAGCTAAATTTTGACTCATTGGGCTATTGTCGTTATTTCCAACCCAAACAGCTACTACAAAATTCGGAGTATATCCGATTGTCCAGTTATCTCTTTTATTATCGCTTGTACCTGTTTTTACAGATACATAACGATTGGGAATGTTCAAGGGAGAATTTAAGCCAAATTCCATAGAGCGGGCTCTGTTGTCTGCCAGAATATTAGATATTATAAAGGTAATCCCAGGATCAATCACTTGTTTAGCTTCTTCCTCGCCCACCGAAGCCTTAGTGAAGGAGGGTTTTTCTTCCAAAACATTTCCCTTGGAGTCTGTGAGTTTAAGAATGGGATTAAGATCAATTCTTTTGCCCGAATTTGCCAATACTCCGTACAACACAGCCAAATCTGTCATTCTTACATCTGCTGATCCAAGGGTAATTGCCAGACCATAGTTTTTTGTATCATTCCAAGTTGTAATGCCCATTTTACGGCCCAAGTCAATCATATTTTGTATGCCGATTTTGGAAAGGACTTTTACAGCGGGAATATTTATGGAATTTGCCAATGCAATTCTTAAACTCATTTTTCCGCGAAATTTGCCGTCATAGTTTACAGGGGAATATGGAGGAGAGTTAAGGGATGAAAATGTTATGGGATTGTCATCAATAATCGTTGCAGCAGTAAAGCCCTTGGACAATGCCAAGGAATATGTGAGCGCTTTTATACTTGATCCGGGTTGTCTTAAGGCTGTTGTTACATTAAAATTTCCGGAATTTAAATCAGAATAGTCACGGCTTCCAACCATAGCCAAAATATCTCCATTTTTAGGATTTGTAACAACACTTGCTCCGTTTGTCAGATTAAGATAGGTATTTTTTTCCACCTCTTGCGTTACTATTGTTTGCGCCATTTCTTGGGTTTTTAGATCAAGACTGGTAGTTACCTGCAATCCGCCTTTCTCAACCATTCCGATGCCATATTTTTTTGTCAGTAAATCTTTTATGTACATAACAAAATGCGGAGCATAGATAGAAGTTTGAGGGCTTGAAAAAACGATCTCTTCTCCCACCGCTTCTTCTTTCTGCTGTGAAGTTATATATTTTAGCTCTTCCATTTTTACTAGAACTTCTTTTTGTCTTTTTTTCCATAAATCTTGATTTTCGCCAAAGGGAGAATAAGCAGTTGGGGATTTTGTCATGCCTGCTAAAAACGCGCTTTGCGCCAAGCTTAGCTTGGTTGTTTGTTTTCCAAAATAAACTTCGGATGCAGCTTCCACACCCCAGGCTGTTCCTCCATACGGCACTTGATTGAAATACATTTCCAAAATCTGATCTTTCGCATAGATTCTGTCCGCCCAGAATGCCAAAATTATTTCTTTAATTTTCCTTTTTATACTTATCTCCGGAGTCAAAAGAGTTGATTTGATAAGCTGCTGTGTAATAGTTGATCCTCCCTGCAGGGGTTTGCCTGAAAGATCTGCGATTACGGCTCTGATAATCGCTGAAATGTCTACCCCTGAATTTTTGTAGAAATTTTTATCTTCAATTGCAATTGTTGCCTGCTGTAGATATTTAGGCACAGAAGAAAGAGGGATCAAGGTTCTATTTTGGCTTGCATATATTTGGTATAGCAAAGAGCCATTCCTATCAAAGACTTTTGTGGTAAGAGGCGCTTGCTGGAAACTTAATTGTTTTGGGCTAGGAAGTTCTTGAATGAAAATAATAACTGTCAGGGGAATAAAAAAGAAAACAAGAGAAAAAATACTGCCAATAAAAAAATATTTTATTTTAACGCCTATCGGTAAAGGAAAAACTTTGATGCTTCGGCTTTTTTTTATTCTCTTTTTTCTTTTTATCCAGTGTTTTTTTAGAATTATCCAGGGCGCTTTGGATATAAGCAGGGTAATGTCTCCGACAAAAGTCAGGAATAATAGGGTGAAAAATAAGATTTGCGATGCTATTCTCATACGGATAGTGATTATACTATGGGTAGTTTGGATTGGAAAGGGGTAAAAACTTATTGGGTGGGAGTTGGGTTGGGGTGGGGACAGGTGACGCAATATCTTTCTCCTGTAGCATCGGTTATAACAATATGGTCTTTCTCTTCAACATTATCTGTTTTGTTGGACGCAGCTAAATCATTGGTGTCTTTGTCTATTCGAACTTTTTGAATACCTGGATCAACCTTATTTGGTTCTGTGCCTTTTATGAAATATTCAAATCTGGTTTCACATCTGTTAGGGGTTCCGTCGGGAGGCGGAATAAGTCCTGAAATAGAGCAAATTTTTTTCTGAATTACATTTGGCGGGCGGGTTAGGGGATGAGATGGAATGTCTTTCAAAAGATTTGCCATAATTTCATGCCAGATAGGCGCAGCTCCTGTAATCCCGGAAGCCAAATTATTCATCGGAGTATTGTCATTGTTCCCGACCCACGAAGCTACTACGAAATCCGGAGTATATCCGATAGTCCAATTATCTCTAAAATCATTTGTTGTCCCTGTTTTAACAGAAACAGCTTGGTTTGCTATTTTTAATGCAGAATTTGCGCCGAATTCCAAAAGACGCGCATTATTGTCAGCCAAAATATCAGAAATAATGAAGGCAACACCGTCAGGTAGAATTTTTTTGCCAAAAATTGGGGAAGAAGGAGGCCTATATTCGTCTAAAACTTTGCCGGATTTCTCGATCTTGAGAATCGGATGAATATTTATCTTGTAGCCTCCGTTTGCGAAAACCCCATAGGCCTCCGCCATTTCAAGCATTGTAACCTCGCCTCCGCCCAAAGTTAACGACAAGCCGTATTTTTCAGGTTCTGTAAAAGTTGTTATGCCCATCGCAGATGCAGTTGCGATCATGGCAGGAACTCCGTTGACCTTGAGCATTTTAATGGCCGGAATATTTATGGAATTTCCTAGGCTATAGCGCATTTGCATTACGCCGTTAAATTTACCGTCGTAATTAACAGGACAATATTTTTTTCCTTCAAAGGCTGGAAAACAAATGGGCTGATCCACAAAAGTTGTTGCGCCGGTGTACCCCCTTATCAATCCCGTAGCGTAATTAATAGGCTTTATGGAAGATCCGGGCTGTCTTAATGCAAGAGTAATGTTGACATTTCCATCAATTTGAGTATCAAAGTATCCCCGGCTTCCAACCATAGCCAGAATTTCTCCTGTTGCGGGATTTGTTACTATAGCAGCGCCGTTTGTAACATGATAACCCTTAAGACTGCTGATGTTCTCCGAAACTGCATTTTGCGCGAACTCTTGAATTTTGGAATCTAAACTTGTTGTGACCTGCAATCCTCCTTCTTCAACTATTTTTTCTCCGTATTTTTTAATTAACAAATCTTTTATGTATAAGACAAAGTGGGGAGCAGAGATGTTGTTGGCAAATGCTTGAAACTGCAATGTTTCTTTTACGGCAGTATCTTTTTGTTTTTTCGTTATATATTTTTGCTCATACATCTTGTTAAGTATTGCAGCTTGTCTTTTCTTCGCAAATTCAGGGTGAGAACCAAGCGGGGAATTAGCGGTTGGAGCCTCCGGAAGTCCCGCCAGCAAAGCTCCCTCCGCAAGAGTTAAATCGCGGGCTTTTTTGCCAAAATAAGTTTGAGATGCAGCCTCAATCCCATAAGATGTTCCTCCGTATGGAATTTGATTGAGATACATTTCCAAAATTTTATCCTTAGAATATAAGGCTTCTGTTGCAAAAGCAAGAATTACTTCTTTAATTTTTCTCAAAATTGTTCTTTCGGGAGTTAAAAGACTATTTTTTACCAATTGCTGAGTAATAGTTGATCCTCCCTGAAGCTCTTTGCGTACGATAATTGAAACTGCAGCTCTGAAAATACTCCTAAAGTCTACTGCTCCATGTTTGTAAAAATCTTTATCCTCTATAGCAATTGTTGCCTGCTGAACATGTTTTGGAATTTGCGATAAAGGTAAAAAGTTCTGATTTTTCGCAGAGTAAATAGTATATAACAGTTTTTGATTTCGGTCAAAAATCTGGGTAGATTGCGGAACGCTGGAACTATTTAATCTGGTTGGAAAAGGGAGGTCTTTTAATATGAAAAAATATATTGCCAAAACGCCTGCGAAAATAATAATCGCGAGAGATATTAAGACTTTCAAGTATTTCTTCTTGAGCTTATGCTTGATAAAAATCTTAATTCTCATCTTAATATCATAACATTTTACAGTCAATTTTTGTAATTAGAGAATTCTGTTTTTGCAGCTTTGAGTTCCTGATGGTCTTCCTATAATAATCTCCAACTATTATTTTTTTGTAATCATTAACCCTTTCAATAAACCCTATTTTCATTAAATGGTCGTATTCATGTTGGATAACGCGGGCTAAAATACCATTACATCTTAACCTGAATTTTTCTCCTTTTTCACCTAGCGCTTCCACTTCAATTTCTTCGGGTCTTGATACCGGACCGAATAAATCTCCGTTAACCACACTTCCGCACCCTTCATGAATTATGTTTTCCTTTGCAGATTTAAATGTTATTTTCGGATTAATATAAGTTCTTAAAATATCAGTCCTGCCTAGATTTCTTGTTTTTGTTTTTCGAGGGTGCGTGACGAAGATCATGTAATTTTGTGCTATTTGGGGCGCTGCTATTCCGATCAAGCCTGTTTTATGCATCGTGTCAATTAAATCTCTGCGCAATTTTTTAATCTTTGGAAGATTTACATTTAAAATTTCCTTGTTTATTCTTTTTAATTTCGGATGCCCTGCCTGAATAACTGTTTTCACTGCCATAACGAAGCTGATTATACCAGAACAGTGGTTTTGTGTATAATAGCCGTATATGCCTGAAGGAATTCCTGAAAATCTGCCTCCTAAAAAACCTGGAATAGTAAAAAGACTAGTTTGGGCCGTTAGGGAAAGTCTTCCTTGGGATCCGGTTGGAGAGAAAAAAAGATCAATAGCGCCTTTTCCTGAAGGTATTGTGTTAAGCAAGCCTCGAGTAAGAATCGTACCTGACGAGAGAGGGAATAAGCCCAATACCTTGCCTACCCTTGAGCAAAACATTAAAGCTTCAGAGAGGTTTATAAAAGAAATAAGAGACCCCAGACATTACGAACAGGATCCATATGATACTAGTCTTATGAAAAGCGACTTAGGATTTCTTATTGAAGGGACTGTTGAGAAAGGTTGGTTTAGAATAGGGAACTTCGTAAGAGCGGCTACGGATAGATATCAGTTACCATTAGCTATATACATAGCTGATAATCACGCTCGGCTTGTGGTTGCCTCTTCTAAGACTTCAGATGGGCTAAAACTAAAAGTTTATAATCCAATGTTGAAAAATTTTCAAGAAGTACAGACTACACTTGATGCAACAAGGAATCCGATAGGTGTATTTGTAAATCTTTTGGCACAATCAAGTGTATATAGCGGAGAATATAATATTACAAAATCGTTTGAGTCTCCAGAACTCGCAAGGTATAAAGAACTACTTACAGAAGCTAAAGCATTTAACTTTCAAAACGATGCGTACAACTGTATACCTTACTGCCTATTTGTTAACGCCATGCTTTACGGACTTGAACCTGGAAATACGGATTTTAAGACACATGGGATTAAACAATTCGAACAGGATTTTGGAGTTAGAATTATGACAAGAGAAGAAATTGTGCCTCCAAAAACAAGGGTAAGAATTATAGGATAGAATCTGGATTATTGACAAGGCGGTGTACATCTTGTACACTCGACTTACTATGAAAAATATTATATCTGCAACCGAGGCAAGAAATAATTTTTTTGAGATATTAAACGCTGTAATTTACAAAGGAGAGGAATTTATTGTCGAAAAAAGGGATGCTGGCAGCGTAAGAATTGTTCCAGCTAAGCCCAGGCATTCTCCTGAAGAGATAGATAAGATCTTAAAAGACTTCAGAAAAACTTTTGCTAAAGCAGCTAAGAGAAAATACTGGTCAGTTATAGATACGCCTGCCTGGAAGAAAAAAGAAAGAAAGTATCTTGAAGATCTTTCAAAAGGAATTATTAAATAAAAGTGCAAAAGATAATTCTAGACACGAATATTCTAATAGACTATGCAAACGGATACGCGAAGTGGCTTGGCGATTTTATTAATTTAAGAAATTTAGATATCAAATTGTTCCTGCCGACAATAGTTATTGCAGAATATTTTACCTCAATTGCTTTGGAAAAAGAAGAAGATGCGGAGATTGCGGACAAAACCTTCTCACTTTTTATAAAACAGGATTTGAACGAGCCAATTGCCAAAATTTTAGGAACTATACTGAGGCGAAAAACCTACTCTCCTGGCGCAGGAGTTTCTGATTTAATTATAGCATCAACTGCAATTTTCCTTGATGCCGAACTGGCAACTAACAATAAAAAAGATTTTGCAAAAATTCCAAACCTTCGTTTATTTGATCCAAAAAAATTAAAAAATTGATATGAATTTACCTTTATTGAAAAATGCTGATGTAAACGGGAAAACTGTTTTTTTGAGAGCGGATTTGGATGTCCCTCTCTCGGCAGAAAAAATTGAGGATGACACGCGTTTGTTGGCCACGATTCCGACGATTGAATATCTTTTAAAACAAAATGCAAAAATTATTATTGGAGGTCATCTTGGAAGGCCAAAAGGCATTGATGAGAGTTTAAGTTTGAAACCTGTCGCAGAATGGTTTGCTAAAAAATTAATTCATAATTCAGAATTCATAATTCAGAATTCAAAACTCGCAAGTTTTGGTGGGTGGGAGATTGGGCAGAACATTTTCCTTTTGGAAAATCTCCGCTTTTATGAAAGCGAGGAAAAAAATGATCCGGAATTTGCGAAAAAATTAGCCAGTCTTGCGGAAATTTATGTAAATGATTCGTTTGCGATGTGTCATAGAAATCATGCTTCAATTATTGGCATAACTCGTTTTTTACCTCATTTTGCCGGATTTCATCTTCAAAAAGAAATAGAGACATTGAGTCATGTTATGGAAAATCCCAAACGACCTATGGTTGTCATAATTGGAGGAAAAAAAATAGAGACCAAGCTTCCATTGGTTGAGGAAATGCATAGAATTGCAGATTATGTTTTGGTTGGAGGCAAAATTGCGAAAGAATCTCAAGTCTTTTTAAAGGTTAGGCACGAAAAAATAAGCGGTAAAAAAGCTGTTCTGTTGGTTGCGGATTTAACCCCTGATGAATTATCTATTACGGAAAAAAGTCTTTATAATTTTTTGGATATCATTTTGCTTGGAAAAACAATTATCTGGAATGGGACAATGGGATTTATTGGAGAAAAAGAGGATAAATTTCAGGCAACCAAAAAAATTGCGAAGGCGATTATTGCAAGCAAAGCTTATTCAATTGTTGGGGGAGGAGATACGGTGGAATTTTTAAATAGAATTGGGATATTGAATAAATTTTCTTTTGTTTCAACAGGCGGAGGCGCAATGCTCGCATTTTTAAGTGGTGAAAAATTCCCGGGTCTTGTGGCTCTTGAAAAAACTTAGTATACTGATTTAATATGATACGGGTTGCGATTAATGGATACGGAAGAATTGGAAGAGTAGCGCATAGAGTAATTATTGAAAAACATGCCTCTGAAATTGAAGTAGTTGCGATAAATGCGGGCCCCTCGACTGATATTAAGGGGTGGATGTATTTACTAAAGTATGATACTTCATACGGTCCTTTGGACCGTAATCTCAAATCTCAAATCTCAAATCTCCAATATAAAGACCAAATTGGATCATTAATAATAGATAATAAAGAAGTTCCTGTGTTCTCGCAGAAATATCCAGGTCTTCTTCCCTGGAAAGATTTGAATGTTGATGTGGTTATTGAATCAACAGGACATTTTTTAACAGAAGAGAAATTGCAAGTGCACCTGACAGCAGGAGCAAAAAAAGTAGTTTTATCAGCTCCGGCCAAGGGCGGGGAGATTGCCGCATATGTTTTATCAGTTAATGATAAAAATTATAAAGGCGAGAATTTAATAAATAATGCTTCTTGTACCACCAATTGCATAGCTCCGGTTGCCAGAATTATGGTTGATAATTTCGGAATTGAAAAAGCAATGATGACAACTATTCACGGATATACTTCTGATCAGAGATTGCAGGATGGAGGACACAAGGATTACAGGCGAGCCCGTGCTGCTGCGCAAAATATTGTACCAACCTCAACCGGCGCAACCATTGCAGCGGGAGAAGCAATACCTGAACTCAAGGGAATATTTAATGGCTTAGCAATTAGAGTGCCTGTTTCTGTTGGTTCTTTGTCTGATTTCACATTCATTCTGAAAAAACCAACTACGAAAGAAGAGGTCAATGAGGTATTTAAAAAGTCAGCGGAAGATCCAAAGTACAAGGGAATAGTAGGGGTAACGGATGATCCGATTGTATCAAGCGATATAATTGGGAATTCCCATTCTGCAATTGTTGATTCATCCCTAACTCAAGTGGTTGGCGGCAATATGGTTAAAGTTATTGCATGGTATGATAACGAGTACGGTTACGCAAATAGGTTAGTTGAAGAGGTAATAATGGTGGGAAAGCAAATTTAACATTTATGCATAAACAGGCAGAACTTAAAAGCATCCGCAATATTACTGTTTCGGGAAAAATTGGCGCAGGAGCAACGTCTTTGGCTAAAAATTTGTCTAAAGCTTTAGGATGGAATTTTTTGGAAGGCGGAGATCTATTTGAGAGAATTCACAAAGAATTAAAGCTTAGTCAGGCAATGGTTAACAGCAGGCCGGATCATTTTGATCTTGAATATGAAAAAAAAGTTAAGAACATGCTTAAGAACGAAAGTCATCGTATTATTCAAAGCCATCTCGCAGGATTTGACGCTCAAGGTATTTCTGGGGTATTCAAAATACTTGTTGTGTGCGAAGATAGACTTGGAAACGACAAGGAAGAAATTCGCATAGATCGCTTAATTAATCGGGATAGGATTTCAATAGAGGAAGCAAAAGAAGAAGTCTTGGAAAGAGAAAAACAGCATTTGGAAAAGTGGAGAAGGCTTTATGTGAATAATGATCAGAATTGGGTTTATTGGGATAAAAAATATTACGATTTGATTATTAACACTTACTCACACAATCAAGATGAAACCCTAAAAATTTCCCTACAGGCGATAGGTATTGACAAGTAGTTGATATTGTTTTACAATTGACATTGTTATGTTTACGACAATATCAATAACCAACAAATGGCAAATCCATATACCAAAAGCTCTCCGGGGCGATTTTGGCTTGGATAAGCCCGGAAAAGTGGCAATAAAAGCAGAGAGAGGAAAAATCATTATTACTCCGGCTGAAAGCCAAATCATGCAATATGCAGGTAAGCTGCATGAAAAATATAACAAGAAAAAAATCAAGGTAGATAGAGTTAGAGATGTAATCAATTACTCCGAGTTATGACCCATTCGACTTATGCTCAGGGTCATAGTGAGGAATTCGAATCTATGAAAAAGCTCTTTTTGGATACCAACATCTTCCTGCGGTTTTTTCTAAGAGACAATGAAGATCAATATCAAGATGTGCACAAGTTATTTAAAAAGATAGAAGAAGGCAATTTCAAGCCTTATACGTCGTCAATTGTTTTTTTGGAATTAAACTATGTTGTAAGAAGCATATATAAACTTTCGATCGATGAAGTTTTGGATTATACTGATGCAGTAAGAAAAATGCGCGGAATGACAGTCATCGAAAAGACCTACACTGATAAGGCAATCAGCCTCTACAAAAAGTATAAAATTAAACTTGGAGATTGCTTTATTGCAAGTCAGCTTCCGAAAGAAGCGATACTCCTATCTTATGATGCGGATTTTAGAAAAGTAAAAGAGATTCAATCTCAAACACCTGATGAAATACTCTGATAATCAAGAAGAAAGCCTAAAAATCGCTTTGGGGGAAAT
>Ga0209541_10012464_pt1 | contig 13151 bp, 10 predicted proteins | sample RifCSPlowO2_01_FD_184027 | JGI IMG/M metagenome (GOLD analysis project Ga0209541, IMG submission 184027) | Groundwater microbial communities from Rifle, Colorado - Rifle CSP2_plank lowO2_0.1 (SPAdes) (version 2) | ecosystem: Environmental > Aquatic > Deep subsurface > Groundwater | place...
AGTTACTGTGAATTTTCTCATACGGAAAAGTTTTTTTGTTGTAGCGGGAGTTATTTTAGGCTTAGTAAGTTTTGTGGTGATTAATAAAGATTCTTTACCTGAGAGGACAATCGAAATAAGCGGTCCCACTATTGATTTGAAGAATATTGCGGTTTCGGAGTATCTGAATCTTTCCGAGAAGATAAAAGAAGGTACGGAGCTGTTAGAGAATTCTCCAGTTCTTGGTATTGAAGAATACGTGACTGAGAATGTCTGTTTTATTACGGGTAAAACCTATCGTGGATTAAGAAAGGAAATCTCATTTGCGATTTTAGATAAGGATACGGGAGTAGTATTTGAAAAAAGATGCTGGTTTTCAAAAGAAGATATTAAGGAAGCCGAGATTTTCGGTGGAAGTTTAGAAAAAATATCAGATTTTCTCGGACTGGGTAATAAAAAAAACGAAGGGGATATAATAAACGAGGAACTAAATTTGGTTATTAATTGGTGGAACGGACATAACTCCGATATTGCGATAAAAAGTCTAAATCCTAAAGATAAAGAAGGAAGATATATTATAGTTGCCAACAAATACCCTATGTTAAATGATTATTTGGCATATCCGCAGGATAGAACCGGAAAGAAATATTCTGACATTATTTATGTTCCTTATTCGGGAGCTCTGCATACGCAGGAGCTCATCGATGAGGGCAGGAATTTTCTTAATGAAAGCGTGGATACGGCATATAGGGAATTAGGAGAAGAAGGTGTTCAGTCAGTTGCATATCCGGGTAAGCTTGTCATTGATACGGTAAGTCCGGTATTCGTTAAAAATATTTTTTTAACGGAACAAACTGATCCAAGTCTCATCTTTTTAGCACAGGATGGGGGGCGTAAATTAGCAGAAAGAGTTCTGGTTCGGCTTGGAACTAATAAAGAAAAGGCTTTTCGTTATACTTATTCCAGCGTAGGAGCTTTGGGACTGGGTCAGATAATGCCTGCAACTTATTCCAATATTCGTAATTTTTATCCGAGAGCGGAGCTGATAAAAGATAAAAATATCGGAAGAGTAGATATTATTAATGGAATTAAGGCAACAATTTTGGTTTTCGATGACCATTTTGCTACGGTTCTTAAGAAACTAGGTGATAATAAAAGCGGAGCTTCATCGCTATCAAAAAAGTTACCAGCTGAAATAGAAGAAATGAGAGCGGCAATATACAATGGCGGTCCCGGAAAGATTAATGCTCAAACTGCTGCAATCAGCTCTGCAATTGAAGAGACGGTTAGCTTTGTCGCAAAGTTTAAAATGATTAGATCTCTTGGGCTATTTAATTAGTTTTTCGGTATCTCAACACAGTTAGTGGCTTTTACCTAATTTTTTTGCTACTTTTTAGTTATGGTTTTTTGAAAATTGGAGCTAAGCATGGGAAGAGTTTTGAGACTAATATTTATTTTACTGGGGATACTGGGAATATTATTTTTGTTTTTTTTGCGTTGTTATGGGCAGGTCATCGAATCTTTTCCTGAACCCTGTTCTGTGACTGATAAGATTGATGCGGATGATTCGGAGCTTGCGACTGTACCGTTAAAAATGGGAACAAAGGCTTATCCTTATGAAGAAAAAAGGATTACCAGAAATCCTGACGGAACTATATTGTCGGTTAGCACAATACCGCTTTCCGATGTCGAAAGGGAGATTGCATTATTATTATTGAATTTTGATACATGTGAAACAGCGCTAATTCTGGTAACTAAAAGGGGCGATAAGCTGATTGTGCCTGACGGTTATGACATTCATCCCGTTGAGCGATCCAGCGGTTTGGTCTGGAATGGTTATAATACTCAATTTGAGGTGAGGGAACCGGCCCATACCGTTGTTCTTAAAAATGCATGGCCAAAAAAGGAAGTTATTAAGTTACGTAAGACTAAAAAAACAAAGACGTATATAAAGAATATCGTCTATACTCTGTATAGTGTAGATAATCCTGCGACAGAGGATGTAGCCGAGCCCGGGATACATATGCCCGAAATCGTTGATGGCGGATTTTCCCGAATCCAATCAATTGTTGAGTCTGCCAAAAACGACCTAAAAATAAATGATGTCCGTTCAAAAACGTTTCCCGATCAGGTAGCCGGAGACTTGCCTTTTATTGAACCCGCTGTTTATGAAAGATTGGTTTTTATTGAGCATACCGACTACAACGAATTTCTTTTTGATCGCCAGATGTCGACAGAGAGAGTGGCGGTATTGTTAAGGGTTAACCAAGGTCGGGCTTTTGCGTTTTGCAACAGTACTAAACCATGGAAGGCCTGCGGAGCTTTTCAGTTTACCGATAACTCGAGAACGATAAGGGTTAAAGGAAGAAGAATAAAATTAACCGGTACCTATTCAACGGTGGTCAGAGCCTTTCCCGAAGCTCATCTAATGATGAATTTCGTTGAAGGTTCTTATAACCATGTAAACTCGGCAAAAGCGTCGATACTGCTTCACGATTATAATTTAAATGTCTTATTCAGAATATTTGGGGAGAAAATTATTCAGAACCCGGTTTTATTGGAGGAAGCCCTTGCCGGATGCTATAACGGAGGTCCAAAGTGGACGAATCTGGCTCTCGAAGAATATTTTGAGGGAAAGGTCAGCGATTGGATTGACTCAAAGTATCTAAGAAGAGAAACCAGAGAATACATTATCAAATTAAGATATATGGTTCAGAGTGGCTTACCCTGATATTTGTTGAAGTGTTTACTTTATAATCCCGCACCTAGCGGGATTTTTAATTTTTTGTTAGAATATATTGCTATGAAAAGGTCAACCCCGCTCTTGAAAAACAGCGGACATTCTTACAAATGAAAGATAAACCATTTAAAAAAACCATTTTTCAAGGGCGGGGTCAAATTAAGAAAGTTGTTTATGTTGCTATGAGCGGAGGAGTGGATAGCTCTGTTGCGGCCACTTTATTGAAAAAAAAAGGTTATCAGGTAACCGGTGTCTTTATGCGTCCTTGGAGTCCGCAACTGGAAACTGGAAACTGGAAACTGGAAACTTCTTGCTTGTGGAAACAAGATCGAGAAGATGCGATGCGGGCGGCGGCGGTATTGGGGATACCCTTTAAAACATGGGATTTTTCAAAAGAATACAAGAGGGAAGTTGCTGATTATATGATACGCGAATATCGCGCTGGCAGGACACCTAATCCAGATGTGATGTGTAATAAGGAGATAAAGTTTGGCTTGTTTTTAAAAAAGGCTATTAAAGAGGGGGCAGATTTTATTGCGACAGGGCACTATGTACGACTAGAAAAAGAAGTTTCCAGTTTCCAGTTTTCAGTTTCCGGTAATAAAAATTCAAATAAAAAACTAAAAACTATAAACTATAAACTAAAAACTGCTACAGATAAGAATAAAGATCAATCATATTTTTTATGGACGCTTACGCAGGAACAGCTGAAATACTGCCTTTTTCCTATTGGTGACTATGTTAAGCCTGACATCAGGAAACTGGCTAAAAAATTTGGTTTGCCAAATCATGACAAAAAGGACAGTCAGGGCGTTTGTTTTATCGGCCAATTAGACATGAAGGATTTTTTGAAAAAATATATAAAGCCTAAAAAGGGGAGGATATTAGATCTGCACGGCAATATAATAGGCAATCACGACGGGGTTTATTATTATACTATTGGCCAGAGGCACGGTCTTGATATAAAAAATGGTCAAGGCCCGTATTTTGTTATAAAAAAAGATATAAAGAAAAATATCATTTATGTGGGTGACCAAAAAGATTTGGCTTCCAGGCGGACTAGAGCAGTTGAAATCAATTACCTGAGTGATAAACTTAGATTACCCATAAAGGTAGATGTTAAAATACGCTACCGAAGTAAGTCGAAAAAGGCTATTTTATATAAAAATGGGGTTTTGATGTTCAATAAACCCATTAGAGCGATTACATCCGGCCAATCAGCTGTTTTTTACAGGGGTAAAGAGATGCTGGGCGGAGGAGTAATTAAATAAATATGACGGAAAATTTTAGAAAAAAAGAGGAAGCGACTCTGGATTCAACAGATCATGAATTTCATAAAATATTTAGAGAATTCGATGCTAATCCTGATCATACGGTGCAAACTAACTCCCCCGATGAGCAGAAGAACATTAGTGAGCATATCGAAAAGAAAAGGGAGGTTTTAGACGAAATCGCATTAAGGCAGGATCAAAATGAAAAATATGCCGAAATGCTAGAAAATATTTTGAAGCATGTGGAGAGACTGTTGAAGGATAAATCTTTGGCTGAAGATGATAAAATAAGCAAATTATTGGGTATTGTCAACGATTTTGTAACAAGTAATATGATAAGAAATTTTATCAGGGATGCCAAAGAGTCTAAGTGGGGTATTCTGCAAGAGGGAACTTCGGAGATTCGGGAGCTTAAGGCAACATTAGAAAAGGCAATTCTAAAATATTACGGTAAGTTTGGCCGGTTGAGCAGTAGGTCTGCCGATAATGCGGTGAGTGAACGCAGGGCAGGCGAATATATAGAACCAAGCGATGCGGAATTAAATCAGATAATGTCCGAGCAGAAACTTTTTGTTGAGTTGGGAGAGAAAAATACTCCTAAACTAGTAGAAGATGTCACTAAGCTTTTAGAAGAAAAAGGAGAGATAATTAACGATACTCATCTTAGCGAGCTTCCCGGTATAGTCAGTAAATATTTTTCATCACAGAATTTTGAGTTTGCGTGCAATGGGGAATTAATAACAATTACGGGAAAAGATATCATTAAATTTTTTACGGCATTAGCCGAGGTCTATAAAGCCAGAAGAGGAGATCTTTTTGCGAATAGACTCCATCTCTATGTAAGGGCGTATTTACAGCACGAGAAGAACCGTGAATCCTGGGAATCAAGATAGCGGGATATATTAGCTCAAGACCCTGAATAAACTCTCCCCGGTCATCTCCGCTGGTTTTGGAATTCCTAGAATTTGAAGAATAGTCGGAGCGATATCGGCAATCAAGCCATCGGTTTTTGATAAGGCCAGCTTAATTTCTTCTTCAGAGCGTGGACGTTCATATTCTTTTACAACAAGATAGAATGGAACCGGGCTAGCATTATGTTTAGTTTCAGGAGTACCACTCTTACTGGTGAGAGATTCAGCGTTGCCATGATCGGCTGTAATAATTAGGATTCCATTCTTTTCAAAAATTGCATCTTTTAATTTACCTATACATTTATCTAGTATTTCTATTCCTTTTACGGCTTTCTCTAGATTTCCGGAATGTGCCAATAAATCCGCATTGGCAAAATTAATGAAGATAACATCGTAATAATTCCTTTGCAATTGCTCTATTGCTTTTGCAGTTATATCGTTGGCCATCATCTCCGGTTCTTCTTCTGCCTTACGGATTGATTTTATAAAGACGTCATCCTCACCTTCGTAAGGTTCGGTATTAAGGGAGTTAAAAAAATATGTTATGTGAGCGTATTTTTCTGTTTCGGCCAAATGAAGTTGTTTTTTGCCGTAAAGGCTCAACATTTGGGGCAAATTATTATTTATTTCCGGAACCGGATAGGCAACGAGAATATCGGGATGCTTAATATATTCAACCATCTCAACAACCATTAAATTCTGAACTTTTCTTCTCGGAAAGGCTTTGAAATCATCTTCAACAAATGCACGAGCTAATTGCCTCATACTATCTTCCCTAAAATTAAAAAAGATAACCGCATCTCCGTCTTCGATCAAACCGGAAGCATCAACGAGTATTCTAGGCATCTTATTGTCATGAACACCCTGTTCGTAGTGAGCTTCAATTGCTTTCACTGCATTGTCGGTCGTTTCGTCGGTATCACCGGCAGTCAATAAATTGTAGGCTTTTTCTGTTAAATTCCAATTCTCATTTCTATCCATAGAAAAATCACGACCCATAACGGTCGCTAGCTTTACGGAGGGCGCTTTAATATAGGGCATAAGTTTAGATAGGAGAGATGAACCTTCTTTCCATCCTGAATCTTTCCCGTCTGTAAATAGATGAATCTTAACGTTAGGAAGTTTATTCTTTTCTGTGAGTTCGATAAGTCTTGGAATGTGGCTGAAAAATGCATGAACAGAGCCAGAGGTTAGAATACCGGCTAGATGAAGTTTAGATTGATTTTGTTTTACATGCTCTATCGCTTTTAAGAAAGCCGGATTATTGAAAAAATCACCGGTTTCAATGGCCTTGTTTATTCTTGCCAAATATTGAGGGATGACTCTTCCTGCGCCTAGTGTAAGGTGGCCTACTTCGCTATTACCCGATTCTCCCCAAATCATTCCGACGCCTTGTCCGGAAGCCTGTAAAAGAACCGACGGATAATTATTGGCGATAAAATCAAGATTAGGTTTTGTCGCATTCAAAATAGCATTGCCTACTTTTTGAGGTGAATATCCCCAGCCATCTAGAATTGTGAGTACGATAGGTCGCATAAATACAGTATATAGTATTTTGTGTTTAGTATTAAGGGGATAATGACTACGAGCGAAAACCCGCATTCAATTAGAGAACGTTATCTCATAGCGAGTGGCCTCAATCAGCTAAGGGGCTTTTCTCTAACGAGATTGCATTAATTATCAACTTTTGATACAATATATGAGTAATTATAAATGTAAATATTAACTAAGTTTTCCTAATTATCATAATGCAAATCATCAATAAATTGTCTGCCATGCGCACCGATCTAGTTGGTGGCATTCGTATAAACTTGTAGATTAGCATTATATTATGAGCAAAGCGAAATATAACAATGTTTTCAAGCTTAAGTCCGCTGATTGCGGCGTTTTCGGCTTTAATACCGGGTATAATAATCGGTTATCTCGTTCGCCAAGTAATGGCGAGCAGGAGCATAAGCTCAGCAGAATCTAAGGCGAATGCGGTTTTAGCAGATGCCAAATCCAAATCGCAGGACCTACTTCTCGATGCAAAAAATAAATCCTTCCAAATACTTGAGGAAGGTAAGAAAGAAGAAAAGGAGAGAAATCTCCAGCTTTCGCGTATAGAAAATATTTTAACGAAAAAAGAAAATGAGTTGGAAACTAAGGCCAAGGAGCTCAAGACTGACAAGGAAAATCTGATTTCAAAGGCACAGGAGTTGATGAATATTAAGACCGAGATGGAAAAAAACAGACAGAAGCAGATTGTAGAGCTAGAAAGAGTTGCCAGTCTCACGAAAGATCAGGCCAAAACAGAATTATTTACAAAAGTTGAAGAGGAATCTAAAGATGATTTGTATAAGAGGATGCTTAAACTCGAGCAAGACGGTAAGGAGGAGTTAGATAAAAGAGCCAAAGAGATATTGACGATTGCCGTTCAGCGATATGCGGCTTCGCAGATTGCCGATGCGGTTACCACGGTGGTTAGCCTCCCCTCTGACGAACTCAAGGGTAAAATAATTGGAAAAGAAGGAAGAAATATCAAAACCATAGAAAGAATGACCGGAGTGGATATTATTATCGATGATACTCCAGAAGCTCTTGTTATATCAGGTTTTGATCCGATTCGCCGTCAAGTTGCTAAGCTGGCACTTGAAAAATTAATTGCTGACGGAAGGATTCACCCTGCAAAAATAGAAGAGATGGTTGAGAAGGCAAAAAATGAGATAAATGAAAAAGTAAAAGAGGCGGGAGAAGCGGCGTTATTTGAGACCGGTATCGGAGCCGTAGATCCTCGTTTAACTTATTTCTTAGGAAGACTGGCATTTAGGACAAGCTTTGGACAGAATGTTTTGCTTCATTCAATAGAAATGTCGCATATTGCGGGCATGATGGCCGCAGAACTTGGGGCCGATGTAAGCGTTGCCAAGAAAGGCGCTTTATTCCATGACATAGGAAAAGCTGTTGATCATGAAGTTCAGGGTACTCATGTCGAGATAGGCAGAAAGATACTTCAGAAATTCGGTATGGATGAAAAGGTAATAAAATCGATGGAGGCCCATCATGAAGAATATCCTTATTCATCTCTGGAGTCGCGAATAGTTCAGGCAGCCGATGCTATATCAGGTGCAAGACCCGGTGCAAGAAAAGATACCGTTGAAATATACCTTAAGAGATTAGAAGAGCTTGAAAGAATTGCGACTTCATTTGAAGGCGTCGAAAAATCATATGCCATTCAGGCGGGTAGGGAATTAAGAATATTTGTTACACCTAATCAAATTGATGACTTAGGTGCTCTTAAACTGGCAAAAGACATAGCCAAGAAGATTGAAGAAGAGATGAAATATCCGGGTGAAATCAAAGTAAACGTCATCCGAGAAACGCGGGCGATAGAATACGCCAGATAAAAGAAAAGGCCCGTCGGAGATGTACTCCGACGGGCTGACCGGTCCTGCCGGTCGATTACTTGGCGCTGAGCTTCGCGCGCTCGCGAACCGCGCCCTGGCCGATGCCGAGGCGCTGGTCGAGCAGGGTGATTTGCTGTGCCGGCGTGCGGCTGGCACGTTCTGCGTGGCGCTCTGCCACGATTTCTGCACTGTGCCTGCTCCGGCGCCATGCGTCCTGCGCGGCGAAGTGGGCCTCCGACGTCTCATAACATCGAGAGAACCACTTGTAGTCGATTCGCGGATCACCAGTCAGCTTCTTCTCGTTCTTCTCGCTCATCTTGTCCTCCCTTCGCTTATCCGCCACCACGACAGATATCCAGGATACATACATTATATCAAATAATGAGGTAATTGTCAAGTCGATAAAACCTAGGTATTTTTAAGGGGTGTTGATAGAAGGATTGTATTTTCCGCATAAAACCTATATAATTGAGCAGTTAGGTTAATCCTATAGGTCGAGTGGGATTATATAGTAAATTCAAAAATCAAAATTCAAAAATCAAAATAATAAGTAAAATAGACTATGTTCTTATACAATTCCAATATTTTACATTTTGAGATTTACATTTTGAGATATTATTATGCCAGTTAAAAAGGCACAATTAGCACAGATATTAGCCGAGAGATTCGGAGTATCAAAAAAGCAGGGTCTTGAATGGCTTGATGCTTTTACAGAGGAAATCACAAAGGTTTTACAGAAGGGCGATAAGGTAAATATTACCGGATTTGGTATTTTCAAAGTTGCTGACAGAAAGGCGCGAGAGGGCGTCAATCCTGCAACCGGAGCAAAAATCCACATTGCCGCTTCAAAGAAACCGAGATTTACTGCAGGTAAGCTTCTTAAGGAAGCGGTTAAGTTATAATATTCTTGCCTTGGCCGGCCCGCTTCGCCCAAGCTTAGCGCGGCGAGCAGGTAAATTGAATTCGTCATTTGTAGGAATATTTAACACTATAAGAAAATCACCCCATTGTAACGGGGTGATTTTCTTAACATGGACAAATAATATAATTAAGAGTATCAAATAGATATTACTCATTGTTCATTTAAAAAGGTGTCCAGATGGCAAGAAAATTAAAGATTGGCTTTGTTTTTCCGGGTCATGTAAGGAGAATTGCTCCGCAAATTGGTTTTTGTCATGCGATGCATCTATTTCGTCAGCAAGTTTCTGATTTTCCAAAACCGGAAATATATTGCGGTGTATCTGGAGGGGGAATTTCCTCAGCAATTGCAGTGCAAGATTCAGAGGCTCATTTTGTTAAGGGGGAACTTTTATATTCTAAAGTTACTAGAAGTAGCATAGCTGGAATAAATCCGGATTTGTTGATAAGGGGTGGTGCCGCTGCTATATTATCGTTAGCACCGCTTCTTCCCTTGGAAATGATTAAAAGCAGAAAAATTCGCTATCTTGTCAGGGTTTTACTGGCGAGTTCGGAATTATATGCCGATGAGGCCTTTGTCGATAAATTACTCAAGTGCAATTCTATATTTTCTGCCGATAAGCGACTAAGAAGATTATTCAATAATCTCGATTTCGATGCAATTTTTAATTCCGATATTAAACTCCAGATAGCGGCCGCGAATATAAGCACTAATGAATATTCTGTGGTTACGAATTATAAACCAGAACATCGGAACAAGGATTTATTTATCGAGGGACTAATTGATACTACTCGTTTGCCTGTATTTTTCGGTTTCCGAAAAAATAGAGATGGTCATTATGTTGGCGATGGGGCCGGTATCGCAAATATGCCCCTTGATCTTGTAGTTAATCATGGTTGCGATGTGGTTGTCATTTTGGGTTTTACATATCCTAAAGAAAGTTTGGCCAAGGAATATAATATGTGGATTGCAGGTTTGCAGAGATTTATAGATATGATAACTGATACTGTAGCGAGAAAGGATCTGGAGGGTTTTGAAAGAATAAACAATGCTCTTACGCAGGTTGAGGGAATTCAAAAAGAGCTGGTAGCCCTGGATACCATTGCTTGTGAGGCCGGATTACTAAATCGAGGCTTGGCGTCTGAACTATCAGGCAGTATTTCCAGAATAGAGGAATATATCAGTCGGTTTTCCTGTATAGGAAAAAAGAAGGTTAAGATTATATCAGTTGATTCAGTCGAGCCAATTGATGATTATCATTTTACTACCCTGACACCTGAAAAGGCGTTTAAGGGCTATAATCAGGGTTGCAATGCGTTTACAGACAGTTTTCTTCCCCAGTATCTCGATTTTATAAAAACAGCCGATTAGTTTTGTATACGATAATAAATAAATCTCCGGCATTACACCGGAGATTTGAATTTTATATTATTTTAACCTACTATTGCTCAAAAGGACTTTAAAAATTGAGGTTTCATGGCCAGCTATCCTAAAATATATACCAATGCTGTCATTATTGGCGGCGGGCTTATGGGGATGACTCTGGCGTATAGGGCATCCTTAGCGGGATTAGATTCTGTAGTGATTGAAGGTAGCAGGATAGGAAACTGTCATTATGCGACTGGCCTTTGGTCGCCAAGATCAGATTATATTCCCAAAGATATGGACGAAGTCATAAGAACGGATGCCGAATGTGCTGTCTGGCGTGATATGTTTCCGGGAATATTCGTGCCTCAAAAATTTATAATACCGTTCAATTCCAGCGTTCCACATGAATTTGAATCTTTTTTAGCCCTGCTAGAATTATATGAAAAGGTAACTCCTAAGAGATCTAAAGCTCTTCCTGGCCCCTGCTTTATATTGGGGGGTTCACAACTAGAAATATCTGAACCGAATTTAAAAAAGGGCATGTTTGATAGAGCCTTATGTTTATATGAATTTACAGCCGATTTAGATATCGTAAATAGATTATTATGGAGCAGAATATTTTCAATGGGTCATTCGTTGAAGTTTTTTTCCAAAAATAGTATCAAGTTTTCATCTGTCGGAAATAGTATTACCGGTCTTCACTTTGTTGATGATCAAAACAGACACGTCGATATTCGCGGCACTCATGGTAATCTAGTCATAGTGAATGTAGCTGGTCCTTGGATGAACGATGTTGCATCAGGTTTAGGTATCAGATTTCCAGTGGATTTGTACAGCGGAATTCAGATATCCCTTAATATGAAAGGTTATTTGAACTCAAATGTTATTTTATTCGATGAGCATGGCAAATATATCATCGCTATGCCGAAGAAGGATCATTTACAGGTGGGTCCAAGCAATGCAAAGATAAAGGGTTTTATGGATGATTTTATTGAGGATAGAAATGAGATTATGAGACAAGCTGAAGATATGAAGAGAAATGTATTAAAAATAATGAAGCCTGGATATGAAGACGTTGATTTGAAGATCAAAGCCGTAGGTGCCAGGGTTAAATTGTCACTACCGTTTAAAATAGATTCAAACAGGCCGATTGTGTTTGATATAAATGATATCGGTATAGAAAATTATTTTGCCGTCTATCCCGGCAAGCTTCCATCGGCTTTTAGAGCTGCCGAGGGACTGTTAAAAGTTATTCAAGACAGAGGATTTATTAAGAGCTATCCCAAATTTAAAAGCTCAAAAGGAATTCTAATCAGCAGTAAAAGGTCAATAAATATGCTAAGACTTTTATTGGAAAAAATTAAATCCTTGATGGCTATTGGTTCGTTTATTTTACTGAGGCGATTTTGGCCGAATAAAAATAAATAAAAACTCTAGTAATGCGCTAGAGTTTTTTGTTTTTTATGGTGTTTCTATTTTTGTCTTGTTCAGTACTTTTCTTATATCCTGATCGGATATTGCAAAGGTAAATTCTCTGGAACCTTCTATTGTCATTCCAATAACCTGCCCATCTTCATTGAATAAGGGACCGCCGGAGAAACCTTGCTCGTATCCAGTTAATATTCTGTAGCGTTTAATAACCCCGACCTTATTAATGGGCATATTATCTGATATATCGACTATAGTTCCCTTGAATTCGCATCTGATTATATCGCTTAAGGCTCGCTGATATATGCCGAATCTGTCCGGATAGACTGAATACATTGGAACATATCCGCTGCTATATACAGTGCATTCTTTTTTAATTTTTTTAATGTCCTTCTCGAAATTACTGAGAAGAGACTCGCATTTATCGGATATACTGCCTAGGTCTAATTGTTTAAGCTGGGAAGGATATTCTTCTGCTTTTAAAATCATTACATCTTCATGTTGGCCAAGCTGACCCATTCCGATAAGCCTGAGAGGAAATAAATATGCAGTACCATCAAAATCTGCATTTCCGTAGAATTGATAGTTATAACCAATTCCTTCCGGTAGGCCGTCGGGACCTATAATAAAAGGAAAGAAAGCTTGGGAAAGTTTAACCACAGTGTCCATAAAAACATGTCTTGCACTGACTATGATACCGGGTTCAACCATAAAAGCAGTGCCGTGTGCAGCAATTGGGTCAGGTGGAATTCCATTCTTGATGTCAGTATCTTTTGGAGAAAATTCAGCTCGGATGCTTATTACGTTTTTTTTCGCTTCTGCAACCTTATTGGGAAGGGGATCGGCGGAACAAAGAGCATTTGGAGAAGGAATAAATTTTTCGGGGCCATCTGAACAGCGGGCCGAAAAAGTAATTGCCATCAGGAAGATTAATAGCTTGGTCAGAGAATTCATCGGGAATTCCTAATTATAAACGTGCCTAATATTCAGCGTATTCTTTTTAAAAAAATTCGGCAAATCAGGGTGTGGAAAATAATTCACGGGCAGTGTATAATGAGAATCAAGATATGCGGGATTCGTATATTGGTAATACATGAGTTTTCCAAACTCAAGAGACGGGTTCGATTCCCGTATCCCGCTCCAGAATTC
>Ga0209541_10012466_pt1 | contig 13148 bp, 12 predicted proteins | sample RifCSPlowO2_01_FD_184027 | JGI IMG/M metagenome (GOLD analysis project Ga0209541, IMG submission 184027) | Groundwater microbial communities from Rifle, Colorado - Rifle CSP2_plank lowO2_0.1 (SPAdes) (version 2) | ecosystem: Environmental > Aquatic > Deep subsurface > Groundwater | place...
TAACCCTGGTTCTAGGCTATATAAACCCGCCGTCAATGTCAGTTGAAGCAACATCAGAAACATTCGCCAATATCCTGCTGTATGAATCATCAGAAAACAACATAACAAACAATACATTGACAGGAAGCGAAGGCTATGGCATAATATTTGATTCTGCAGCCAACAATACATTGACAAACAACACCATTTTAAAAAACAGGTTAAATGCAGCAAAATCAGCTGGTGACGCTGATCTGATCAACAGCATAATAAACAGCACCAATATAACCACTGCAGTTTCATCAGGAATCTTAAAAATCTATTGGTACCTGAAGGTGTTTGCACATGACAATGCCCTGATATTTAGCAATCTTAACATATCATTCTATAACCAGACTGGAATCTATGTAACAAGTGCGCTGACAACAGACAACGGCCTTGGCTACACTCCAGAAGTTATGTTATTAGAATACCAGCATGACAGCTCTGGCAAGAAATTATATACACCATATACCATAAATGCCACAAGGCCAGTAACATTAGATGAAAGGTCTACAACTTACAATTTAACAAGCTCTTCAAGCACAGAACTTAATCTGCCAGCAGGAAATAGCGGCGGTGGAGGGGGAGGCAGCGGTGGAGGGGGAGGCAGTATACCACCAGAGGGCTGCAGAGATGCATGTTCATTAGGCGAAAAAATATGCAGCTCAACAACATCATACAAGAAATGCGGAGATTATGATATTGACACATGTTCGGAATACAGCGAATCATTTGAATGCCCATCTGGATTTTCATGCAACAATGGCAATTGCACTGAATCATGTGCTCCCAGCTGGCAATGCTCTGAATGGTCTTATTGCATGAATGGCAAAAAAACAAGAACATGCATAGACGAAAAAGGCTGCAACAATAACAAGCCAATAGAATCATTGACATGCCCTGAGCTCATACCAATAAAAGAGATTCCCATGCCAGAAAAAGAGCATAATGCAACAAAATGCTTTGAATCAAAAGGATTGTCTTCTCAGGAAATAACTATATTGGAAGACCTGCTTAAAATGCTGCCTTGCAAGGATGAATATTCATCCATATCAAGCATCAAAACCAGGTTCAAATGCAATGGCATAGAAATAAGCTTTAATGATGTCAGCCTTAACATAATCTACAAGGACAAGCCAAATTTTTACCTTAACATGAAATCAGATGATGAGCATCTAAAATACTGCCCTTGGTGCTTCAACAGCAAGCAGGACTATGATGAAACAGGAATTGATTGCGGCGGCTCATGCAGGCCTTGCGATGAAAAAAATTTAGAAATACCCTTCAATCCCAAAAAACATCCCAAGCCTGATTACAAACCGGCAGCATTTGCATTGGCATCATTAACAGCCATAACTCTTGTTGGCTATTTGCTGCTCTTCGGCATGAAAAAATAAATTTCCTAGATTCCAAGCTTTTTAGGCATTAGGAGGTCTAACTTTTTCAATATCTCTTTTTGTTGTCTTTTTAGACTTTTAGGACAGAGCCGTAATAACAGTATCTGTTTAGCTAACCGTAAAAGATAAGTATTAATTTTTATTCTATTTTATATATTATTTAGAAGTCAATAGCCATTTCCATGCAGGGATTATTGAAATCTTTTTATTATCTATCTTCTGCTCCTTTTCTTCATCTTTAGAAATAATAAAGCCTTCTTTAACATTAAATTTTTCCATAAACTTGGTCAGGCCATTAAAATCTATTTTTCCATATTTAACCTCTATAGGTATTATATTCTTTTCATTGCCTAAAACACTATCAACTTCATTTTTATAGGAATCCCTCCAAAAAAAATCAGTTTTTATTTGATTGATGATGATATTTTCAAAAACTTTGGATTTAGATAATGTATCATCATTGAATAGGATATTTGTAGAAATCAAGGCAGGATAATATTTTTTTAGTTTTCTTTCTATCTTTCTCTTATTTCTAGAGAAATTATAAAGCTTCTTTATAAGAAAAGAATCTTCCAAATATCTTAGGTAATTTGCTAAAGTTGGCCTGGATATATTGCATTCACTTGAAAAGCTTGATAATTCTATTAATTGCCCTGGATTTTCCGTAATATTGCTCAATATAGAATCAAGTATAGATATGTCATCAATTTTAAATAATGAGGGAATGTCCTTGTATAGCACTTTATCTCTTATTCCTTCTTTGATGTATTTTCTTATTTTTTCTTTGTCATTAACATTAACTAATTCTGGAAACCCTCCTGATAATGTAAACTCTTCAAATAATCTTGAATATTCTTCTTTATATAGTTCAATAGGTTCATAACTGACCCCTTTAAATCTGATAAACTCCTTAAAATTAAGAGTATCTATTTTAAATTCAAAAATCCTTCCAGCCAAGCTTTCTTTGGATTTTTTTTTTATAAAAAGAGATTCTGAACCAGAAACTATCATCTTAAGATTATTCTTATAAAGATCGTATATTATTTTAATTTGTTCTTGCCAGTTATCTATCTTCTGAATTTCATCGAATAAGAATAAAAACTTCTCTTCTGATAGTTTCTTTTTATTGACTCTTTCGTATTCTTTTATTACTTCCCTTAAATCTCCTTTTCTAAAATCATCAAATGAAAATAAAAAGATGTTTTGCGGGCTAAAACCTGAGGAGAGCCATTCTTCTATGATTTTCATCATTATTGTTGATTTTCCGACTCTTCTTAATCCAGTTAGTGCTATTATTTGAGGCATATCAAGAAATTTCTTTATATTTTGGTATACTTCTCTTTCTTTATATTCTAGCTTGAACTTTCCTTCCCACCAAGGATTAAATTCCCTTATATAATCCATAATCTGTGCCATCTTGAGTTATCATAAAGTATATTTTACGAAATATATAGCTTTCATAGATTTATAAACCTTTTGCCAGCGGTGGCTCTGTCCCAAGAGTCAAAATGTAAGTTAAAAGCATTAAACTTTGCCATTTCTATATTTAAACTAAGGAGATTAAAGCGAACTTTTAGCAAACATATGGCTCGATTATTGATCAGATTACAGAGATTTAGGGCAGAGCCTCCACATACAAAGAACATTTGAGGAGCCTAGGCATCAATCTTATTTCTTCCTCTGTTAAGAAGCCAACTACTTGTAGCAAAATGGAAAGATTCTGGGGAACACACAACAGAGAAAGATGGAGATTTTCTGAGCTAGACAGATTCATAGAATATTACAACTACAAAAGAGCGCATATGAGCCTGAGTTGGTACACTCCTTATGCTATTTATATGAGGGATATGAAAAGTGTATAGTAATTATCGGACATCACAACCATTTTTTGCCTCCGAAAAGTTTTTATCTTCGGCAAGCATAGCTCTCGCTATGTGGTTGAAAAAATTGCATGGCACAAGCTTCGCTTGCCATGCTTTTTATTATTTTCCAAATAGAAAAAATGTTCGCCATTCATCTTACGCACTAAAGTGCCGGAGATTTCTGGCTAAGAAATATTAACATTTTATTATGGCGTTTATTTTTTCTAAATGTATCTATGTGTTTTTCAAACCAAGGACCTAATTCAATCACATCTTTCTCACTTGCCAAATCCGAAAAATACCTTTTTAATGTAGCATTTGCATTGGTATCATTAACAGCCATAACTCTTGTTGGCTATTTGCTGCTCTTCGGCATGAAAAAATAAATTTCTATAGTGTAATTTTCAGCACTTAAAGGCTAGAAAATTTCGGCTAAGAAGCATCAATATTATTATCTGATTAAACTTATTATCTTTCTGCTATATTTTACATTCCACAATTCCAATATCTGTTTTATTTCATGATCATGTGCTATTGGTATAACAAAACAACTTGGAGCTAAAAAATAACCTTTATTTTTTCTTACAAAACCTTCGTCATTCCTGCCCCTAATTAAATATGTAAATTTAACCCTGTCTGATTTTTTTAACGAAGTCAGATTATAAATATATAATGCATTAATCTCAAGACCCAGATTCTCAGATAAGTCTTTATTTGTTAATAGGCTTTTCCCTTCTTTAAGCAAAGTTCTTATCAATGAATGTGGTCTAGTAAAGAATTCGTCAATAACTAACATACTAATATGTGCATTAATTCCTTTATTCTCTAGAATATTCGATAATGCGTTTATCAAACTTACATCCTGTTTTTCCCTGAAAATTACACAGATGTCTATATCCTTTACATCATATTTTCCCCTAGCCATAGAACCGAATAATAATATATCAACAATATTTTTATTCAGATATTTTTTGCATTCTTTTTTAATAATCGAATAGCTCTTTGATTTTTTTGACATTTTCCTTCAATAAAACAGCATCTTTTTCAGTCAGTCTTATATTGTAACTATCTGTATATTTTTTAAATAATGGACTTATAATGGAGTAAGCTTCTTTTAAGTGGATTTCTAAGAACTGAAATCGTTCTGCATGATTTTTTGGCAGAAGCCTTATTTCTTTGTATATTTTCCAATCGCATAAAATTACAATGGATTTAAAATAATTGCTTACTGCAGGATTATACTTCTTATTTGCTAAATCTCTATCTGCACTTTCAACAAAATCCATAAAATTTTGCAGTAAGCTTCTTTCTATATCTTCATTCATGTTATCATATTAACATAAGATATATATTTAAGCTTTTTGGTTAATACATTAACGTATAGGTCTAAAAAAGTTTCAGCCTTTCATTTGAACACTACCAGCATTTGACTTAAAGAGAATGACCACTTATTGTATTAATGCCCATATCATAATGTTTATAAATTTCCATTATGAGTAAATCTATATGATAAAAAAGTTTTTGCCTGCAATAGGAATCGCCTTGTTTGCGTACCTGCTATATAAAATAGGATTGGGCAGCTTATATATCAACTTCAAGGGCGCAAATTTTTACTATTTGCTGCTGGCCGTCATAATAACATTTTTTTATACGCTGATTCAAATATGGAAATGGGGCCTAATATTAAGAAGGCAGGGCATTTTTGTAAGGTTCAACAAGCTTGCAAGAATGCAATTAAAAAGCTTATTTTACGGCATTGTAACACCCGGCAGAATCGGCAGTTTTGTAAAGGCTTATTACTTAAAAGAAGAACTGAACAGCAATCTTGGCAAGGCAGTCTCATCTGTCATAATAGACAGGATACTAGACATAATGTCAATATTTATCCTTGCATTTATAGGTGGCACTTTATTGGTGAACAAAATATTTGATTTAAGCTATGCCTTATTTATTGCCATTGCATGCATAGCAGCAGGATCGTATATTGTGCTTAACAAGAGCCTGACAAAGAAGATATTGGGATTTTTATATGACAGGTTTCTGCCAAATAAGTTTAAACAAGATGCAAGGGAGTCGTTTTATTCATTTTATGAAAATTTGCCAAAAAAAAATTCATTGATAATTCCTTTCCTGGTAAATCTTGCCAGCTGGATAGGAATTTACACCACTGCATATTTTGTCAGCCTTTCATTGCACTTGGAAATCAATTATATTGTCCTGATAACATTATATGCAATAACTACTGTTGTAGGCCTGGTGCCAATAACTATATCAGGCCTTGGAACAAGAGAAGCAGCATTGATAGGATTGCTCATTCCATTCGGCATAGAACCAAGCAGAATAGTTGCATTATCATTGATGTCTTATTTCATTGGAGGAATATTACCTGCATTAATAGGGGCTATACTAGTATTAAGAGATGGAAACTTACACAAAACACGGCAAGGAAGCTGACAAGTGCATACAGGCTTATTTGGATGCTGCAGCCAAAGACATAGTCAAGGCAATACCTGATGTCATATCAATAATATTAATGGGGGGCTATGGCAGGGGCGAGGGGGCTGTATTAAGAAAAGGAAAAAGATATCTGCCTGTAAATGACTTCGACATGTACATCGTAACAAAAAAATTATTGCCAGATAAATTTCTAGAGGATTTGGCGATAGAAATATCAAAAAAATTCGGATGGGGTGGGAAGGCGCATGCTGAAGCATTTGAAACAGCAAATTATGAATTCAAAAAGTTTCTGCATATAGACATAAGATGCCTTGAAGAAAGCAAACTGCATTATTTGCCGCCGACAGTCAGGTATTTTGAGATGAAATATGCAGGCAAGGTGATATACGGCAAAAACACCCTTCTTGATTTTCCTGAAATAAAAGAGAATGAAATACCGATCTCTGAAGGATTAAGGCTTGTAATGAACAGGTATATGCTGATGCTGATATCCTTTAAACAAGACTACATAATGGATAGAAAAGCCATAAGCGATGAAGAAAAGAAAATACTTTATTATTACATCGGAAAGGCTTATTTCACTGCATGCGAAAACCTTCTTATATTAGCAGGCAAGTTCAAAGCAACATACTGGGAGAGAGCCTATGAAATGAAAAAGATTTACAAAAAAGAATTTCCAGAAACAGCAAGAAAGCATCCTGGCCTGGTTGAAAAAATATTCTTTTACCTTAATTACAAGAAAGACATGAAGCCCATAAAAGGCGATTATGTCAAAGAATGGTTTGAAGCAAGGGATACTTTAGGAGAGATAGCAAAAATGGCCTTATCTAAGTTGCTGAATAAAAATATAGAAAATAAAGATTGGATAGAGACATACAGGATCATGAAGAATAATTTGGAAATGCCTTATTTTGAACCTTACGCGAGGTTTTTTCTGAAAAAATACCATTTGAACAATTTTGTGCTTAGATGGCTTTTGTCAAGATCTGCAATGGCTTTTTTCAGCTATAAATATTCCCTGAGAATGAATGAGAATTATAAAACAAGCAAGCTGAGATATTTAAGGCTGCATGATCCTGGGGTAAAAATACTAGCCATGACATTCCTTGTCATGTTTTCAATAGATGAAAACTGCAACATAAACAAAGACATGCTGGCTATCCTGAACAAGGATTTGAAAGATGTATATATTTCAGAATACCTAAATGACTGGGCTGCCGCCAAGAACAATTATTTGTTTGCACAAAGAACTTATTTTTTGATGAGATTTGTGTAAATTCAAGACAAGCATCTGGCTTCATAACCAAGAAATCCATATCCAAAATTATATTAAGCTATGGATGAATCGAGGCAAGATATATAAAGCAAAAAATATGCAGGAATCCAAGGAGAAAAAATGCAATCAACACAACAGATAACAATAGAAGATATTTCTGTATTCTGCAAGAGAAAAGGCTTTGTGTTCAGGAGTTCAGAGATTTATGGTGGTTTTGCAGGCTTCTGGGATCTTGGACCCTTGGGAATAGAATTATTTAACAATATAAAACAAAGCTGGTGGAAAAATTTCGTGTGGCAAAAAGACAACATGACTGGTATAGATGCAAGCATAATATCCCATCCGAGAACATGGAAAGCCTCCGGCCACATAGATAATTTTAATGTCAATGATTTTTTAGTCATATGCAAGAAGTGCAAGAAATCAAGCAATGTAGACAAACCTGATTTAAGAAAAATAAAGTGCGAATGTGGGGGCGAATATGATTGGGACAAAGCTAAGGTTGTTGAACAAATGTTCAAAACAAAGACAGGTGCCACGGATAAAGCTGATGCTTACCTGAGGGGGGAAACAGCCCAAGCAATGTTCATGGACTTCAAACTTGTCCAAGAAACTGCAAGGATGAAACTGCCTTTCGGCATAGCCCAGATAGGAAGATGCTTCAGAAATGAAATTGCACCAAGAGACTTTATATTCAGAAGCAGGGAATTCAATATTGGAGAACTTGAATTCTTTATACATCCAGATGAAACAAAATGCAACCTGCTGACAAAAAAGCATTTGGAGCTGAAGCTAATGCTACTAGATGCAAAAACTCAGGAAAAAAACAAAGAAACATTGACAGAAACAACAATAGCCAAGATGCTAAAAGAAAAGAAGCTTGATGAATGGCATGCTTACTGGCTTGCAGAACAAATCATGTGGCTCAATTCAATAGGATTGGCAAAAATAAAGATACGTGAGCATATGAAGTCAGAATTGTCCCATTATTCTTCAGCTACATTTGATTTAGATTATGAATATCCGTTTGGCAGCAATGAAATAGCAGGCATAGCTAACAGGGGCCAATATGACCTGAATCAACATATTAAAGAATCTGGTGAAAAATTAGAAATATTTGATGAAGAAACAAAAAAAAGCGTTATACCAAAGGTTATCGAGCCAACGTTCGGCATGGAACGCATTTTCCTGGCAATAATAGTTGCAGCATATACTTTCGATGAAAAAAGACAAAATATTGTATTAAAAATAGATCCGAGGCTGTCCCCAATAAAGGCAGCAGTATTCCCAATAATCAAAAAACCGGAATATGAAAAAATAGCAAGGGATATTGTAGATGATTTAAGAAAAGAATTTAATGTTGCATATGATCAATCCGGAAGTGTTGGCAGGAGATATTCAAGGAATGATGAGATTTCAACGCCATTTTGCATCACAGTAGATGAAGACAGCCCCAAGAATAAAGACATAACCATCAGGGAAAGAAACAGCACCAAGCAGATAAGAGTCAAGATTTCTGAATTGAAAGAAATATTAAGGCGGCTAATTAATATGGAGATAGAATTTGAGAAAGCAGGCAAAGTGGTTGAAACAAGGGTCAAAGAGCAGTAGTTACTTGATGAATTCTAAGTCAGTTATGTTCCACTACCATATTGAAAGAGGCCTTTATTAATATTGTGCATCAATTTGTGCAAATTTTCATAGCCATATCGAATATTTTTCGCTCGTTAGATATTTAAATGGAAAATGTACAGAAATTAGCAAGGGCCTGTAGTATAGCAGTTAGTATTTGTCCATGGCATGGATGAGACTCGGGTGCGAATCCCGACGGGTCCATAGAAAGGGCTCGTGATCTAATGGCATGATGGTGCCTTCGCGGGGCATTCATGTGGGTTCAATTCCCGCCGGGTCCAAATAACAAAGGAGGCTCAAAAATGACAGAGTGTATATTTTGCAAGATAATTAAAAAGGAAATACAAACAACAAAAATATATGAAGATGAAAGAACATTTGCTTTTCTAGACATCAGCCCGGTAAACTATGGCCATGCATTGGTAATTCCGAAAGTACATTCTGAAAACCTGCTTGAAATGAAAGAAAAAGATTTGACAGCAGTCATGAAAACAGTTCAAAAGATAGCAAATGCCATAATGAAAGGTTTAAAAGCGGATGGTTTTAATCTTGGCATGAACAATTACCCTGCTGCTGGTCAGCTTGTAATGCACAGCCATATTCATGTTATGCCAAGGCTGAAAAATGATGGCTTGAGGCTTAACTGGCCAAACAAGAAATATGCAAATGGCATGGACAAAGATGTAGCAGAAACAATTATAAAACACTTATAGATAAAAATAGATAAAAAAAACTTATAGCGGCGCTGTAGTTTAGCCTGGCTAGAACGCAAGTTTCATAAGCTTGACATCGGGAGTTCAAATCTCCCCAGCGCCATCAATAACCATACATATCTAGATTCAACAAATGCTTTATGTGCTTGTTCCTTATTTCATTAATATTATTCCTATTGTTCAGCATCTTATTTAGCAAGCTAATTGCAGATTCGCTTGTAGATATGTGGGGCAATATTACATAATCAGCACCTTTTTCATATAAATCAAGAGCCTCATGCAAGTGATTTTGTGTTGCTATAAAAGCGATTTTCTTGTTGGCATTCTTGGCATATTTCAGCAAGAACTCATTTATGTCCAGGCTGGGTATTGCAGATATTATAAGCTTGGCATTCTTCAAATTTATTTTTTTCAATACCTCAATATTTGTGCAGTCCCCATAAACACAGTCAATGTTTTTTTGCATCAATGATTTTATTATCTCGGGATTCTGGTCCACAACAAAGATATTTTTTTTGTTTTCCTTCTCAAAGGAGTTCAGGAAAACGCTTCCCATCCTGTGGCATCCGAAAAGTATTATATCAGCCTTCTTTCTTTTTTCCATTCCGATATTTCTTCTTGACAATGAAAGCTTTTCAAATATTGCCAAGAACCTTGAAATCTTCATGTAAATCCAAGAATCATATTTTGATGCATATGATGTTATTACCATTGATATTATTGTTGCAAATATTATCAAGGAAAAAAAGCTCTGTGACAGCTGATTTAATGTATAAAATCCGAATGAAACCATTATCAGCGAAAACTCGGATATTTGACCCAATCCAAATGATGTCAGAAATGATGTCCTTTTTTCATATCCGAACAGGCTAGTTAACATCATGATTATCAATGGTTTTACAAGAAGAGTCAGAAGCAGTATAATAACCAGCACGATTATCATTGAATAAGGTATCATCACAAGCTGCATTCCAAGCGAGACAAAAAATATCGTGACAAAAAAATTTTTAAGACCGCCAACCATCCCTATTATATTAACACTGTAAGGCAGGTTGGCCAGCATAACCCCTGATATGAATGCTCCAATTGCTATAGAAAATCCTAAATAATATGCAAGCAGCGCGAACAAGAAGCATATTGACAGAGAGCATAAAAAAAGCAGTTCTTGCGATCTTGCAGCAAACCTAAACAATCTTGGCAGAAAAAATTTGCTTGTCAACAAAGCAACCAGTATGAACAGCAAGCCCTTAAGCAAGGCCATAAGCAACAGACTGACATCAAAAAAAGAAACTATTGAGATCATCGACAGCACGAATATCACCAGTATGTCCTGAACGATAAGTATGCCTATCATTATCTTGCCATGCAGAGTGTCAACTTGCTCCTTGTCCTTCAATATTTTAACGACAAGCATTGTGCTGCTGAATGCTATTATGAATCCTGCATACAGCGCGCTTATAAAAGTAAATCCTAATGCCTTCATTGCAAGAAATCCAATCACAGTTGTCAGCAATACCTGCAAAAAACCGCCTAATATTGAAATCACGCTAACAGACTTTATCTTGTTCAATGCCAATTCTAATCCAACAATAAAAAGCAGAAAAGCTATGCCTATTTCTGACATGGCATTTACTGCGCTTAAATCTTTTATCAAATCAAGCCCTAATGAACCAAAAACAGGCCCCAGAATTACCCCTGCTATTATGTAAGCGGGTATCAATGGCTGCTTTATTAGCCTAAGAAAATAAGCCAAAATAGTAGCAGCAATTATTATTATGCTTATGTTGAATATCAAGCTTGTTGATATGTTTATTATGTCCACCACTTTAAGTAAAGACAATACTATTTGTTATTTAAATATTTTTGCAAAATGGATTTGCAAATATTGGAAAAAGTTTACTTTCTAGCCAATGTTATCTCTATCACAGAAACTCTAATAGTCTTGCCTTCACTGCTTTGAAATTCTTCAGAATCTATTTTTACATCTTTTATCGCAACAGTATTCTCCAAGAATCTCTTGGAAGCCACTTCTGCAACATCAACACACCTGCTTATGAATTTGCCTCTTGCTTTTATCGAGACTTCGCTTGCATTCTGTGTTGTAAACTGCATTACGACTCCAGTCACATAACGCATGTAAAACGAGGATCTCGTTTTTATTTCATGAATGGTTTGGAGCCGATGAACACAGTATGTTCCCTATTTCCAACGTAGTTCGTTTCTGTCATCTTAAATCTTAATGCAATAATTCAGCTATTTTTTCTTTATTTTAAGCTGTTTTGTCATTGAACCTGCTATTATATTTCTCAGTTTTTTTGACCTTACATCCACTAACTCTGTAACAGCAGTTTTGTTATTTTCAAAATTATCTGAAAACTTGCCATTGCCATAATTCTTAACTAACTTGCTTACAGTTCTCTTTATCAGCATTGTTTTTATTCTTCCCATTTTGCCTTAAAATAAACATGAAAGTATTTAAAGCTTATGCTAGGCTTCTATGCCATTGCCAGGGCTAATGCCCTTGGATTTGCCATGAATTCCTCCTTTTTTATGTCATCCAATACATAATACATTTCCTTTTCTTCAATCTTGAACTTATCTTCCAATTTTTCAACGAATTCCTGGAATTCCTGCATATTTATGAATATGCCCTCTAAGATGAAGTCAAAATTGTTGTTTACCCTGTAAAAGCTGTTAACCCTGTTCTCTTTCATCAAGTGCTCTTTCAAATCATTTCTATGCTCCTTTGCCACTTTCAGCATCATTGTAACCCTTGTGTTATAGCCTAATTTTGGAAAGTCAAGCAATATAGTGGCCTTTTTTATAAGATTATTGTCATATTTCTTAAGCTTGTCAAATATAGTTGAAACAGGCATTCTTGTTTCCCTAGATATTTTTGTTAAAGTCTCTCTTGCATTTTTTCTCAAATAAGAAAGCAATATCATCTCATTTTTCTTTACCATTTTCCGATCACCTCGTAAATTTTATATCTAAACCGAATAAAATGCAAATAAGTATATAGAATCTAGCCTTAGAATTTATATAATACTATATATTTATATATTTTGACAATATCAAGATATAATGCAGAGAAAAGTAATTCAGCTTGCAGGAAAGACATTAGTTGTTTCCCTACCAATAAAATGGGTTGAGCGATACAATATAAAAAAAGGCGATGAAATAGACATAGATGATGCAGGCTCTTTTCTAAAGATAGTAACAAAAAGTCAATCATTGCAAAGAGAGAAGAATGTTACAATCAATCTGCGAGATGGCACCAGGATAACAACAAGGGCAATATTATCAGGACTCTACAAGCAAGGATATGATGAGATAACAGTTGAATATAACAACAAGGAAGTTTATGATTCTATACAGGAAAAGCGCCGTGAAGTCCTGCTTGGATTTACAATACATGAATTAAGCAAAAACAAGCTTACACTTGGCTCATTTACGCAGGATTCTCCAAAGGAATTCGAAAGGTCATTTAGAAGGGCTTTTCTTGTTACTATGTCAATGGGCGAAAATCTATTGGCTGCAATAAAAAACAAGGATTTTAGAAATCTAAAAGAAATAAGGCTTGGAGAAAATACAAACAACCAGCTGACAAGCTACTGCGAGCGTTTGATAAACAAGGGATTTGTTGATCCGGGCAAGGCAAGTTTTTACTATGTTACCTGCTGGAATTTGGAAAAAGTATGCGATCCTTACCAAGTCATAATAAGCTTAATGGAAAGCCAGAAGAAAATTTCATTTAGTGAAGACACCATCAAGCTCTTTGAAATTGTCA
>Ga0209541_10012468_pt1 | contig 13148 bp, 11 predicted proteins | sample RifCSPlowO2_01_FD_184027 | JGI IMG/M metagenome (GOLD analysis project Ga0209541, IMG submission 184027) | Groundwater microbial communities from Rifle, Colorado - Rifle CSP2_plank lowO2_0.1 (SPAdes) (version 2) | ecosystem: Environmental > Aquatic > Deep subsurface > Groundwater | place...
ACAAGCCCAATCTCCGGCAGGAGACATTAATTCTGGTTTTTCCATTTTATATTCATATTATATTAATATTTAAGAAATTTGCTACTATTTTTAATAAAGTGTATTTATACTCGTTTACACAAAGTAGATTAAAAAGGATATACTTTCTAAATATTAGTTTTAGTATATATTTTATCCAAAAATCTCATCTATTAGCTCTGGAAACTCTGTTGTCCCCATATCGCCCATTGTGTAATGTCCATGCCTTTTAAGTTCAATAATCTTGCCACCTAATGATTCATGATAAATTTTTAGACTCTTCTTACCATCTTCCTCTTCATCATCTGCAGTAAACATTATTATATTTTTCACCCTTTCTTTGATTGTTTTATCAATGAGATATGTATAAAACTCTTTTCTGTACTTATCATCTTTATCGGGAATTTTCCAAGGAGCAACAAGAATTAATTTGTTTATTTTTTGTTTTGTTTCTCCTAACCATCTAACTAAAAAAGCACATCCGCAACTATGCCCTATCAAAACAGAATTTTCATCAACTTTATACTTTTCAAATTCTTTCTTAAAATTGTCATATTTTGGTTCCCAAGGTTCTGGCATTAATGGAGCTTCAACTTTTACCCTCTTAGAAATTAACTCTTTTTTAATCCAGGGAATCCAATGTTTATCATAAGTTCTTATTTGAGGATTCATTGCTTTTTCAGCATCAGAAGGACAACCATGGATTATTATGCAATTCTTTTGTTTCAACAAATTACTTTTTAGAAATTCAAACTTCTTTCTTACATTTTTATATCATCCTTTGTAATTTTATCCAAGATAGATTCTACTTTTAAGCAGAATTCTGGAGCAGTTTTAGCTCTCTTTAATATTTCTTCCCTGCCAAAATCTTTGTCATAATAAAGAGCTCCAACCCTCAAATCCTTAGACTTTTCGAGTTCCTCATAAGCATCATTATCAACTATGCCTTCTTCTACAAACAAAGAATTTAAAGCAAAGATAGTGCAGTCATGTATTTCTGACTTTATTCCAGCTTTCATAAATAAAGCATAAACCATAAAATATTTCGCATAGTAAGAAGTATCTAAAATCCACTCATCTTCTTGTTTTTCTTTAGCTGATTCAAGCATGTTTAATGCTGACCTTGATTTTTTCTTATAAACTTCTACAAGCCGTTCATTAGGCGTAACAAGTTTTAAACCGCCAGTTTTTTTGAAACAAAACGAACACTCATCTTTCTTTTCTTTCATAGTAATATCTCCATACTTCATTGATAAAAATATCATGATTATATAAAATTATGTGGTTCCTTACAATTTCTTTGATTAATACTCCCTGTTTAGATAGTTGCTCTTTAAATTGCTTTGAGTTCATTGAGGTTAGGTGTATTTCTTTGTTGTAAGTCTTACCAAATTGTTTAATCTTCTTCTTTTCATTTTCTTTTAGCTCTCCAATATAAAATAAGTCAATATCACTTTCTTTGTTGTGTGTTAAAGAAGCATAACTACCAAATAAAACCAAACAGCCGTTTAAATTTAAGTTAAGGAACTCATCATATAGTTTTTTAATTAAAAATTCTTTGTTTAGTAAGTATAATGTTTCCTTCTTCTCACTCAAAGACAAAAATTCTCTTACTTGGTTGTTTTCTAAGTTAAGCGAATAAACCTTGCTTTTTCCGACACTTTTAGAGATGAGTATTTTATCTTTCTCAAAACTCTTTAAGTGCTGGAGTAAACTAACATGGCTCTTTCCTATTAATTTAGCCATCTCTCTTATGTGGAATTTATTAAAATAATTGCTCCTAAACAAGCCAATTATTCCTAACTTGATATTGTTAATTGTTTCTACCATATGGTAACTTAACTTACCATAGTTTATAAGTCTTTCCATTTATCTTTAAGGATAAACCGAATAATATAATGGGTAAGTATGTTTTTGAGTTAGACTACCCTAAAAGAAAGTATATCCTTTAGGATATAATCTTTTACACAAAGTAGATATAATCAATCAATATAAAAAAGCTTATTCCCATTTTCACTTTTTCTCCAAATGAATATTATACCAAAAAAGATATAAAACATAGCATTTCATCCATATTAATGCCAAAGTTACTATTTAGTTCATTATTAATATCTTTATTTTTAATTAACTTGGTAAGTGCTTCTTTTATCAGTTTAACTACCCAAATACAAGTAAATAGCACTTCTTTGCCAGAAGAAGGATTAGTTAGTTTAACTATGGAAAACAAAGGAGATGAACCAGCAATGGCAGTTCAGCCAGAAATAGAATTTACTGGTAAATCATTTTTAGGTGAGGCAACATCACAACTAGATCCAGGATCTTCACGTTCATGGAATATTCCAATAAGCACAACTTTAAGCACAGCGGGAAGATATCCTTTAATACTAAAAACAAGATACTATGATTTAAACAATTATGCTTTCTCATCAATTTCACCTTCTTATGTTGTTATTAAAGAAGATACATCACCTTTAGTTTTTGGAACATTAAAAACATTAGAGATGTCAGATTCTGGAAAATTGCCATTGGAAATAATAAACCTAGATGAAAATCTACAGAAAAACATTAAACTAAAATTACACTTGCCCAAGGAATTAACTTCTGATAATAGCACCTTACAATTAACTATGAAACCGAAATCAAAAGCAAATTATGAATTCAATATAGAGCGCTTTAGTGCCTTGCCAGGAAGCAACTACGTAATCGCAGCAATATTAGAATATGATGAAAACAATAAGCACTATACAAATATTTTAAGGGGAAATATAAAATTAGTTGAAAACTCCCCTTCACCAATAAAATTACCAGTTACAATAATACTTGTTATAATAATTATCATAGCTTTCATTTCAATAATAATCTTACTAGAGGTTAGAAGAAAAAAGAAATTGGCAAAAGAACAAAAAAATGAACAACCCGCAAACTAAAAAAGATATTTCAGTTGTTATACCGATCTGTAACGAAGAAAAGAATATAGCAGAACTTTATTCCAGGATTAAAAAAACATTAACAAACTCAAATTTCGAAGTAATTTTTATAGATGATGGGAGCATAGATAACTCATTAAATATTCTTAAAAGCATTCATGAGAAAGAAAAAAACATCAAAGTAATTTCTTTTTTCAAAAATTCAGGTAAATCAGCAGCATATTCCGCAGGATTTGAAAAAGCTTCAGGCAAAATAATAATAACATTAGACGGAGACCTGCAAGACCTGCCTGAAGAAATACCAAGACTAGTAAATAAAATCAACCAAGGGTATCATTTGGTAAATGGCTGGAAGATAAATAAGTATATTGGAAAACCAGTAAAAAGGCTAAACTCTACAATTTATAATTTTCTGACAAGAGCCTTAACAGGAATAAAGTTAAACGACTTCAACAGTCCATTTAAAGCTTACAGAAATTATGTAGCCAAAGATTTAACATTATACGGTGGTTTATATAGATATATCCCAGTCCTGGCATATTGGCAAGGCTATGATAGGATTACTGAGATTATAGTTTCAACAGCTCCAAGAAAACATGGTCAATCAAAATTTAAAATAAGAAAGATTCATTCTGGTTTTTTTGATCTTTTAACAGCAAAATTTCTCGGAACGTACATGAGAACCCCATTGCATTTCTTTGGAACTCTTGGTTTAATATTCCTTGCTCTTGGTTTCTTAATGGGTTTAAATTTATCTTATATCTGGCTGCTTGGAAATCCAATAGGCAACAGGCCGCTTTTAATTCTTGCAGTTCTTTTATTAGTCCTAGGTTTGCAATTTGTCTCCTTAGGCCTATTAGGCGAAATGATCACAAATTTTTTCCAGAAAGACCATAAGAGTATTAAATTAAAAGAATATCTAGAGTAAAATGGATGAATTTGAAAGGGTAAATAGAGAGTATTTTAATAAAATAGCTCAGACAAAAAAAGGCAATTACCAAATAGAAAAATCAAAAAAAAAGCTCAGCACTTATATCCAAAATAAAAACAGAAAGATAATTCTAAACTGCGTAGATCCTAAAAAAAATATTCTTGACCTTGGTTGCGGCAATGGTGAATTCACAAATCAATTAAGTAAATTAGCAGCTACAACCGCCATAGACCTTTCAGAAGAAATGATCAATCTGGCAAAAACAACTTTTCCGCACATAACCTTCTTAATCTCTTCAATATACCAAATTCCTTTAGAAACCAAATCCTTTGACACTACAGTTTGTTTAAACACCTTTCATCATGTAAAAGACATGGAAAAAGCAATTTCAGAAATTTGCAGGGTAACAAAAAACCAGATTATAATAGAAATTAAAAACAAGAATTCAATAAATTACCTAAGAAGATCCTTAATAAAAAATCCAGAATACTTATGGAGAGCAACAACAATAAAGGAAATAAAAAAGATGTTTAGCAAGAATAACTTCAAGCTTATTAAAAAATACAGCCCTCTGCCCATAATCAACCCAGTTTACATTCTAGATTTTAGGAGCGTTTAATGAAAAAATTATATCTTAATTTAATTAAGATATTAATCTCTATAATCATTTTAGCAGTGATATTCAAATTTATTGATTTTAATACCTTGATTCTGGCACTAAAACAATCTAAAAAAATTTTCCTTATCCCAATATTGCTTTTGCTTATCCTCTTCCTAATAATAAGGTCTTATATCTTTCAAAAATTATTACACAAAAAAATATCATTTAAAGAAGCCTTTTCCTTGAGTTTAATAGCGATAGCTTTGAATGTTTTCCTTCCAGCAAGTTCAGGCGGTTTATTCAGGTCTTATTTTGGTTACAAAAGAACAGGTTTAAAAGAAGAAATGCTCTCTGTAAGCATTATAGACTTATTAATAGCTGGAATATCAATTTTTGCCTTAGGTATAATATTCTCCTGGATTTTTAGTTTTTATTACACAATTATTTTCCTCATATTATTTGTAATCTTATCAATATTCATCTTTGCACCAAAGTTAGTTCCTTGGAATTTAATGACCAAATTAATAAAAATATTTTCTAAAGCAGAATTAAGCAAAGAAAAGCTTATTTCCTCTTTTTCACTAAGTCTACCATTAAAACTTAACATATTTTTCCTCTCCTTAATATCTTGGATAGTCAGCTTCCTAGAATTTTATCTAATCTGTAAGATGTTTTCAATAAATATAGACTTATTTTACATATTCACAATTTCTCCTTTGATAACATTGGCACGAATATTTCCATTTACCTTTACAGGCTTAGGCAGCAAAGATGCAGTTGTAGTTTATTTTTTCAGCTTAATCAATATAAATCCAACACTCTCATTATTAGCCTCATTAACTCATTTCATAATAAATATCCTGCCTGGATTATTCGCAATCCCTTTATTTTTTAAAAAAGAATTCACTAGTGAAAAAATAAAACTTGCTTCTGATTTAGATAAAGAAAAATGGGACGACTTTATATTAAAAAACAAGGGCACAATATTCCAGTTATTTAAGTGGAAAAACATAATAGAAAAAACAACAAGCTATAAACCTTATTACTTCTATTTAGAAGAAAACAATGAAATAATGGCTGTATTGCCTGCTTTCTTGATAAAAAACATATTTTTTGGCAATAAACTTATTTCAGTTCCATATGGAGATGAAGCAGGGCCTTTAGGAGATGCTACTTCAGTAAATATAATTCTAGATGAATTAATAAAAAACAATTTAAACCTTGATCAAATTGAAATCCATAGGTTAGATCTAGAAAATAAAAACTTCATAAAATCTTGGAACTATTACACTTTTTTAATAAACTTAAACAAATCAGAACAAGAAATTTTGATAGGTTTTGATAAAAAACTAAGAAATATAATAAAAAAAACAGAAAAAGAAAATTTAACTATAGAAGAAATTGCTTCCTTAAAACAACTTAAAATATTCTATTCCATTTATCAAAAAAACATGCATGAACTAGGGACACCGCCTTTAAGTTTTAAATTTTTTAAAAACCTATTTATAGAACTTTATCCAAATAACCTAAAAGCTTATTTAATAAAATATAACCATATTTACATAGCAGGTTCTATCTTCCTAATAGATAATGAAACAGCTAGATGGTTACATGGTGTTTCACACCCTAAATTCAAAGATTTAAATTCAATAACTCTAATGATATGGAACTTTATAAAAACACACAATACAAAACTAGAAACTCTAGATCTAGGTTCAACAAGAGAAAACTCGGGAAACTTTGATTTCAAAAAAAAATTCAGTAACAATTTGAAAGATAGAAATTGGAAATATCTATTTTTCAACAAAAAATTGATTATAGACCCCAGAACCGAAGAGCTTAAAACCTATATTAAAATGTGGAAATATATTCCATTGCCTATATGTAATTTAATAGGTCCATTAATTAGAAAATATACGGGAAGGTGATAGGAAACGTAGTTTCTTATTAAGGAAGATGATAGAATTAACAGATAACACAAAAAGGTATTTATCTTATTTTTTGCTACTAGTCTCAATTATATTCACATTCATAATAACCTCTACAGTATTACAACCAGGTTTCAATAGAGCCGGTGACGATGTTATTCACGTAGCTCATGAATATGATTTAGAAAAGATAATCCAAGAGCAAAAAACAATTTTTGGATGGTCAGAGCTTTATGGTTTAGGAGACCCCGTATTTGCATTTAGACCGCCTTTATCTTATTACATCCCAGTTTTATTCCATCTATTATCTTTAAAATTAATTTCATTAATGTTTTGGCATAAATTGGTTTTAGTTCTATCATTAGCTTTTTATCCCTTAGCTATTTTTTATTTCATGAGAAAACTTAAATTTGATTATTTAACATCTGCCTTATCCTCATTATTTGCAATCGCTCCAATTAGCACTTTTGGTCATACAATTCATGCATATTTTAATTTTGGATTATTAAAACAATCAGTAGCCATTCTTTTAACACCTTTCGCTCTAGGAAAATTATATGCCTCAATTGAATATAAAGAATCAATAATATTAGCGCCAATATTAATTGCTTTGATTTATTTAGCACACCCATATATAGCGTATACCTTAGTCTTGGCAATAGGAGTCTATTTTTTAATAAAATTAATATGCCAACCACTAAAAGAAACACATAAAAGTCTAATAAAGCTCGCTGTAATTTTGATAATATCTGGTCTTTTAACATCCACATACACAATACCATTTATTTCTTCAAAAGAACTGGAAAAGCCAGGAATTTTTAGCCCTACCTCAAGAGATGTTTTCGAAGTAACAATGTTCACAACATCAGAAGGAGTTTATAATTTATTCTCAGGAGCAATGTTTGATAGAGGAGAACAAAAAGGGAAGCTGGATTTATACAAATGGAGCAACACAAACACGTCTAGATTACCAATTTTAACAATATTATTGCTATTAGGTTTAATTATTTCAATAATAAAAATAAGGCAGATAAAATATGCATTTTTATCTATTGGCTTTTTATTTTCTTTTTTATTAATGCTCAGCTTCGATGATATACCGTTAATAAGGTTGATTCCATTTTACAAAAATTACACTTTTTTACATGGTGTTGTTTTAATAGAATTCTTCGCAATATGCTTAGCAGGAATAGGTTTATTTTATATAATTAATCTAATAGGAAAACTGTTTTCAAGGTATTTCAAAATAAAAAACATATATTTCATAATTCTTTTTTTATTAATGGCAACTTTATCCATAAGCACAGTTTACATTGATAGGTATAAAGTTGCAAAAATACAAATTGATAGGGAATACCTAAACATAGATGATTCTGGTAATATTATTCCACCAAGTGAAAAATATGGCATTAATAACCAATTTAAAGAAGCAGTTGAGATTTTAAGAAAAGAAATGCAGCAAGGAAGAGTCTATGGAAACCCAAAAACAAGTTTCGAATTTTTTTACATGACAATCTTGCCAGTATTAGTAAACAAAAATGATATTATCAATGGAGCATACGTAACATTATATGGTGGAATTAACAGATATATGTTAGATTCGTACAGATCAGAACTATGTTGCAATTATAACTTACAAAAATTAAACAACGTTCGCTATATTTTTTCATTTAAAAATAATCAATATAATCTAACTCAGATAAAACAAAATTCAGATTTATTAGTTGAAAATGAAAATTTCTTCGTATATAGAATAAATGGGAACTATTCTTATTTTGAATTTGTAAACAAAAAGCCAGTTTTAGTATTTGCAAACAAACAAGAATGGTATAACTTACTAGCAAAATGGACAGGAATACACAAAGATTCAGAAAATCCAGAAAACTCAGTTTATTTCATTAATTATGATAATAATATTGAAGTAAATCAAGATATTTTTCCAGCAGTTTTAGTTTTATCAATAGACAATAAAGAAATTTTAAATAATTATAAAGGAAAAATGTATTCCTATAAAGAAATTCCTGATATAAAAATAACAAGAATTAAAGATATATCAGATATAAAAACAGAATCTATTACGGGAAGCTCTTATATTACAGAATTGGAAGATAAAGATGATTATAATTCAGCAACAATAACAACTGACAAAGATAAATTCTTCTATTTTAAAAAAACATATTACAAAGGATGGCAGGCTTTTATAGACGGAAAAAAAGTTAAGACATATTACATAACACCGGGATTTAATGCTATTCTAGTTCCTGAAGGGGAGCATAAGATAGAATTCAAATTTAAAGGACATAATAATTACTTATTAGGTTTATTTTTAAGTTTATTAACATTAATAATTTTAGTTTTGTATCATATTAAACATCAAAGGAGAAAGGAAGATGACAAGAAACGCAGTTTCTTATGAATTAAAAAGAATTTGGCCTTTGTACTTAATTATAATAATTTACACACTCTATTTATTTGCAAACGTAATACAAGAAGATATTTTAAAAATTCCAATACCCGTTTTACCAGAAAATGGAGATAAACTACCAAATGACAAAATTGCTTTGATATGGAATGAAATGAAATATGAGAACGTTTCCTATGAAGTGCAGATTTCAGAAACAAGAAATTTCAAAAATTTAACATACTATCAATCCTCACCAATCTATGCTTATTATCCTGGAATAGCCTTAGATATAAATAAAAAGTATTTTTGGAGAGTAAGATCAGTAATTAATGATAAAAAAAGCTATTGGTCATATCCGCATTATTTCTATACAGTTGAAATTAAATATTTAACTAATTAACTTCAATCTTCATTCCTTATTTTTTTCAATAACACTTATTCTCATAAAAAAATAAATCAGGTTAAAAACAAGCATTAATGCTATAATTCCAGTAACAGTATTGTTATTGATTGTAGAACCTATTACAGCACCTGTAACACCCCAGCCAAAAAATAATTTTGATATATAATAGATTACGAAAAACAAGACTAATAACACAATAACTAATAATCCCTTATGGTTTAATATCTTTTTGTAATGGTTTCTTATTAAACCAGGAGCTAAAATTAATAATCCCTGTATTGATAACAATATTAAGAAATAAAATACCAAAAGCTTATTATCTTTAATTAACGATAAATAACTGCTTGTTCCTTTGACAAGCGTAGGCTTTATTTGGACTAAATTAATATTTTCACCAGCCACGGCTGCACCAATTGCAAATTCATTAATACTATTTACTTTACTGCTATAATAATAGTGTTCATCATCTTCATTTTTAAATTCTGTAAATGCCGCCCTCCATTTGTTATGCAAATATTCATATAATATTATATTATCCTTAGTAAGTCCACAAGAGTTTACCCGTGATTTCTCAACCACAAAGGCTATTTTAATTCCTTCAATATTATCCAAATTAGATGGATTTCTAATTTTCAAATAATTGCATATAGGTATATTTGCTAGATTTATTGGATTATCACTTCCTTCACTTTCCTCTAATAGAATTTCACTAACATATGCTTGGCTGTCTGTTGTATAAAGTGTAATCTCTTTTATCATTGTTTCATTATCATTTGTTTTCACTGTAAATCCAGTATAATTATTAAACATTAAAATTCCTATGCTCATTATTAGGAATATTGAAAAAATTAGTAATCTATTATTTACAGTATATTCTTTAGGAAGCTTATTTTCAAGATTCTTTATATATGAGTCATAATAATTTAGCCAGTATTTTTCTGATTCGCCGCTTAACTGTTCATTAAGTTGATTTTGATATTCCCAATATGAAATCAGTCCTTTATTGTAATCTAATTCTAATTTAGATGATATCTTCTTTAGTTTGTTTTTTAATTCTTTAGCTTGAGAGATTCTTCTATGTATCAACTCTATTTCACTAGTCCTCTCTTTAGGTAAAGTCATTTTTTATGATACCTTCCTTTATATTTTACAATAAAACCCTCTTTTACAAACCCGATTAGATAATTCCTGATTAATTGCTCAAGGTACTTTCTTCTAGAATTATACTTTAACGACCATTCTTCGAGTTTTAATGCTTCATCAGCCAATTCCTGTATAGTATAAGCAAAATCAGGATGTTGTACTAAAAAATCTTTTAGAAAATCCTTGAATTTAGCAAAACCCTTCCCTGTTTTATAAAGTTCCTTAAGTGATATTGGCATTTATACATTTTTTACACTTTCTATTATTTATAAATCTTATTATATTAATATACTAAATAAATTTCATAGATTCTATAAATTTTATTATATTTAATAAATCTTATATACTTAACACATTTTTAAGAAAAAGGTCAAATTAGTCTATTAGTAAAAATTAATCAAATCTCCTAAAAAACAATCCCAATAAACTTTCTGGTCTTAATTTATTTAGAACTGCTTCATTAGGTGCTATTTTCTCCCCTTCATTATACCCTATACAAGCAGCACTATTATACCATTCTTTAAATTCATTAAAACTCTTAAACTCTTTTCTTTTCTCATTATATGAAGTAAACCAGTTTTCTTCTCTTCCATTAATAAGGAGATAATCCCCTTCAGCAGAAATATGTTTCATTCCTATTTCTTCCAAGAATTTCTCAAATGCTAGAATTCCATCTTCTTTTTTATCATTTTTATCAGCAAATAACTTAAATCCTCCACCTATACTTAATGCAAGTATTAATGCGGAATATTCTTTCCATGCAATTTCCATAGCCCCTTTCACTATTTTAATGGAATTTTCAGTTGTTGCATCATCAAATTCTTCCCCAGCCAATATCTTTCCAGAGGCACCATCTTCCAAAACACCTACCCCTTTTCCTGGAACAGCTTTACTTTCATACCAATTAATATGACCTAATGAAAAGCTATGTTCTCTTTCAGATTTATAGTATTTTATATCTTTCTGTTTTTTCTTATTAAGTTTCAATCTCCATTTAGAAAAAAAGGAATTTTTATCTTCTTCTATTGATCTTATTTTGGAGTTCAATAATTTCCAAATACTGGGTTTACTTCTTCTTCTAATGAACTTCTTTATAGGTTTAGTTCTTCTTTTAATAATTTTCTTTATAGGTCTAGCCTTTTTTCTAATTAATTTTCTTAATTTCTTAGTTTTTCTTCTAATGATTTTCTTTATAGGTTTACTTCTTCTTTTGATGAATTTCCTTAGAATTATAAGAACTAAAAGATTCAATAAGGAAAATATTGCTATTATTATTAATACGCTAAAAATTATTGAAATTGCTTCTTCATTTTCTTCTGCTTTTTCTTTTAATATTTTCTCAATCTTTGGTATTATCGTTGATACCCTTGTTTCTCCTTTTGAAACTATAGCAAATATTGATAATGATTTAAGCTTGGCTTCATAATAATCAGAGTCAGAATCACTTTCAACCTTATTTATACCAATTTCTGCCCAAGTATGTACCATCTCATTATATTTAAATAGCGCAACATTTTCACTATTTTTTGGAACTCTAAACTTCATAACAGCAGAATCAATATAAATATCAGGTAGTTTCTCATGTTTAACTTCAACAACACCATATACTTTTTTTGCTAGAGAAATTGGTTTAGGTAAATCCTCTAATCTTTTTACAGAAATATCAACATCGCTTAATGGTGCATTTAAGTTTATCTTTAAATCTACAATAGCCCCCTCTTTGTTAGTTAGAGAAATAGATACCGGTTCTAGACTACTCATTTCTGAAAATGTATATGTGGTTTCTTTTTCTGTATGTTCAATATTTTTAATAATAGTACGCTCTGGTTTAGCTTCTTTTCCTGATGAACTTTCACCGCCTGAAGACTGACCACCACCAGAACTACCACCAGATTTTTCACCTATCATAAATTGAGATAAATGAACTAATGAAGCTTTAAACTCCACAGGATCAGTATTACTATTTTCAACAGACGTACCTAACTCCTGCCAATTATTAGAAACATAATAGTACATTCTAATATTACTTGGATCAGTAGTTTCTAAATTAGCTCTACTTAAATTAAAATAAAGATTGTAATTACCACTAGTATCGGTGTTAGTATCAGCTAACATTTCAAAATAAAGGAAATCATTAGTTACACTACTAGGTCTACTCCAATTACTAGGCATATCACTTCCATAAAGAGTTATATTTAGCTTCCAGCTAGAATTTAAACCTTCTATGTTTTTAATATAATCATCTACAACATCATCAAAAGCCAAACCACCACTACTATTAACATTAAAGCTATATCCACTATATGTATTTATGCTAAAATTTAGTTTTACAGAATTATTTAAATTTCCTTGTGTATCATTAGCAAAAAAATACATAGTATTATTTCCTGAAGAAGCATTAAAATAAAAAATATGGTTACTAACATTTAAAGTGGTATTGGTTCCATTATTAATATTAAACCAAGCACCATTTACAACACCATCATCTACTACCTCATAACCTAGTCTCATATTTTTTCCTTCATAATAAACTCTACTTCTAGGTTCGTATATTGTTATATTTGGAGGTATCCCAGAATTTATTGCAATTACATCAACCCAGAAAGCAGTTGAATTTCCAAACATAGTTAAGTTACCTTCCCATGTAATATTAATTAGGAATGAACCTGTAGTCCAGAAATTAGTTATGTTTTGCAAGAATGATTTAGATATGTTTCTTGATTGGTTTATTCCTGCATAATCCATTACAAATAATGTTAAGTTTAAGTCAGCTGGTATCAGATTATTTGAAGT
>Ga0209541_10012469_pt1 | contig 13148 bp, 9 predicted proteins | sample RifCSPlowO2_01_FD_184027 | JGI IMG/M metagenome (GOLD analysis project Ga0209541, IMG submission 184027) | Groundwater microbial communities from Rifle, Colorado - Rifle CSP2_plank lowO2_0.1 (SPAdes) (version 2) | ecosystem: Environmental > Aquatic > Deep subsurface > Groundwater | place: Rifle...
CGCGATCACAGAGCCTTTCCTGTAAGTGAATCAACTGCTTCAGTTTTTAGTTTTTATGCTGGATATTCTCCCAATGCTGAAAAGAGTTTTCCTACAGTCGCAGATCTTACGATGAGTTTTTTTGTTGTTTTAGATAATGCGGGGATGACTCAAATCAAACAATCTGAAATGGATGTTATCGATGGACTTCTTAAACTCTGTATGATGATGAAGAAGAGTGGTGCTTTAGACAATGCACAAGCTGCCGCTCAATTTAGAACAAAATTTGAGGCCTTTTGGATTGCCGTTATGGACTATTATACTTCAGTTAAGCAGGGCGTGAATATTTCAGATATGGAAACAAAGTTAGCAAAAATTGATGCCTTAGGTTTTGAAACTTTTGGTTCTGTTACGAGTGATTTTGGAGGCGAGCATTCTTTCAGAAACTCCGAATCTGGAAGACGCATCGTTGAAAATCTTCCCTTTGCTTCGGTTATCGAAACAGTCAAACAATCAAAGGATGCTTTGAGACGTGCCATCGGAGAAAGTGGTCAGGAAATCAGAACTGAAGAAATTAATAATATAATTATTAGAGGATATCACCCACAAACAGGGGACATTGTAGTTACGGTGCAATCTCTATTTTATGTTGGAAATGTGCTCATTCGAGGTTTGATGCAGCAACAGGTACAGGGAGCTTCCACGGTTTGTATTACATCAGATAATATCATTGTTCTTAATGCACCGTATTCTGATGCTTGTGGAAAATATCGTGAACTTCTCGGGCTGTTTTATGAGATCTCACTAGATAGTTTTATACTTTCTGAAATAGGTAAACAAATCGTTGAACATCAAATAACAACACGAGGTATTAAACCTGTGGGGTCAGAGAGAGCTGGTATGACAAAAAGAATAGTTCAAGCTGTTGGAAGACGGGTGAGACGTTTAGGAATTCGTCGTGCGACGGAAGTGGAAATGAGTGATACCGATCGTAGATGGATTGAAAAAATAACTGAAAAGACTATTAAAACACCGCGCGGTCGTGGTGGTCGCCGTGGTGGTGCCGCCAGCAGCGGCTGAAAATATGGGGGTATTATAATATGAAGATCATTAGAGCTTTTGTAAAATCCGTCATTGCGAGCGTCAGCGAAGCAATCTCACGGCTTACACATGCTAACGTAAAGATTGCCGCGTCGCTCATGCTCCTCGCAATGACGCTTTCAACATTTGTCTACGCTGATCCTTCACCAGATCCAGATTCACGAAGACTTATCCAGCAAAGAGAAGAAGCGCTGCGTGAAGCGCTTCCGAGTGAAGCAGAATTAAGACGCCAAGACGCTGAAGTAAAACCAACCATTACTGAGGCCGATAAAAGAGAAGCGCTAGGTTTTATCCGTCGGCGCATTGTTGAGGAACTGATTACAGTTCAAGATGGAAGGACTGATTTAGTACCTATTATGAGTAGCATGGGTTTTGGTGCTGCAGTTGAAGAGGTTGTAAAAGCTGTTCTCTTCCAATTAGCTCATGAAGCTGCTGGTTCTAGTAAAGACTTGGAAATTCTAGAGGTCATTGCAGATTATCCTGAAATTTTAGAGAGTATCAAAACAGCTCAAGACCTTATTGATGCCCATTCTCGCGGAGAAATGTCTATGTCTCTTCCGCAAGCTACAGCAGTAGAAGGTATAGCTCAATTAGAAAGAGGTTCCACCCAAGCACGAGCAGCTAATATACCTGCGGTCGTTAAAGGGTTTGTAGAAACAGCAGCTTTTCAATCATGGTCTCCCGAAACTCTCAAAATTTACCTAGGTAAAGATTTGGCTGGGCTCGACGTGGCAGAAAACTGTGTTTATGACGCTAATGCAATGATGCTGGGTAATCCTTTTTTTAATTTTGATAACAGAGGATTGTGGTTTGTGAGAGAAATTTTACGCGCCTACAAACTAGCCCAAGATCGTGGTGAAGCAAATCGTGAATTGTTTTTTAATTTTCTTGCAAGAATTGCACGCATCGGTTTCGCCATGGCCCTTCGAGATCAAACGGTTGATAACATTTTAAAAATGTTCTCTCACGATGTTATTCAACAGGGGATGAGGGTTTTCGGTGTACAACTTACGTCAGGTCTTAGTAATTTTAGTGATGAAGAGTTACGTGATCCAAGCGTGCAGCGACGTGTAAGACAACGTATGCAGCAATTTCGCGAGGGAGTAGGGACCGGGGATCCTTTAGAAGTAGGCGGGTTTAGAGCCAAGAGCTATCTCATCACAGAAGTTCTCCCCTTTTATGCCATAGCCCAACAAGCAGCTGTGGCTGAAAAAGCTATTCTGGATGCCGTCAAGGAAGTTGTGGGTGATAAAGAATTTGAATTCCTGTATGAGGCAGATCAGGCTAGGTATCAATTTCCAAAGAGTGGATTTGTACTTTATGATATGTCAGCCTCTGGTGATCTCGTTGTAACACATATTTTAGGAACAGAGACTGTTGTTATTCGTGGTTTTGAGGCTTTGCTATCAGAAGCTTCGTCAGAAAATCCTTTGAGAGTTACAAAAGAAAATGTGGTTGTTCTTTCTCGTGATATACAGGGAAATTCTTTATCAGTTCAACAAATATTTTCTAGAGGAGAGCACGGTAAAAAGAAACCTGATCTCTCAGATGCAGCGGCTGCATCTTTCGAACAACAAATTAGGACGCGTAGTATACGAAAAGTTTATGAAAATCCACCTGTCGTTACTAATGTAGTTCAGGGTGGTAGCAGAGTTGCAAGAGCTGTTGGAAGAGCAATCAGGGGTGTGCCCGGTTTGAGACGCCTCATCGGTGGAGAAGCTCAAGCCCAAGAAAGTGAAGAGCAGAGAAGAGATCCACAAGAGAGTTATGTGAGATGGTTCTTAAGAACAACATTTAAAAAATCATTGGGTCGTCGTGGTGGTCATGGAGGTGGAGCCCATGAGAATAGCATTAGAGGGCTTTAATAGATAATTTAAGTTAATTGGTGTATAAAAGGGGTGATTTAACGAAATCATCCCTTTTTTATAGAACTTCATAAAATGAAAAAACTGTTAATAATAACTCTTTTATTTTCTCTGCCGCTTATTGCAGAAGAAAAAAAAGACATACCTACGGAATTAACCACACAAAGTTTAAAAGCATATTTAGGTAATTTGGCTGAACTTCCTGGTGTTGATGCCATTCTGCAACCCTATGTAGATGCCTGTTTGGCCAACCCTTATTACAGAGAAAATGCGGCAGCTTTTTATTTTTTAAGAGATATGCTCCTCAATTATAAGGCAGGACTAACCAAACATTACATTGATTATCCACGTGTTTTTATTAACTATATGAATAGAATCAGTGATTTTATTCGCACCTCTCCAACATTAAGTTTAACTATACGTGAGTTTAGAGAGGCACAAAGGAAGATTTTATTACAGGAGAGTCTTCAATCAAGCAGTGGTGTAGAAGATGCAAGCTTCGCTATCGAGCGCCCAACTTTAACTGCAGAGGAAGAGGCACACCTTCAAAAAATATATCAACAATGTTTAGGTGCACTTGATTTAGCGGCCGCCCGAGCACGGCGGTATGAAGGGGTTGATCGGGTCATACATGATGATGCTGTCTTAAAGGAGATGTTTGCCCAGAACGTATCGCCTGGAGATGCATTTGTCTTCGATTATATATTCTGTAGATCTGTTCCAGAGAGTTATGTGTTTTATATATTGTCTCAAAGTTTACCAGCTATTGAGTTAGCATTTGTTGAAACACTTGGGGAAGAAAAGTTTTCTGAAATGAAACAAAAACATGAGTTGCATTTAAAATCTTTAATGGAAATAGCTGCTGATTTAGAGACTCCAGACCATGAAGAATACTCAGAACGCTTTGAGCGCGCACAAAGAAAAGTTGAAGAATTAAGTCTCGGCAGATCAACATTATTTGAGGCCTGTCGATTTGAAATATCCCGGTGGTTTGCTCAAGAAAATGCGCCAGTACCAGCACAGTTTAGAACTGAAACAGGGTGGAATAATTTGCCTCCACTTAAGCCTATCTTTCAACTTAGACCTGTTGGATTAACCCCCGAGGGGCATCTTGTAGTTACTGATGTTTTAGGTGGTGATACGGTGATGATCTTGGGTTATACCGCTAAAACTCGTTATCTTTGGAGGAACTCAATTTATAAAGCTCGGCCTGATAATATTGTAATCCTTTCACGTGATGGAAATGGGGAGGTGATTGAAAATACTCATGCATGGGGGCTTGATGAACGGGGACAATGGAGTGTTGTGCTTTCAGAAAAGACGAACAAGAATATTGAATGGCAAATGAGTAAGCGCTTGCTTGCTGGTCTTGGTGAATTACCTATAAGATTAGAAAAGATCCCAATTGCAGTTGCCTTTGGTGGAGAATTTGGCGAGGAACTTGTGTGGGTTAGAGGACCTGATGGCTTTCTCATTCCCATTCCTCATGTTAAAGAAACATTAAATCCAGTTACAGAAGGTGGGAAAAGTATGAAAGATCGGATTGCTAGGGCTGGGAGAAAGGCTCTGGAGAGATTAGGCATTGCGCGAGAACAACGGGCCGAGGCAAGACGAGCTGAAGAAGGTGATCCCAAAAAAGAAACTCCCGCGCAAAGACGTCTTCGTGAGATTCGCGCCAAGAGAGCCGGACGCTCTAAGAAATAGCTTCGACAAAAGTGTGGAGAAATTTTTGGTCTTTTTTAGAAAGTTTTGTAAATCTAATGCCACAACCTTTTAAGTGTCCGCGACGAACAAAAGATTCCATTTCTTCAACAGTAGAAATAGTAGTATCTTCTTTTTTAGAAGTACTGGCATAATAAACAACCTCTGCTTCTGCCTCAACCCAGATAAGCCCGGGTGCTAATTCAATTTTAATTTTAAAAAGCGTGCCTGGATCGAGCTTTCGTTTGAGTTCAACAAAAGCTCCACCTTCAGAAATATTGTGTACGGTTGTAGGAATATAGGTTTTATCATCTGAAAAAAAGACACGTGCGTTTAACTCAATGTCAGTTCGTTTATGACGTCTTCGTTCTAAGGCAGCTTCCTGGATTTTTCTTTTGGGAGTATTCACAACACATAACCCTCTAATTCGAAAATAGCATTTTTAAAATCATAGGCAAATGGTTTTTATTTATCTTCATGATGGATAACAAGCTAATCTAACTTTTGTTAATGGCAAGGAAAAAAAAGTGCCAGGCACTTTTAGAGATGACAGGGGCGGGCCTTTAGATAACCAATTAATATTATTAAGTATTTAGTTGCTCATTATTCTTATTTTTAGGAATACTATTTCTCGTGCGTGGGTGAACAGGAATGCGACAAGTGTCGGCAATTTATGTCACTTTTCATGTTTTGAGTAGGACCTTATTTTAAAATAGCTAATAATTTCAATATGTTATGTTTTTATCTTGCTGGCACAGGACTTGCTCATTCATAGGGTAGAGAGAGTGGAAGTAGAAGTTGCTGATAGATGAGAGGTGGAAGTTCATGAAGAAAGATAAAATGCAGGGAATTTATTTCATTGTGCCCAATCGTACCGATGGTACAAAAAGTGCCGCCATGGTTCGCCCACAGGGTGTTATTGAAGCTGAAGAAAAGAGAAAGTTTCAAGAGTTAGAGGATGTCAAAATAAAACTTTCGAAAATTACTGAAGTGCAACAAAGATTAAAAGCACTTTTAGAAAAATTAGCAAAACGCGTTGAGGAATTGTAAGTTCCAGAGATATTCAATTTGTCATACTGAACACTGTCTTCTGTCATTCTGAACGCAGTGAAGAATATAATCTTATACCCTTCGTTCCACTTTTCAAGTAAGTTGTCTGAATGACAAAAAATGACAAAATTTGATGGGCATTATATATTTTAAATATGTCCCACAAGAGAATATGGTTTGTTTTTTTAAGTCTCACATTTTTTTCCACGGTTTATTCAAAAAACAAAGAAGAGACTCCAGCAAGCGAAGAGTTAACAGCCCCTATTTTTAAATATCACAAAGTGTCTTCTGAAGCGCGGTACACGAAAGTACCTGACGAAACAGATTTGGAAGGTTCTCACCTAGCTATTTTTGATATCCAAGGTGAGTTTACACTCATTCCAAAATTAAAATTATTTGCAGATCTGCCTATCATTCATAGAAATTATACGAAAAAGGAGGGCACAACTTCTACCCTTGGCAATCCCTATGCTGGAGTTTTATGGGAGATTTTAACCGGTGTTGATCGAGATTTTCCGACATTTGCTTTTTTTGAAGGAGGGGCAAAATTTCCCCTTCATTCAACCACAGCCGCGACTTTTAAGAGAACAGATATCCCTCTTGGGTTACATATTTTAAAAGAGGTTTATTATTTTACACTTGGAGCACATGCAGGATATGTTTTTAAAATTAACCACGATGATCGGGAAAACAGAAACCACGGGAATGAGTTTTATTCAAAGCTTTCAGGTGAAATCCATACAGGTTATGGCATAGATTTTTCACTTAATTTTCTCTTTCGCTGGGCTGATACTTATAAAGATGCGACAAGCGAAAGAGATTCACAATCTATTTTTACTTTGACTCCCCAACTTCTTTATCAGTGGAATCAAGATTTTGATGTGTGGCTTTCGCTTTCACTTCCCTTACGAGATGCACGATTTAACGATATTGCCATTGTGTTTGGAGATTTTGAAACGCCTGGACTATTAGGAATTACAGCAACGCTTGGTGGAAATTATAAGTTTTGAACGTAGGTCGGGATAAGGCTACCATTCAGTAGAAATTGCAGCACCTTGATGTCGCCACATGGAATATTAATTGTTGGAGTTAAATTATTACCTGCTGGATTTTGTTGATCAATAAAAAACTGTGCTAGAGCTTGCCCGCCCAAACCTGAATTTTGCCCTCCTGGAATAAAAAAATCAGGCAGTGCAGCGCCTCCTGATTTTTGTGTACCAAGAACGATGCGCAAAGAGGCGGAAGTGATACCTTGAGCCAGGGTTGGATTCATGGCATTACCAGCTGATTGTCCCAGTTGCTGAACATTAATAAATTTAAAATAAAATTGGCATTGATTGTTGCCACGATCAACAGCAGTTATTTCTGTTACCTGTTGGTTCGTTCCTTCTGCTGAAAAAAAGGCAACGGTACCAGGGAATTTGGGTTCTGTATTTTTAGCTCCGCAGGCAAAAACTAAAATAGAAATACTTAATATAAGGCTTATATTGGCTAATTGTTTTATTAATTTCATACCTTCCTCTCTCTCAATACACGTATCGCTACCCTATATAAGAGCAACCTCTATGCCATAATGAATAGTGAAATTAACTCATTGAAATGACTTGGTTTATTTATGGGACTATATCAAGCAATTTTGATCAAACGGTATACAGTTTTTAGGTAAAATTGAAGGAAATGCACATAACCTCTTGATATTAAAAAAGAATATCGTTTAGAAGATATTCAGTGGGTGGATGTTTATCGAATTTACAGTTGCATAGGGACTTGGTAGGGTAGTTATTATGATGAGAAAAAGTATAATCCCCCGTCATTGCGAGCAGCGCGAAGCAATCCCTTCGAGCAACAAAAAGATCGCCACGGGTTCTAGAAGAACCCTCGCGATGACAGGTTTAATGCTATATCTCTCATTCCTAAGTTGTGCGACGGTTTCAGATCAAAAGTATGAATTAAAATTTCAACCTCAGGCGGGCCAGAAGGAACTTATGAAGGCGTCACTTGATACTTCTATTGAGGCCTACGAAAATAATGAATTAAAATCTAAAACAAATGAGAAGGTGGAGTTTCAAGTGCTTTCTCGCGTGGCAGCTGTTTCTAACGAAGGTGTCGTGATTTTAAAAAAAGTTTTAAGTAAAAAGGGAGATCTTTCTTTGCGAGAGTTGGGCTTTCCAGAAGAAGGCGAGGAAATGAAATTTAAGTTGGGTGTGCAGGGACAAGTTCTTTTTGTTGATGATGAAGAACGTGGCTCTATTTTTTATCTTCCCTTTTTTACACTGCCTTCTAAACTTGTTGGGATAGGTGAGGCGTGGAACACAGAACTTCAATGGAATATGTTGCACCACCCCTATACGATGCTCACAAAAATAGAATCAAAACTTGCCTCTCAAACCAATTATAAAAATACAGAGTGTTTTAAAATTGAATTTAATACTGTTTCAGAGGCCCTTCCAAAAAATCCTGATATGAACTTTCAAAATTCATCCACGGGATATTACCTGTGGGAGCCAAAAACCAGTCGCGTTCTTTATGCTGAGACCAATTTTCTCAATACGCTTTCTCTGCAAAACGAGGCGCAGTCTATTTCACGCTCGGTGTTTAGGATGGAGGAAATAGAAAAATAAAGAATATAGAATATAAATATTATATCCTTCACTGCGTTCAGGATGACAGAAAATAGATTCAGGATGACAGGAAAAAGATTTAGGATGGAGAAGTTAGAGAATCAGAGGTAGGGACTATGGGACAAACCTGTAGTTTTTTCTTGTTATCTCCAGCGAATTCGATTCTGAAAACTTCGTCGAAGTGATTCCCAACGGTTGTGCTTCAAATAATCACTTGGATGATCAACATTATGATCCTCACCCTTGCTGGGGAATAAAGCCAAAAGTAAAAATAAACAATTGAGGAGCGGAAACCAGTCGCCGAAGCGGGTGTAGAAAGTTTTAATACCTGGGGTTTTGATACCACCATGTAAAATGGTTTTAACCTGTAGTTCGGAGGCTTGCGTTATCTCACCAGTTGGTTCAATAAAAGAGCTGATCCCCGTATTGGTTCCCCGTACAAGTGGCACTTTGTGTTCCACACTTCTAAAAACAGATAAGGCCAAATGTTGATAAGGACAAGCCGTTTTTCCAAACCAGGAGTCATTTGCAATGTTTAATAAAAATGTTGCGCCCTTTCTCACAGTTTTTCTGACATGTGATGGAATGAGGTCCTCATAACAAATGAGAGCCCCCAATTTTTCTCCATTGATACTAAATACGCGTGGCCGCGTGCCAGGTGTAAAATTGCTTACCTCTTTGATCCAGTCTTTTATGGAGGGAAAGACACTGGATAAAGGCAGATATTCACCAAACATAAGAAGATAGATTTTATTATAGCGACCTACAATGCCTTGGATGGGAGTGATGAGATAAGATGAATTAAAGTAGTGTACCTCTCCATTGTAGGTTTCTTCTGCATAGCTCCCTAAGTAAAGTGGAGTCTGGTGTAGAGAAACCTCTTGCATGTACCGTAATCGCAATTGTTGCTCGAGATTAAAATTTCCGGGTACGGCCGTTTCAGGAAGCACTATAAGATCGGGGTGGAGGATGGCAGCTTCCTTAATCATAGAGAGATTTCTCTCATGGGCTTGTTCTACGATGGAGAGATGAGACTGACCTTCAATTGATTTTTCAAAATTTCCAACGTTTGTTTGAAGAAGGGCAATCTCAAATGGTTTTTTGTAGGTTGTGGCTTCTAAAACATTTTCGACGCGTAAGTAACCATACCCAAAAATAGCAAAGCTTAACAGAATAGAAATGCTAACAGGTATCCAGGGGAATTCACGTTTCTTAAACAAGCACAGGATAAGTTGATAAAATGTAACATTAATAAAAATAATAAAAAAACTCATGCCGTACACGCCAAAAATATCAACAATTTGAATAAAATAAATTTGCTTATAGAAGGGGCTGGCCAAATACCAGGGGAAAAGTCTTGGAAATAAATATTCAACAACCGTGTAAGTAACGGGATAAATAATAAGCCACGAAAGGCGAGAAGTTTTTCTAAGCCACAGTGAGAGAACACCAAAAAAACCGAAAAGAGTGCCCGACCCAAGTGAGAAAAAAATATAAGTAAGAATAGCCAGCGGTTTTGAAAAACCTCCAAACTCTTGAACGGTAAAGGCGATCCAGGTGTGGCTTAAGAGGTAAGCAGCCCAGCCGAAGAGGGTGCCATATAGAAATGCTTTTTTTAAATTTGCCTTCTCTAAAACATAAAAATAGGGGATGAAGGCAAAGAACGTTAAAAATACGAGCTCATACCGTGGAAAAGCAAGAGCAAGAAGAATTCCACCTAAGGCTGATAAAAGTACATTCATTTCATATGATGATTCAATTTCAAAAGCTCTGAAACCGCCTCAAAAATTTTAGTAGAGGGCATCACAGTAATGTTTGCCTTGGGTATACTTTTACCATAAGCGTAGAAAATGCCGCCCATCACATCATGGTTGGGATCATAGCCGTGCTGTCCGTAATATTCAGCGGGCTCAAAGAGTACCTGGCTTATATCAGTGTTTTGAGCAAGCCAGTAGCCAGGGTGAGCAATCAGCACCACATCACCTGTATTAGTTGGATGATTTAAATCCACACGTTCATCCTCGTGATAAATGCAATGCAATTTTTCACTTGGGTCATTAGGTTTTACAAGGATGTGTTCAAAGACCTGGGCGCCTTTCGGATCTTTAAGTACCGAAAAAAGTTGGACGAGTTTTTGTTTTTCTGCTTCCAATTCGGCTTCAGGTACAACACCGTTTTTTTCCCTTCCACTTAGGTTGACATACACATGAGCTGTTCCGCCTGAGGCAACAGTCTTAGCCTTTTGAACAGATTCAAGTATGAGACCGTCTTGAAATTCAATAAAATGGTGTTGAGCAAGCAACCTATTGGGATAAAAATTTTGATAAAGAGGTGCCATACCATGATCACTTACAACAACTAAGGCGATATCATCAGAAGCCTTTTGTATAAATTGGGTTATGGATTCTACAATGTCACTTGATAATTCATAGGCCTTTTTTATGTAATTTTTATATTTCGCAGCTCTCTCTTCCGAGTAGCCAGGCTGATCAGGATTTACGAGATAAAATTGATGCCCTATTTCATCTGTTAGAGGATAATATAACACGAGGGCATCCCACTGCATCTCCTTCATGGCAATTTCTGCTACGTTCTTAAAATATTCATGAAATCTCTCTGCTTGAAGGGCATAGTCGTCATCTGTGAGAACAGATGGAAAGAGGCGGTGATCGGGTGGGGCGGATGAGGGATCAAGCGTTTTTTCTAAGAGAACTCGAAAGTTTTCTGGATAAGCCTTGTGTTGAGAAAGACTTCCAACATAGAGTTTTAGTTCGAGAGACTCTCCCGAAAGGCTTACAACTTTAGAATAACTTAATCTTTTTCTGCCATGAGATGTATAGAGGATTTTAAACCATTCTCCATTGTGAGCGGAAGCCACATAGCCATTTTCCAGATTGAGATCTTCGTCAAAATAAACGCTATCATAATTAGTTTTTTCATCGTTACTTGTATCAACAAGAATAATGTAAATAAGTTTTTGTCCATCTGTACCGTCAGAAGAAAGGTCTGCAGGAGGATCTTTGAATGTGAACGAGGCCTTCAGCGGTTTACTAAATGATTTATTCTCAGCTAACAATATAATGGTGTCATCTAGGCGGAAATTCTGTTCTTTAAGTTGAAGCAAAAAAGGGAAAGAAATAGAGTCAGGAAAGGGGATACCCCACGAACCTTTTCGCCTATTTGCCTCTTCTTCTGTTTCACCCAGGGTATCGCAACCCGGGTAAGAGAGTACTCCCACTTTTTTACCGCTAGCCATGGTTTTTTCCCACAGGGTTTGCACCCCTATTTTATGGGCAAAGCCATTAGCCGTTTGATTGATAGCCGTTGTATTCACATGAAAAGTATTCGAAACAATACCTGTTTTGCTTGGTTGTTCTCCCGTTATCATGCTGATGTGAGAAACAGCAGTTAAAGTGGGCGTTACGATGAGATTTTTTTCTGCTACAAAACCATCTTTCAAGATTTTTCCAAAACCCTGATCTGACTTTGAAAAATATTGATTGATGAGATTATGTTGGGCTCCATCAAATGAAACAAAGATAAGGCGGTCGCCCGTGAGAGAAAGAGGTCTTTTGTCGACCAGAGATCTTGTGCCGATGGGGCTTGATGCTGAGACAAGAAGAGTGGAAGAAATAAAAACAGAAACGACAACCAGATACCTTATAAATTTCATAGGCCCCCCGTTTTAGAGCTTCTTATTACAACACGACTTTAGGTACGGTAACATGCAGTAAAATTCTTGGCAAAATAAAAATGGGAAAGTTATGATGAGTTCTAACTAAATATGAAATGGGATGACTATTTTTTCTTGCTCCACTCCTTCGCAGTAGCTCTGGACAGGCTCCAATTCGCCGAAAAAACAGTCATCCCATTTCTCATAAGAAACTAAAATGACTCAACATAACTAAGGGATGGCGTACAAAGTAGTTTTAAAGTACCATCAGCGGACCATGTTGTGGTTTTTCTATAACTTTGCCTTCGTTTTGATCGTTATTCTTGCATCTCCTTATTTATTATGGCTTTGTGTGAGTTCGAGGCGGCACCGTATGGGCATTTTAAACAAGCTAGGACTGGTGGGTTTAAAATCCTTAAAAAACAAGTTTAAACCAGAAGATAGGCCGATCTGGATACACAGTGTTTCGGTGGGAGAAGTTTTGGCCTCTCTCCCCCTGATAGATGAACTCAAGAAAAAACATCCAGTGTGCCTTTCAACCACCACAGCTACGGGTTATCAGGTTGCTGTTTCAAAATGCTCAGTTGGTGTAGCTGTATTTTATTATCCTTTTGATATTTCATTTATTGTAAAGAAATTTTTAAAAACGCTTCATCCTCGTATGATTATTTTAATGGAGTCTGAGTTTTGGCCTGGGCTTATTTTACGTGCCCATAAAAATAAAATTCCTGTTCTTGTTTTAAATGGGAGGATTTCACCTTCTTCTCAAAAATTATATCGATATTTTAAATTATTTTATCACCACCTTTTTAAAAGGGTAAAGTTTTTTGGGGTTCAATCACACGAGTTGAAACAGTTTTTGATGAATCTGGGGGTAGAGGGAGAAAAAATACAGGTTACAGGCAATATTAAGTTTGATCTTGCCATACCAGAGGGTTTTCGAGGTGGGGAGTTTTCTTTTCCTATTTTTACAGCAGCAAGTACACACATAGGGGAAGAAAAAACCATTCTCAATATTTATAAAAGGCTTAAGGAAAAATTTAAGACCTTAAAGTTGGTTCTTATTCCGCGCCACCATGAAAGACTTCGTGAAGTAAAAAAAATTGTCGTTGATATCTTAGCTCGAGAGCCTGCAATTAGAGATAAATTTCCAAGTCC
>Ga0209541_10012472_pt1 | contig 13146 bp, 18 predicted proteins | sample RifCSPlowO2_01_FD_184027 | JGI IMG/M metagenome (GOLD analysis project Ga0209541, IMG submission 184027) | Groundwater microbial communities from Rifle, Colorado - Rifle CSP2_plank lowO2_0.1 (SPAdes) (version 2) | ecosystem: Environmental > Aquatic > Deep subsurface > Groundwater | place...
GAAGGTGACGCTAGGTCGAGAGAAAAGTATTTAAAGTCAGGGAGAGGCAAACGTTTTATCAAGGATCGTTTGAAGCGCTTCCTATTTCGTACGGGATAAATGACCAAATCAACTAAATTTATATCCCTCCTTCTAGTTCTGATTGCGCTCGCGGTGTCGTGGTTTGTTGTGAGAGAAAGACTAGATCTTGGTAATAAGAGTGAAGATGAGAAGCTAACCCCTGCTATCGTAGTAGAGAGGAAGCCAATCCTCTATAGGAGTGAGATATATGGATTTTCTTTCTCTTACCCAGAAGGCTATGAACTTACAGTAGAATCTCCAGAGAAAATTAGTGTTGGGAGAAAGAATATAAGAGGGATTGAGACACTTGTTGAAATTTCTTTGGTAAAGAGCGGCGATGATACGGGAATCCAGAGCTTTGAAGAATTTGTTTTGGATGGAAGCAGGGAGCTGTGCGCCATAAATCATGCCTTGCTCTCTCTTTCATGCACGCGTATTGATGACATAGTGCGAATTGCTCCTTTCATGTCAGATGCGGGAACGAATGGTCAAGTCTTCTATCTCAAAGCGGAAGTCAAAGAAAATACAACGGGAAAAACTCTGGGCAAGAGAAGAGGGCCTTTTTACACTTTCAACACCTCTCCCTCCACTCCCAATGAAATGAGTTTCGTTGCTATATACAACCCGGTTGTGCTTGATGCGGAAGATGCAAATGAAGATCTGATTGAAAGTATCGCTAAGTCATTTATCTATAGACCATAGTTTTTAGGGGCTTTGATTGTTGGCCATATATTTGCTATAAAATAGGGGTGTAGGTTTCTCCCAGGGTTTCTTCGCGGTGCGCCGTTCGGTCTCCACGAATTAAGAAAAAGCAAGAGAGTCCTCGTCGCCTTACATCTTATAAGTTAGAAGACGAGGAAAGAAGAGGAAATAAATGGCAACGAAATTGTATGTTGGAGGAATTCCGTATTCTACGACAGAAGCGGAACTTCGAGACGCTTTTGCAGGGGCTGGAGAGGTTACTTCTGCGGCGATTATCATTGATCGGATGACAGGCAGATCAAAGGGTTTTGGCTTTGTGGAGATGGCCAACGAAGCTGGCGCCCAAGCTGCTATTGAGATGTGGAATGGAAAAGATTTTCAAGGACGCAAGCTCACAGTAAATGAAGCTCGTCCTATGCAGCCAAGAAACAACAACAGAGAGTAATCTCTGTTGTAAATCAAAATCCCTTCTCGCACTAGAGAAGGGATTTTGATTTACAAAACACCCCGATAAAAATTCAAACTGAATTTTTATCGGGGTGAACGTCAGGAAAACCGTTCGCCAACATTTGAATCAATCGCATCTTTCGCTAAAGCAAATGAATCTTCAAGCAGAGATAGGATTCTTTTTCCGTTTCTCCATGTCGCACGCAACACGATAAAGATGAGCGCAATGACAACTGGCCACCACGATATTACTTTCATTAGCCTCTCCTTTTTTCGGTCTGGCAGATAGTCTAATTATTTTTCATACTAAGTCAACAAGTTGTTTAGAATGTATAATGTGTTTATGATAAAAAACTTGAGAATATTCATAGTCGTCTTACTTATTGCGGTAATCGTTTTCCTTGTTTTTCTTAAGAAGGATTCTCAATATGCGTTTGATAAAGAGATTATTGTTAAAAATACTGTCCTAGACGTGGCAATCGTAAGTACGGACGAAGAAAGATCACGAGGTCTGTCTAATCATCGTCCTTTAAAAGACAACGAAGCTCTACTTTTTGTTTTTGAAAGGCCGGATTTTTACGGAATATGGATGAAAGAGATGAGATTTCCCATAGATGTTATTTGGTTTGACGATGAAATGAAAATCGTGAGTGTTAGAGAAAATTTTTCTCCAGATTCATTCCCCGAAGCGGCTTATCCGAGCCATGAAGCGTTCTGGGTACTTGAAACTAAGGCAGGCTTTGTAAAGGACCACAGAATTTTGATGGGAGACGAGCTTAAAATTTTTGATTAAACAGCCATTGGCCTTTCCGTTAAGCCTCTCTTTGGAGTCGCGCTTTACATCTCCTTTTTTCTATTTTCTAAGCCTCAGAAGTGAGCTATCCACACTAAAAATAGGGCTCTAATTTTGTACAATGGAGTTCACTTATAAAGATTTTTTATATATTTTTGTGTATTTTTCCCAATAATCTGAAAGATTTCGGCAATAAATGAAGGATTTTTGAGAAAAGTAAGAAAGAACGCAAAAAAGAATTATTAGCGAGGAGGTGATTAATCACAAGAGTCCATGACACTGCATATAACGAAGAGAGATGGGACAAAAGAGGCATTCAATGCCGATAGGATTAATAAATCTATTGAAAGAGCCTGCAGAGGTCTTACTGACCCTATCTCAAAAGTAACACAAATTGCCACAGAGACGCGCCTCACTATATACGACGGCATCACAACGCAAGAAATGGACCTTGCTACTATCAATGCCGCTGTTCAGAATATTCAAAACGACCCTGAATACGATAGGATTGCCACACGTCTTATGCTCAAAGTTATTTATAAGCAAGCGGTTGGTGAGTACAACAATGAGCAAGAGGAACTTGAGGTAAAACACAAAGAACAATTTGTTTCGTATATTGAAAAAGGAATTGAGTCGGGGAGAATTGATCCAAGAATGAAAGAACTCTATGACCTAAATGATCTTGCCCAAGTTCTAGATCTTTCACGCGACGAGCTTTTTCTTTATGCGGGACTTTCAAGTCTCATGGACAGATACCTTATTAAAGATTCAGCAAATGAATGTTTGGAGACTCCGCAATATTTTTTCATGCGGGTGGCCATGGGACTTTCGTTTAATGAAAAAAATCCGAATGAGTGGGCTAAAAAATTTTATCAGAAAATGTCCAAGCATGAGTATATTCCCGGGGGTTCAACAAATCTAGGAGCCGGTACGACTCGTCCATCTCTTTCAAACTGTTTTCTTTTGGAAGTGCACGACGACATGGAGCATATTGCTAAATCTGTCGCTGATGTAATGATGCTTTCAAAAGCTTCCGGGGGTTTAGGCGTTTCTGTGACTAAACTTCGTGCCTCGGGTTCACCTCTCATGACTGGAGGAGGACACTCTACTGGTCCTACACCTTTTGCGAAGATTATGGACACTGCCATAAGGGCAATCCAGCGTGGCGGAAAGAAGAAGGGAGCGCTTTGTTTCTATATGGAAAACTGGCACTTGGATTTCCCTGATTTCATAGATTGGAAACATAACGCCGGAGACGACTATATGAGGATGAGAACAGCCAACACCGCCGCCTATATCTCTGATGAGTTTATGAAGAGGGTTGAGAGGGAAGATGAGTGGTATCTTTTTGACCCAAAAGACACTCCCGATCTAAACGAGCTCTATGGATCAGCCTTTTCAAGGAGATATGCTGAGTATATAGCTAAGGCCGATTCTGGTGAGCTTCGCATATATAAGAAAATGCCCGCGAGAGAACTTTACAGAAAGATGCTCGTAGCGCTCCAGACGACATCTCATCCATGGATCACATGGAAAGATCCTATAAACACTCGCGCACTCAACAACAATACAGGCACAATTCACATGTCTAATCTTTGTACGGAAATCTGTCTTCCCCAAGACAAAGATAATATCGCTGTATGCAATCTGGCATCACTCAACCTGGCGGCACATGTGTCTAACAAGGAGGTGCAGTGGCAAAGACTTGAGGAAAGCGTGCGTCTCGCAATACGTCAATTAGATAATCTAGTAGATATAAACAAGCTTCCTCTCAAAGAAGCGGAACGCTCAGACAAGGCAAATCGTGCCATCGGTCTAGGTGTTATGGGACTTGCTGATGTATTTGAGAAATTAGGACTTGTTTACGACAGTGAACATGCATGGAACTTTGCCGATAGAATGTTTGAGTTTGTAAGCTACATGGCGATTGATGAGTCTGCATCTCTTGCGGCCGAGAGAGGGTCATATTCAAACTTTGCCGGTTCACGCTGGTCAATGGGGATGGTGCCGTTTGATACACTCAAGGTCCTTGAAGAAGATAGAGGAGTGGAGCTTACGGTGGACAAGACGAGCCATCATCGCGGACTTGACTGGGATATTCTCCGCGCAAAAGTAAAAAAAGGAATGAGAAATGCAACACTTATGGCCATTGCTCCGAATGCAAATATAGGACTTGTTGCAGGTACAGTGCCGGGGATTGACGCTCGTTTCTCGCAGGTCTTCTCAAGAAATAAAATTTCTGGAAAATATCTGGATCTAAATCGCAATTTAGTAAACGATTTGAAAAATATGGGTCTTTGGGAGAAAGTGAAGAGTACTATTATTGAGAGACAAGGAGATATTTCCGGCATTGAAGAAATTCCACAATACATTAGAGATATATACAGAACCTCTTTCACCACCTCGCCTTATGCTTATGTTGAAGTGGCGGCACGCGCACAAAAGTGGATTGATCAAGCGCTATCACGAAACATGTATTTGGAGACTCGCGATATTGATGAGACGATGAATATATACACTACTGCGTGGAAAAAGGGAGTGAAGACGACATACTATCTTCATATGAAGCCTCGCCACACGGCAGAGCAGTCTACTATTAGGGTAAATAAGGCCGAGGCTATGGGGAAACGCGGTTTCGGCGCAATCGCAGATCTGACGGAATCCTTGAAAGCCCCGTCCACAGATCCAGTGGAATCTGGATCTGTGGTAACAGTAGAGGTTCCGGAAGTGGAGGCGATACCGGCAAAAGAAGGGACGGCCTTCAGAGGGTTTGAGAGTGTGAAGGATAAATTAGTAGAGTAGCCTTTTGTCAGAAACAGAAAACGATTAAAAACTATTGTTTCCTGTATTTAACGTCTAAAAATATGCCATTAATTGGAAAAGCATCGCCGGAAGATATGAATTTGCACCCCATCAGATATAAATGGGCTTATGATCTATATAATCAGGCTGTTAGAAACACTTGGTTTCCTCACGAGATTGCTCTCAAGGAAGATTTGCAGGATTGGGAGAAGATGACAGAGGATGAAAAGCACGCCGTGAAATTCCTAATGGCATTTTTCAATCCCGCAGAGCTCATCGTCAACCGCTCTATTGCTCTCGGAATTTACCCGTATTTGAAATCCCCAGAGTGTCATCTGTATCTCGCGAAGCAAATGTGGGAGGAGGCTAACCACTGTGTGGCCTTTGAGTATGTGCTTGAGACATTTCCATTTTTTGACAGAGACAAGCTCTTTAATCTCCACTTAGATATTCCTTCTATGCAGGCAAAGGAGAAGTATATAAATCGTTTTATGAAAAGAATGACGGAGGATACTCTTATCATTGATTCAATAGACGGAAAAAAAGATTTCATCAGAAATTTGGTAGCTACTAATATTGTTATGGAAGGAATATGGTTTTATTCCGGATTTATGGTGGCCCTTTCCTTCAGGCAGAGAAATCAACTTCGCAACTTTGGCTCAATGATAAACTGGGTGCTTCGTGATGAGTCTTTGCATCTAAAATTTGGAATGAATCTTGTCCACAATATTTTGGAAGAGAATCCGGAGCTTCTCACAGAAGATTTCGCGAAAGAGATTAGAAATATTGTAGTTGAAGGTGTAGATTTGGAAACTGCATATAATAAAGATTTATTCCCAAACGGAATTCTTGGACTCAATGCTGATTATGTAAACCAGTATGTCCAGTATGTTGCAGACAGAAGGATGGAGGAGCTCGGACTTCCGAAACACTACAACGTTACGAATCCTGCTAAGTGGATGAGTGCGGCAACAGACGTCTTTGAACTTGTGAATTTCTTTGAGGCGCAAAATACAAGTTATGAAGTGGACGTGAGGGCGCATACTGATAAAAAGACTGATACTCCGCCGGTTGCTGGCGCGGGAGAATAGTTGTGCTCGCTTGGATTTGGTATAGAATCTCTTCAGAATCTCAGAGGAGGATATATGAATGATCGTAGGGGAATAGAACCAGGGAAGGTATCTACTCGCAGACGACCAAGCGGCTTTACCATGGGATTCCTTTCCTCTCCGCACCTTAGCGGAGATGATCCAGGCGCGCCACTGAGAAAGATTCTTCGCGAATTCAGGTCTGAGGAGCTCTTCAAGGAAGGGCAGTTCAGTAAACCAAGAGATTGGAGATAAAAAGAAACCGCCCCAGCGAAATGGTGTTTGTCACATTTCACGGGGCGGTTTTGTGTACTTGCGCTCGTCTCAGTTCAAGATGTTCTCCACGATTCCGGGACGAGGCCGTTGCATTGAAGTGGAGGTTCAAGCTTGAGTTCCTGTACAAGATCTTCGGGAAGCTTATCTTCCACGAACATATAAACACCCCTGCTCCTGTCCCAATGCCGGGGAGCTGCGTTGACCGCTCCTTTAGTGATGACTGTCTCAGAAGTCATCAGTCTTTCGAAATTGGAGTTACTCACACTTGCCGGGATAAAGTAGCGCCAAGCCATATTAAGCTCTCCTTTTGAAATTCTCTTTTCATTATATCAACTTTTATAAGTTGAGTCAATAGGAAAAGTGGGGCTGAAAATAAAGCTCAAAGTGGTACAATATTTTATATGTTTATCCCGTACGAAACCGCGGTCACGGTTTCAAAGGGAGCAAATGTTAAAGGTGTCACTTATTTTATTTAAATTTCACTAATAAAAAAGCAGAGTTCGCTGAACGCGACCTGTTTCGTACGGGATGAAAAAAATACGAGTTGCTGTTAATGGAGCGGGAAGAATTGGAAGAGCCTTTATAAAGCTAGCAGTAAAGCGGCCAGAACTTGAGGTAGTGGCTGTAAATGATTTGGGTGATGCGGAAAATATCGCCTACCTTATCAAACATGACAGCGTGTATGGAAATACTCCATTTGAAGTTAGTGCTTCAGAGGACAAGAAGATTTTGATTGTAGATGGACAGAAAATCGCTTTTGTATGTCAAAAAGAACCAGCCAATCTCCCTTGGAAGGAAATGGATATTGATGTTGTCGTTGAATCCACAGGTCTTTTTGTAACTTACGAAGGAGCAAAAGCGCACATCACTGCGGGTGCAAAAAAGGTTGTTGTAACTGCACCCATGAAAGATTCTCCAACTGAGGAAATTCCCGGAGCAACGGTGCTAATGGGGGTAAATGAAGACAAGCTCTCTACCTGCATCATTTCTTCTAATGCATCTTGTACAACGAACTCTGCAAGCCCGCTTATTGCAATACTTGATGAAGCACTAGGAATTGAAAAGGCGGTATTAAATACAGTTCACGGCTATACTGCTACACAATCTCTCGTAGACGGTCCATCAAAGAAAGGATTTAGAGAGGGCCGCGCGGCCGCTCACAATATCGTTCCCTCTTCCACCGGCGCGGCAATCGCAGTAACAAAAGCATTTACAAAGCTTGAAGGACTTTTTGATGGTCTCTCCGTACGAGTGCCGGTAATTGCAGGCTCCATTGTAGATGTGACATTTATTTCAAGGAAAAACACTTCTACAGAGGAGGTGAACGCTATTCTTAAAAAGGCATCAGAAGAAAAGAGATGGGAAGGAATATTTGCTGTTACAGAGGAAGAACTTGTATCAAGTGATATTTTGGGAAGCCCATTCGGCTCTATCGCTGACCTTTCTCTTACGCGCGTTGTGGGAGGAAATCTCATTAAGGTAATGGCGTGGTATGACAATGAGATGGGATATACACATACTTTAGTAGAGCATGTTGTCAAAACAGCTGAGTCACTCTCGTAATTTAATACAAATGGACAAGACTTATTTTCTAAAAGGGCTAACCAGAGGAACGATAATTGGTGTCATATTGTACTCCCTCACAATTGGCATCACATATTTACTTGAGGGATGCTACAAAATATCTTCTAGCGCAGATTTGGGAATGTGTGGAGTTTTTACTAGCTGGGCAATGTTGTTTGGATTAGTATGGATAGGGGCAGGTGTCATCTTAGGACCATTGATTGGGCTATTTCACAGGCATCTCAGGATTGTTATCCCCCTAATTATTTTAACCATTGTAACTGCCTTGGTCGTCATATTCTCTCTAGTTGTCGTTTATGTAAATTAGGTAGTCTAACCAGGATTCTAAATGAAAATCTTTATCGGAACAGACCATGCAGGATTGGCGCAAAAGGAAAAAATTGCGGAATTTCTACGTGGAAGCGGATATGAAGTGGTGGACTGCGGCGCGCATGAATATGATGAAGAGGATGATTATCCTGACTTTGTCATACCCGTGGCTAGGGAAGTGTCGCGCAATCCTCAGAATGTGAGGGGAATTATTTTAGGTGGATCCGGACAGGGGGAGGCCATGACGGCAAACAGATTTTCCCATGTGAGAGCCGCGGTCTATTATGGAAAGGCCCATTCACTTACCAACAATGTAGAAAACCTTGTGCTTACAAGAGAGCACAACGATTCAAATGTCCTGGCTATCGGCTCACGTTTTGTTACTGATGATGATGCCCTGGAAGCCGTACGCACATGGCTTGCTACTCCATTTTCAAACGGAGAAAGGCATAAGAGAAGGATGAATAAGATAGAAAGGGCACATGACTAGTGTACGAATAGCTTTACGAATAGGCGCATACGAATGGTAGAGATAATTCCAGCAATAATCCCGAAGAGCTTCTCAGAACTTGAAGATAAATTATCTTTAGTTCAAGGTATTGCTCCAATCGTACAGATAGATATTTTGGATGGAAAATTGACCTCTGAAAAATCTTGGCCAAATATTGTGCCTAATGATCCGGATTTTTTAAGAATCATTCACGAAGAAGAGGGGTTTCCGTACTGGGAAGATTTTGAATTTGAATTTGATTTGATGGTGGCTGACCCTACGGACGAAGTTCAAAAATGGATTTCAGCTGGCGCAAAAAGAATAGTCGCTCACTATGAGTCGTTCAGAGATAAGGATAAACTTCAGGATTTTATAGAATCTTTCAATCAAAACTATAGGAGTGATGGCTCTATCATTTCTACTGAACTCGGTATTGGAATAAATATGGAAACGCCTGATGAGGTGATTGATCCGATTGTTTCTAAAATCAATTTTGTGCAATTTATGGGCATAGACACCATAGGCAGACAAGGTGAACCATTTGACGCTGGCGTCCTAGAAAAAATCAAAGATTTAAGGTCGCGTTTTCCTAATTTAATAGTAAGTACCGATGGAGGTGTGAACATGGAATCCGCGCCTAAATTGGTGGCAGCGGGGGTGAATCGTCTTGTCATGGGTTCAGCTATATTTGGAAGTGATGATATAGCTGGTACAATTGAAGAGTTAAGGAATTTATAGTACCAGACCTAAATAGGACATCTTAAGCCGACGAACCTAAATCATACGATGTCTCGTATGATTTGATAAAAATGGAAAACCTGACTGACGACAGAATAAAAGAACTGGAAGTCACTGCAAATAACATAAGGCAGTCTATTATTGAAATGCTTTTGGAAGCCAAAAGCGGACACTCTGCTGGCCCTCTTGGCATGGCGGATATTTTCACATATCTGTATTTTGAAGGTTTAAAACATGACCCGGAGAACCCCAACTTTCCAGAGCGAGACAGGGTGGTTCTTTCTAATGGTCATATTTGCCCAGTTCTTTACGCCACCATGGCTCATGCGGGATATTTTCCTATTGAAGAGCTGAAAACACTACGTAAGTTCGGTTCACGCCTTCAAGGCCACCCGCACAGAGATTTCTTGCCGGCTCTTGAAACAAGCTCGGGTCCTCTTGGTTCTGGTCTCTCTCAAGCTGTCGGAATGGCGCTGGCAGATAGGATTGATAATGGAATTACATCATCAAAAAGAATCTATTGTCTCATGAGCGATGGAGAACTTGACGCTGGAAATAGCTGGGAAGGAGCAATGCTTGCTGGAAAAGAGAACCTTCGTAATCTTACGGCGATTGTAGATCGCAACAATATTCAAATAGACGGCTACACAGAAAATATAATGCCTCTAGAGCCACTAGCGGATAAGTGGAGAGCTTGGAATTGGCACGTAATAGAGATTGATGGACATAATTTTGAAGATATTCATAACGCTGTTAATCAAGCCAAAGCAGTCTTTGAAAATCCGACAGTCATAATTGCCCACACAATTCCAGGAAAAGGGGTAGGGTACATGGAGAATGACTATAAATGGCATGGGGTTCCACCTGGAATACAGGATATGGAGGGGGAACCGGCGAAAGGCGATCAAGGTAAAGAAGCGTTGGATGATTTGCGTTCAATAGGAGGGCAGATTGGCGGATATCATAATGACTAGCAGGTGTTAGGTGTTAGGTTTTAGATAATACAAAGAATTCAAAATAAATTAGAGATGATTGAAACCGAACACAAAAATAATTTGAGGATAACTACAATCATTGTAGGGTTGCTCTATCTCTTATTCTTGTTTGTCACTTTGCTTGCAAATTTTGCTGCGCATGCAGTTTTTATAGGAGAGATTCCTTGGTATCTAGGACTATTAGAAGAGCATCTGATTTTCGTAAACACAATATTTGTATTAATAAGCATGCTTATGGTAGTGCTCGGAATTCTTGAATTTTCAAATAAACCAAGATCAGTTTTAGCAATGTCTCTTGTCAGTATTAATTTTATCCTGATAGCAATTACAATTTTTATTGTGTTAGTTCAATTATTAACATGATGACAGACAAAGACCAAAATAAAATAGTGGATTTCCTTTTTGAGATGGGCACCATGCGCAAGCTTCCGCGTATGCATCGCCAGACTCTTCTGACAGATGATATGTCTGACAATATTGCCACTCACTCTTATAGAGTTACACTCATTGGCTGGTTTTTAGCAAAGATGGAAAAGGTTGATCCATACAAGGTGGTGATGATGTGCCTTACACACGATATGGGAGAAGTGAGGAGTGGAGATCACAATTGGATCCACAAGAAATATGTAAAAATCTTTGAAGACGAGATTAAGGAGGAGCAACTAGGCTCGCTTCCATTTGACGATTTGAAAGAAATGGCTGATGAATATGACAAAAGAGAGAGTAAGGAGGCAGTTGTTGCAAAAGACGCAGATTTAATTGATCAGATGCTACTTTTGCGGGAATATGTGTGGCAAGGAAATAGAGAGGCGGGGATATGGCTTGAAGGAAAGCCGGGAAGTACAGAGGGAGAAACTCAAGCCGACAGAGTTTCGCGCCTGAAAACAGAAAGTGCCAAGAAATTGGCAGAGATTGTATTAGAGCGAGGTCCTTCTGACTGGTGGAATGATATTTGGACGAGCAAAAATAGATGAAAAAATTTGCATTAAAATATTTACCAGATCTGATAATACAACTAGGGGTCTATCTAGTTGCTGAGAGATTCTATCAGATATGTAATAATCTGTCCTCAGCAGATTTAAAGGTATTTGTTACGGAATGTAAAGTGAGTTCGTGGACCTCCATATTAATCGTAATGTTCATTTCAATTGTAGTTAACATCTGTGTCAGAAGATTTGTAATAAAGAAATGATAATCCTTAATCCAAAACTCTTTGATGAAGACGTAGAGCAGATCCCAATTCGCAAAGGATTTGGTGAGGGACTTTTAGCTGCAGGGGAGGCCGATGATAGAGTGGTCGGACTATGCGCAGATCTGACAGAGTCTACTCAAATGCATCTGTTTAAAAACAAGTTTCCGGAAAGGTTTGTGGAGATTGGAGTTGCAGAGCAGAACTTGGCTACTGTGGCAAGCGGAATGGCCGCTATGGGTAAGATTCCTTTTATTACTTCTTATGCCATGTTTTCTCCTGGTAGAAATTGGGAGCAAATTCGCACTACTATTTGCTATAACAATAGACCCGTAAAAATCGCAGGAAGCCACGCTGGTATTTCGGTGGGGCCAGACGGTGGTACACACCAAGCAATAGAGGATATTGCGGTCACTCGTGTCATGCCTCGTATGATCGTGATTTCTCCTTGTGATGCTCTAGAGGCTAGAAAAGCCACAATTGAGGCCGCAAAAACCGATACTCCTGTTTACATACGCCTTGCTCGGGAGAAGACCCCTGTGATGACTACAGAAAATACTCCATTTGAGATTGGTAAGTCGCAGATATTTTGGGATGGTGGCAAAAAATCTCAGGTGGGGATAATTGTCACGGGAGCCTTGCTGTACAAAGCCCTCATTGCAGCAAAAGAGCTTGCGGATGATGGTGTGTCTGTAAAGGTTATGAATCTTGCTACAATTAAACCATTGGATGAGGAAGCGATTATTGAGTTGGCCAAAGCGACCAAGGCTATTGTTACGGTAGAGGAGCACCAAATTGCCGGGGGAATGGGCTCTGCTGTCGCAGAATGTCTAGTGGGAAATTATCCCACTCCTCAAGAATTTGTCGGAGTTCGCAATCAGTTTGGTCAGTCGGGTACAACGGAAGAACTACTTAGCCACTATGGCATGAATACTGAGGATATTAAAAAAGCTGTTAAACGAGTAATTAAGAGGAAATAAAATTATGAAATACAAAGGAATTGAATCAGGTATGGCTACTGCCGCAGGTTCTATAGACATTGAGGGTGTTATAAAAAGTGATGCTGAACATATTGTGAATCTGAAACAAAAAAGAGATGATTTATTGCAACAACTTAAAGAGCTAGATGAAGAGATGAAAAGCACAGGAGCTTTCAGCTTTGGTAAAAAAAAGGTTAGATCAGTTGATGAAATCATTCGCGACCGAGCAGAGAAGGAAGATCATCTTGATATTGCAGAAAGGGAAATTGAATTGCTAGAAGCAGAAGAGAGTAGTCTTAGTAGTGATTTAGATTCCGGTAGAAGACAGATTTTTTCTGGGAAAAGAGATTTGGATTTGCCATTACAATAGTCCTAAGATAAACATGAATCCAGAAAAAGATTTTAATAACGTAAACCCGGATATCAGAGATTTCTCAAATCAGATTGAGGAGTATATGAACAAGAAGGAGCTGAACAAATTACGAATTGCTTTCGTAGAGAAGATGACCATTCTTGTCATCTCTGCATTTGGTTTGGTGGCTGCTCTAGCTTGGGACGAGGCGCTCAAAGGAATATTTAAGTATTTTATAAAAGACATGACTGATTTAGGGCAAAAAATTGCTTACGCAATTACTGTTACAGTACTCGCTGTTGCAGCTTCGATTGTTCTGGGCAAACTATTTTTAAGTCGAA
>Ga0209541_10012475_pt1 | contig 13143 bp, 11 predicted proteins | sample RifCSPlowO2_01_FD_184027 | JGI IMG/M metagenome (GOLD analysis project Ga0209541, IMG submission 184027) | Groundwater microbial communities from Rifle, Colorado - Rifle CSP2_plank lowO2_0.1 (SPAdes) (version 2) | ecosystem: Environmental > Aquatic > Deep subsurface > Groundwater | place...
AAGAAAAATACGAGCGCCGAGCTTACGAGTTCTTAATGAGGGCGAGCCTGCAAGGCGAAGTCCGAATTTAGAACTGGGAAGTCGAATTCCTCCCTCTCCGCCAGATGTCCAAGTTAGAACCGTGATCTTTTGTATTATTAGGATATAGGTTTGAAAAACCCACAAGTATCTTTTTCTATAAGGTTCTGCTACAATATTTATATGAAAACCTTCTTTGAGGCAAAACAAAAATTTGATCAAGAATTTTCGACAAAAGATGAACTCGTTACTTTTTTGCCGGTTAATTTGAATATAGGCAAAAAGACTAAAATAAAAGGATCAAAAAATATCCCTAATGAAGAATATTACAAATGGCAGTTTTTCTATGGATTGATTCAGTCAGGACTCTATCAAAAAGATTATATTGGTTCCGAAGTGTATTTCCCCAAAGGTAATAAAAACTCTGCGCCTATTAAATTCGATGGTGCTATTTTTGATGATACAGAGTGGTTCGATGTTTATAAGACATGGATAACAAAAAAAGATCAACGTTCTCTTGATTGGTTAAGGCAGCATTTGATTGCCGTCATTGAATTTAAAAAGGAAGATGGAAAGGATATTGAAACCGTCTACAACCAGCAACTCAAGCCAGCTATAAAAGAATCTGAGAACGATTTTGTTCTGGGTGTTCTCTACGACACAGAAAGACTGTTCCTTTTTCAAAAGAAGCAAGGAAAGTTTATTCGTCTCGACGAATCATATAATTTAAAGGGAGAAGCAAGTTCAACGAAAGAATTATCTCTCCACTTGCCAGATGAGTTTAGAAAAATACCGTCATTCGACCAAATCATAAAGAGGATTGTTGATACAAAAATAGATCGATCCTCAAGAACTGTAAATGATCTTGATGTGATTACTGGTGTTTTTAGTACACAGATTAATCAGGCTATATCAGATATTCTAAAAACACTTGATAAGGTCAGTATGCTTAATCAGCGGGGATATGAAATTTTACTGCAACTCGTTGCATTAAAGATTTTTGATGAAAAAAAGAATGAAATTCTTGAATATTATATTCAAGATGATGAGCATGAAGACGTTAAAAAACTTCGTTTCTATATTGAACCAGAAGAACGAGATTTTACTAATCTCAACAACTCAAATATCCAAGCATTTATAAAACGAATACAGAATCTTAGAGATAATGCCGAATCAAAATATAAGGCTATTTTGAGTAAATCATTTATAGATCCAAAGGATGAGGGGCATGTTGCTGTGATGGGTTCGGTAGTATTCAACCTCCAAGATTATAGTTTTACTCGTTCAGACAACAACGATCTGTATCAATTAATTTTCTATCGTTTTGCTAATGCATTTACGAAATCTGAAAAGGGACAATTTTTAACACCATTACCTCTAATTAACTTTTTGGTGGATATTGTTAATCCTAAGATTTCAGACACAATCATCGATCCAACGGTGGGAAGTGGAGATTTCCTTTCAGTATCTTATGAAAAGTCAGATAGAAAGATGAATGACAAAAATATTTATGGTGTCGATAATGATAAGCAAATGGTTATGCTTGCGCAGTTGAACATGCTTCTTAATGGAGACGGAGAATCAAAAATTGAATGTCAGCTAGGTAATGGGTCTATCACGCACAAGTTTAATTCTGATGGAAATTTGGTTAATCTAATTCCTGCAAAACACAAGAATGGAAACTGGGATAATTGGGATGATCACACTGAACTCAAAAAATTTGACGTAGTGCTAACAAACCCCCCTTTCGGAGAAGGTAGAAAAATTGAACCAAAAACACAGTCAGAGAAAGATATTATCGAGATGTATGAATTGTGGGATATAGCAAGAAATGGTGGCTGGATTGACCCAGGATTGGTATTTTTGGAAAATGCCTATCGCATTTTGAAAGAAGGTGGTCGTCTAGGTATTGTTCTCTCAAATTCTATAGCCTCTATTGATAGATGGGAAAATGCGAGAAAATGGCTGATGTCTAAAATGAGAATCGTTGCTCTGTTTGATTTCCCATCAAATATATTTGCCGATACGGGCATAAATACAACAGTCATCATCGCCTACAAACCTTCAAATAAAGAGCTGCAGAAACTAAATGAAGATGGTTATAGTATTTTTGTTAAAGATATTCAGAAAGTTGGGTATGAGGTGAGAACTGTTAAAAAATCGAAACTTTTTGTTCCGGTCTACAAAATTAATGATGATACATTTGAAGTTGCTACAGATAAGGAAGGTCGCCCTTTACTTGATGAAGAGTTTACTGAGACTGTACAAGAATTTAGGGAGTGGTGTCTAAGACAAGAAAAGTCCCTCCAAAATCTTTTCTACAAAAAATAATATGGAGTATGTCAGAGTACCAACTGAAATATCGACAAAAGATTTGGTTTCAAAAAGCCATTCTTTTTCTGCTGCACAATACAAAGGTATTAGAATTAAAAATAAAAATAAAGCATTTCTTCGTGATTTACTTGATCGTCCATTAAAACCTTCAGATAAAGGTATGGAAGTCGGTTCTCAAAGCTACATCACCCATTCTCCTTTTCAATTCATTAGAACTAAGGGTTTACAGCCAGAATCTTTTTTGCCCTCTTTTTCACCAGAAAGTGTGGTCCCAATTCTTCCTACGAGTTTTAAAAACATGTCTCTCAAAGAAGGAGATGTCCTTATTTCCAAAGATTCTAATATTGGAGAGGTGATAATTCTAGATCGAGATTACCCTAAATACATGATTTCTGCAGGAATTTATAGATTACCTCTAACTAAACATAAGCATTATATCTTCTCCCTACTTAAGAGTGATTTCTTTAAAACTCAACTTTTATTTCTTGTGTCTCGAGGTACAACAATAAAACATGCAAAAACTTTGTTTTTGGATTGTGAGATACCTTTTCCTAATCAAGAAAATCAGGAAGAAGTTATTAATTATATTGAATCTTTAACTAAATCTGTAATTAATGATGAAAAAGATATTAAAGAAAAATCAGAACGTTTGAACATTTTGATTGAGCAAGAACTAGATAACCAGAAAGATAAGTCATTTAATTATGAATATCCTACTCTAACCAAAATTAAAGAAAATTCTCGTTTAGATACAGGTACCTATAATAAAGTATTTAAGAAAATTGATTTTCTTATCAAAAATTATAAAAATGGTTTTAATTTCCTTGATCCAAAGAAAATAAAAAGTGGTAATACGCCTAAACAAAGAACTATTGGAAAAGCAAGTATTCTAAAGTATCTTTGGATAACACCAACTAACATTACTGATTTCGGAACTATAGGAAATGAGGAGAGAATTACCTGTACAAGCAATAATTTAAACAAGAATGCAATGTTGCTAGTTAATAGAACATCGCGTGGTGGGAGAGGTGAATACGTAGGTATAGCCATGTTTTATGACACAGCTCTTTATGGCAAAGCACAGCATAATCAAGGGGTCTATAAAGTCTCAGAATATTCAGACACAGATTTGTTATTTATGACCTCTTTTATGAACTGTAAGTATATGCGTGAATATTGCTCAGGCTTATCTATTGGATCAAAAATGAAGGAAATGAAGGCAAATCAATTTATCGAAATACCATTTCCAAATTTCCCAGAATTAAAGAAACAAGAAATAGGAAATATATACAAAGAAATAATTACTCTTCATGAGGATGCAAGAAAAACAAAGAAAAGATTGGAAGAAATTACTAATGAGTTAGTAGCCGGCCAGGAAATTCTTATTTAATTGAATAATTCACCACATTTTGCCCCTTATCTGACTTTGGCTTCGGTACCTCAAACCACTCAGGATGTTCTTTATGCATTTTCCTCAATTTCTGCATACTTGTATCAAGAACCCAGAAATTAAAGCGTCTTTTCGGTTCTAATTTCGGGACATCGTCACCGCACGACCAAAACAAAAACACCGCCCAAACGGTGTTTTTCTTTTGTGTCGCTAGCTGCGAGGGAGGGATTCGAACGGCGGAGACGACACTGAGCGAAGCGAAGTGACTCGGTGAGCCGCGTCCAGCGGTACTTAGTAAATTTGAGCTTGCGAAAAATTTACTTAGTAACCGCGGGACGAATTCCTCCCATCTCCTAAAAACTAAAAACTACCCACTACCACCTACCCACTACCAACTAACCTAATGCGCCACCGTTACACAAATTATTTTTTTTGCGCCGTGTCTTCTTAGGACTTTTCGCGCTTCTTTTAATGTCGTTCCTGTCGTGGTTACATCATCCAGCAAAATAATATTTTTCCCCTTGATTAATTCTTTGTTTCTCACAGCAAAGCAATCTTTTAAATTTTCCAAACGGTCTTTTTTATTTTTCATCCTTGATTGAGGCGGGGTATCTTTTATTTTTATTAGAGATTTTTTGTTTAAAACAAACATCTCGCTGTTCAAATTGGTTAACTCGTTGGCAATTAATTCACATTGATTAAATCCCCGTTCCCGCCGTCTCTTTGCAGAAATCGGCATCGGCACGAGAATCGGATTTTTAAAATTTTCAAAAGTTTCCATATCCGAAAGGTCTTCCATTATCTCATCATAGATTATCTGAGCAAAAATTTTTGCCAGACGAGTGTTTCGCCTGAATTTAAGTGACCAGATTGCTTCTCTAATTAATTTATTTTTGTAATCAAAAATTGTAATGATGTTTTTGTCAGCGTGAGAAGTCTTGTTTGCGCGTTTTAAAAATTCTTCTGTCGAAATATTATCTAATTCTTTTTGGATGGCATTTCTGGGGAATAGTATATCCAGAAGAAAAACAAAGATTTTTTTAGAATGATTCTTCATGCTAAAATTTTAACAACAATTTTCAAAGAAGTCCTTAGAGTTCATAAAGTTCGTAAAGTTCGTAAAGTTCGTAAAGTTCGTAAAGTTCGTAAAGTTCGTAAAGTTCGTAAAGTTCGTAAAGCCTGCCTGCCGGCCGGCAGGTTCGTAAAGGCTGTAAACTGTTAATTTAAACTATGTTATAATTTATTTAATATTAAATTTTATTTAAAATTGTGAGTCTTTTTAACTTTGATAGTCTAAAAAAAGCTTTTGGGAAAAAAGAGGGAAGCTTTGTAGGTATTGATATGGGGTCGTCCTCATTAAAGGTTGTTCAGCTTAAAAGACAAAAAGGCGTTGCTATTCTTGAAACATACGGCGAATTGTCACTCGGTCCTTATGCAAATATTGAAGTAGGAAGAGCGACAGATCTATCATCTGCTCAGTTGAGTGAAGCACTGGTTAATTTAATGAAAGAATCAAATGTCACCACAAAAGAATGTGGCGTTTCTATTCCCTTGAAATCATCCCTTGTTTTCAATATGGAATTGCCAACAATGGATCCAAAACAATTACAACAAATGATTCCGATTGAGGCGAGAAAATATATCCCGGTACCTATTTCCGAAGTCGAATTGGACTGGAAAGTAATTCCAAAAGATGAAACGGCAGTTACCAGTTTTATGGGAGAAGACAATTTGTCAACAACAAAAAGAGACGAAACGCCAAAAACCGAGGTACTGGTAGCGGCAATTCACAGAGATACGGTAATAAGACAAAAAGAGATTATTGCTGGGGCGGGATTGAATCTAAGTTTTCTTGAGGTGGAGATTTTTAGTACCATCAGAACAGCAACAACACAAAATATTTTAAATTTTGCGGTTTTGGATATGGGATCTGGTGCGACAAAACTTTATATTATAGAAAAAGGAATGATAAAAGACTCTCATATGATTGGCAGGGGATCACAAGACATTACTTTGAATATTGCTCGTGCAACTGGAATCAGCGTTAATGATGCCGAACAACAAAAAATAAAAGTTGGTGTTGTCGGCACAACCGATTCTGAAAAAGAAGTTTCTGGCGTCGTTTATTCCAGTATGGAATACATTTTTAACGAAGCAAGCAAAGCAATTCTGGCTTATCAGAAAAAATATAATAAAAATATTGATAAATTGGTGATTACCGGAGGAGGATCAATCATCAATGGAATGTTGGATTTTGCAAAAAGTCATACCGAAATGGAGGTAGAAATTTCTAACCCGTTTTCAAAAGTAGAGGCCCCAGCATTTTTGGATCCTTTATTAAAACAAGTCGGCCCTGGTTTTGCTGTCGCACTAGGTCTGGCTCTTCGGGGATTGAGAGAGATGGAATAATTTTAGTGAGTGATTGATAATGAGACTGCCTGCACAGGCAGATAGTTGTTAATAAAAAAAGGGGACAGTTTCATAAATTGTTCTTTTTTAATATTTAATCGTATTAATAATTTTTTTCTCTAAATCCAAATAGATGTTTGTTTTTTCTTCCAGATATTCGTTTTCACTAAAAGTAGGCATTACATATAAAATATAAAATCCGTGTATTTCATTATGAAATACATATCTTACAGAGGGTGTAATATCATTAAAATTAATATTGTTGATTTCTTCTTCGTTTTGGAACTTGTGATACTTTTGTTTTATTCCTATAGTTCCAAAATTTGTTTTTATTTCTTCTGAATTAAATATGTGAACTATGCCCCCTGATTTTGTAACATAATCTTTTTTGTAATCATCAAGAGATTTTGCATTTGGATTTCTAAATGCTGAATCGCAGTTTGGATTTTGAATCAACAAAAAAGGAGGGTAAGATGGTTTTTTCAAATACAAACTAATGTCACAAGACTTTTGCACCTGTGCAACCCCCAATTCTTCCGGATACATTAGAGAAAAATCAAAATCATCATCAATATACTGATTTGTGAATTCTCCAAAATTAAAATCAGCATTTAATATATCGTTATCACTTATCTCCGAGATAGAATTATTTTCCGTAATATTGTCGATAACCTCTGTGTCAGATTTTCTCGTGCTAAAAATAAAAAATATTAAAATTAGCACACAAATTACGACGAAAAAGATAATTAAATTTTTATTTTTCATAGAGAAAATTTTAACATAAAAAACAGCGAGCATGATGATTGCAAATAGTTTTTTGTTTAGATTTTTTTTGATATAATCGTTTTTATGGAGAAAATGAAAAATTTAATTATTATTGTAATTATTCTACTGATTTGTGGAATAATTATTTTCAAATATACAAATAACAAAAACTTACAAATTGATACCGACACAACCGAAACTGCTACAACAACAGAAATAACCTTGTTAGATACTTCTGATTGGGAGACTTGTAGAAATGAAGGGTATGGATATGAATTTAAGTACCCGAATGGGTGGAGAATGTACGAAACACAATCTGAAAATAATGAACTGGTATTCAAAGACACAAAAAAATGTACGAGTAATTATGTAATAATTGATGATGCAGATCTTAAAAAAACTACACCCAGCCCTTTTCTCAGTATTAGAATTTTAAGTAAGGACGAACTTGAAAACAGCAATTACGCTAATATAACATCAGTTTATGATTACCAAGAAATAAGAGACTCTTATTTACAAAATCCTTCATCTAAAATTTCAGCAGAAACTATTATCGATAACGAAAAAGTGCTATTGTTTTATGGTGAGCCAGAAACATCAGAGGGGCTCTCTTATGAGCAATTAGAGGAAATTCGAAGATTAACACCAGAAGTGCGTATAGAAAAATTTGGTTTAAATACAATTTTTTTCCATAAAGGAAGTATTTTTACCATAGAAACTGAAAATTTGTCTTTGGAAGCCTTGAATACAATATTTTCAACTTTCAAATTTATAGATTAAAAAAATAACCCTCCCACTTCCACGCGAGGGGTTTTAAATTTAAATAATTGTTTTTGAGATTACTGACAGCTGTCCCATAGGCAGACATTATCGTGTCCACCAATCTGCAGAGGATCAGTGCCGTATTCACCTTTACAGCTGTAGGGATCAACACGCTGTGACCTCTTTTAAAGACAGAAGATAAAAGTGTTTTCAAATGAAACGATGAAATTAGTTTGACTGTGAATAAAGTAAAAAAATTGGGTTACGTGGTGGGTAGTGGGTATGCTTGCACAGATAAATGGTTAGTAGCGAGTAGTTGGTAATAAAAAAGGGAACAGTTTTACGAATTGTTCCTTTTTTAATATTCACTTAGACCACTGAATGCTATTTACAACTTCATCTAATACATCAAAATTCCGAATATCACCATAAATACTTACATAAAGATATTTATTTTGTTGAGGGATAGGAATGTAATAAGAAATTATTTTTTCTCCATTAGTTAATTCAATATTGATTTTTTTAGAATCTTGATTTGTTACTCTTACATCTGCAACAGTCTTATTTTTTTCGGGATAGTCACTCGAATCATCAATATTTAATTGATCTACAATAACAAATTCAATTTTATTTTCTCCTTCAGAAAAAGAATTGGACGATTTTGAATCGTCATAATTTAATAATTGCAAAGCTCCTTTACCTAGATTATCACTTTTAATTATCCATGTAGTAGGATAGGAAAATGAAAAATTGTATTGATCATTAGAATATGTATTGATCTTTTCTATATTTAATCGATCCTCATTAGAAATGATTATTTCATTATCATCAATACCTTCTTTATTAAAATTTAAAAAAGAAAGTATTAAAATTAAAATAATAATAGTTAATGATAAAATAATTGTATTTTTTTTCATCATAATAATGGAATTATACATTTTCAAAAAAATAAAAACAACGGGGTTAAAACCCCGTTGTGTGTTTTTGCTTATCTATATTGTAATTAATAAGCAGTGTTGCTGGAACGATAATACCGAACCCAGTTCTGAGGGACACCGTCTTCATCTTCAGAACATTTGGTCTGGTAACTTTTTATGAGGATCCCATCGACGAGAGTTTTGCTCAATTGAGATATGCTGGATGATCCACTGTCTTGATAGCGAATTCCAAAATGGAGGTGTACTCCGTCACTTAATCCAGTATCCCCCATATAACCTATAAGGTCTCCTTGCTGAACGGTATTCCCAGATGAAACAGGTGGTGAATATTTGAGATGGAGGTATCGAGTTGAAACACCAGTATTGATGTTTCCGTCACCGTCGTGGTCTATTACGACATAATAACCGTTTGAAGATGAATAGGTAGCTTGGTAAACTTTGCCACCACCAGCCGCTAAAATAGGAATGTCATCAGTGGATTCGTCATATACAGCCGCTCCGGCATCAGCTTGATTTCTCCACGAAAAGTCAACTGAGAAGTAGTTGGTTCCATCGTGATATTGGTCGTAGTCTCCCATACAATCCCATCCACCAGGTTCCGTCGTAACCAGCCAGAGGTGATTCCCAGGTAACGGCATTTCTAAAGTAATCGTCGGCGTGAAATCAAACAACAACGCAGGACGATAATTGGATTCGGAATATCGTGAACTCCTAAAATCGTCAAAATTATTATTGTTGTTTTGTGGGGCCATCATAATGCCATAATTTGTAGATGACCCGCTTTGCCAATTGTTGTAAAGCGAGGTTATTGAAACACCCCACCATGTGCCTGCAGTTGGGGCACTATACCAACCCCAACAAGTTGAATAAGACGGCTGGGTATTCCATGTCATAGACAAATCCCACGAACTACTTAATTGGCAAAGGGCTACAGGAATAGTCGTGGAAGAATCTCCTCTGTTATAAGGCATCAGGTACAACGCCGTACTGTTGGAATTGTTAGGTAAACCTTCAAGATCAAATTTCATATAGATTCGATACAGATCTCCCCAGCCGCCGAGTTCGAGTTTGCTGTCGCGGATAAATTCTTGGTTGTAGTAATAACTCGGGAGCCACCCGTCCCAGAGATGAACCTTGTCCAAATTTTGGGACATCGTATTGCCGTTCTTATCCAAGAGAGGATAAGGTGTGGGTTGATAAAGAACACTTGTCGCGAATGCCGACTGGGAAAATACTACTCCCAGCAAAACGATAGAAAGGAAAATGAGTTTTTTCATCTTGACCTCCAGTCATTCTGTTTTGTTGGATTGTGATACTGTTTTCGTTTGTTGGACACTACAGTTGTTTACATCAATTTGATCACCTCCTTGTTTGTTTTTTTTGAGAACAAAATCTGTTTCGCATTTTATAGTATGGGGGGGCAATTTTGCAAATTTTGTGTGTGGATAAGGTGAGGTTTGTTTTTTTAAACTCTGAATTACGAAACTCATGGATTGCTTCGCTAAGGCTCGCAAAGACGACAGCGGAGCTGTCGTCAACGGACGAAAAAGCTTTGCTTTTTCGTCCGTCCCTGCCTGCCGGCAGGCAGGTTCACGAGCACTTTAAATTTTTTGAGAAAAAATTTAAAGCAATACTACGAAGTGATCCATAAAATAATAGCGAGTTTCGTAACTCAGAGTAATTTAGATAAAATTTAAATATTAATTTAATAAAATCTCTACTCGTGGAGTGATAAAAATATTGGTGTGCGGGTTTATCCACAAGTAAAGATTAATTACTTTACTGTATAATATAAATATGGTTATTGGATCAGACAATACATCTTTTATCCCAAAGAAAAGTCCTGTGGTTGAGGAAAGGATCCAGAAGAGAAGAACTATTGACTTGTTCTTTCTTATTTCTATGGTTATTTTTTTAATAACCCTCGCTTTTGCGATGGGTGTTTTCTTGTATGAAAATTATTTGACTGGCAGTATCGAAGAAAGCAAGATAATGTTGGAAAAGGAAAAAGAAAATTTTGATATGGAAACAATTCGACAATTGATCAAATTGGACAATCGTTTGCGCGTAGCGGAAATGCTTTTGGGCGGTCATATCGATATGACAGGATTGTTTGATGCGATAGAGGAAAGTACCTTACAGGCAGTTCAGTTTGTTGATTTTGAATTCAAAATAACCAACGAGGGAATAGAGTTGGCAATGGACGGCATTACCAGAGATTATTCAACAGTTGCGTTGCAGGCCGATAAGATTGGAAAGAATCCTTTCATAAAAAACATAATCTTTTCCGATTTGGATGTAAACAACGAAGGGAAAGTAATTTTTAGTTTGACTGCCAATGTTGATCCAGATTTAATTTCTTTCAAAAAGAGAGTTCAAAATTAATATATTATGAATCCCGTTAGAAATTTTTGCTTAAACGGGGTATCATATAGATGAAAGTTTAAATATTTTTATTAAATTCAAGTTTACTTAGATTAAAATTTTTAACGGGATGAAGAGAATAATTTTACCAATAATCTTAATAATCATTTCTGCGGGCGTTTTCGTCATTTTTATTGATCCTACCTACAAGAATATTGGAGCATTAAAAGAAGAAAAAACCCAGTACGATGAGGCGAGAAACAAATCAAAAGAATTGCGAGGTATTCGCGATGGTCTTTTGGAAAAATATGCTACTTTTTCAGAGAGTGATATAGATAGAGTAAAGAAAATGATTCCTGATAATGTAGACAATGTTAAATTGATTATGGATATCAATGCAATCGCGGCAAATTATGGAGCAATCATCAGAGATATTAAATTGAATGCACCCGAAGACACCTCGGAAGAGGCAAGAATGGGAGCAGAAGACACAAAATACGGATCCGTAACCCTCAGTTTTTCTATGACATCAAGCTATGAAACATTCATGTCTTTTATCACTGACTTGAAAGACAGTTTGCGTTTGGTAGACATTACTGATTTAAGTTTTAGCGTTGTGCCAAAAGAAGAAAACAATTATAAATTTAATTTCACAGTCAAAACATATTGGCTAAAATAATAAAATTTATGAAAAAGTTTTTTATAGGATTAATATTAGTTTCCGGGATTCTCGTAGCGAGCGGTTTTGTTTTTGCCGAAGAGGCTCTTTTGGTGGCAGAAGGTAAATTTAATTCAAAAATGGGAAGTGAATTGTTTACTTTGTTGTTAGAAATTAAATCTATTGAATTGAGAGGTGATGTCCTTAGTGACCCAGCCTTTTCAAAACTAAAAGATTTTGGCGTTGAATTGCAAGATCAACCTACAGGAAGACCCAATCCTTTCTTGGGACTTTAACAAATTTTCTTAAAAAGGGTGGTAATTTATTTGTGAATAACTATGGGATTTTTAGATGTTTTAGCAAAAAATGGAATATTGGAAAGCAGTAAAATATCAGGGATAGAGCAAGAAGCTGTATCAAGGGGTGTTTTAGTCGATGATATTTTGTCAGGAATGGAAATTCCTGATGATGCTGTTTTGTCTGCCAAAGAAGAATATTTTAAACTACCTTCTAGAAAAGTTCCTGAAGGAGAAATTCCTTTGAGTGTTTTGGAAAAAATCCCAGAAAATTCAGCAGAGCATTACAATTTTGTTCCAATCGGTATGGATAAAGATGGTTATTTGGAAGTGGGAATGTTAGATCCTGATAATATGGAGGCTCGCGATGCTTTGCAGTTTATTTCTTCAAAAAATAATTTGCCTTTCAAAATTTTTATTATTTCAAAAGAAGATTACGACAAGGTTTTCAATAGTTACAGCGGTCTGCACGGAGAAGTAAACAAAGCACTGACCGAATTGGAATCAGAAATTTCTTTTGAAATTGAAAAGAGCGGTGAGCCAGAAGATATTTCTCAAAAAATTAAAAGTAGTCTAAATACAAAGATAATTGAAGAGGCGCCTGTGACAAAAATCGTTGCGACGATTTTGCGTTATGCTGCCGAGGGAAATGCTTCGGACATTCACATTGAACATGTCGGATCAAAAATCCGAGTAAGGTTCCGAGTAGATGGGCTTTTGCACACATCTCTTGTTTTGCCAACAAATGTTCACAGTGCTGTGGTCGCTAGAATTAAAGTTTTGTCTAATATGAAATTGGATGAAAAGAGAAAACCGCAAGACGGTCGTTTTTCTGCAAGAATTGAAAACAGAAAAGTAGACTTTCGTGTTTCAACATTCCCTGCTTATTACGGAGAAAAAATCGTTATGAGAATTCTAGAACCAGAAAAAGGTGTTAAGGGTTTGGAACAAACAGGTTTGACCCCGTCAAATTTGGAATTGATGAGGAAAGCAATTGAAAAACCTTTTGGAATGATTTTGATTTCTGGTCCGACCGGTTCTGGAAAATCTACCACTCTGTATTCTTTGCTTAATGAATTAGATAGAGAAACAAAAAATGTTTTGTCATTGGAAGACCCTGTGGAATTTAATATTGAAGGAGTTAGTCAGTCACAAGTAAGGCCAGAGATTGGTTATACTTTTGCAAATGGATTGAGGACTGCTTTGCGT
>Ga0209541_10012476_pt1 | contig 13141 bp, 10 predicted proteins | sample RifCSPlowO2_01_FD_184027 | JGI IMG/M metagenome (GOLD analysis project Ga0209541, IMG submission 184027) | Groundwater microbial communities from Rifle, Colorado - Rifle CSP2_plank lowO2_0.1 (SPAdes) (version 2) | ecosystem: Environmental > Aquatic > Deep subsurface > Groundwater | place...
ACTCGCCTTTTGCTGCTTTCAGCCCGGCATTCATCGCAACTCCTTTCCTGTCTTTATCAGTTCTTGAAATATGCAAAGTCTTTATCTTCTTCCCGTAACTGTCTGCTATTTCTCCAGTTTTATCTATACTGCCATGGTCAATAACAATAATCTCAATCTTATCTTTAGGATAATCTAAATTCAAAGCAGAATCTATAGTGTCTTTAATGCATTCTTCTTCATTCCATGCAGGAATTATTATTGAAACAAAAGGGAGCTTTTCTAATTTATCCAGCCTTTCAACCTTCTTGTCTTCTATAAACACAAGCAGCCAAAATACGCTGAAAAACAATGCTACCAAGTATATTGCCAATAATGATATGTCAGCTGATAAAAACATCTTCCACCCTCCATATTTCAACATAATTATTGTCAAATGCCTTTTTAAATCTTTTATCGTTCTTCAATATGAATAATAATTCAGAGTTATCATCATTCCAAACCAAGCCTGATTTCATTTCCTTGTCAATAAATATGTAGTTTATATTGTATTTTTTGACTATTTCTAAAGCCGTATTGATATCCTGCGTATGCAGCAAAGTATCGGAATCATAAAATCTTCCATATAAATCAGGCGCATTGAAAAAATTGCTGTCCATAACATTCTTCTTCCCAGCATAAGCTATCCAATCCCCCCTGGTATAATGTGAAAATGCAACATAATCATCAGGCTGCCTGCTTAAATAAAAAAGCCCTTCATTTAATTCCTTTCTTGGTTCATCTCCTACTAATCTATTGATGAAAGAAACGCTTGAAAATAATAATCCGCAAATCAAAATTAATATTATTAATCCTTTAATATAATCGCTTTCCCACCTCATTTGGTACAAGCTTATCATGGCCAAGCCAACTAATATAACAATCAGTATATTTAAATAAAATATAATAAAATCAAAAAAATAGCTTAAAGACAATAAAGCCAAGAATAATAAATAAATTAAAACAAATCTGTATTTATCTTTCCATAATATAAAAATACCGATGAAAGCAAGCAAAATCATAAATATTCCGATACCGAATCTTCCTCCAAAATCAGAAACTAAATTCTGCAGGAAATAGCTGAATCCCCTGTTAACAAAAAATAATCCTGAAACACCTGTTAATTTCCCAAATTGCATGTATCCAGCTAAAAATGTTAAAATCAGGCTTAAATAAAAATAAATAAGCTTTTCTTTCTTGAAAATACTGTAAATTAAGTATATTGATAATAAAAATATGGAGGAAGCTAAGCTGAAAAATCCGATTAAAGGTATGCATAAGCAGGATAATAATTCTTTTTTATTGATATACAAATAAACAGCTAGTAAACTTAAAAATATTGAAATTCCATATTTATTTGAAATCGTAAACAAATATATGAATGAAGGGCTTGATATAAATAATAGAGATCCAGCAATGCTCAAATTATAATTTATCCTGTTTAAAATAAGGTAAAATAATATAAAGCTTAATATTCCTAAAATTATAGGTAAATAAAATGATAAAAATACAGGGTTAAATGAAAGCAGGTAAGGCCAGCCTATCTCTTCAGAATATTCCCTTCCTTCAAAGCTGAAATTATCATTTATATTTTCAAATATAGGCGCATTAGTTTCATTAATGTAATTTGCAATCCTTAGATAATAATAAGGCTTATCCCCTATTAAATAATCATCTGAATTTAAATGCCTTAAATAAACAGGTGAAACTAAAATAATTATGCAAAATAATAATAATCCTAAAAAAACTAATTTTCTTTTAGCACCTGACTTCATAGATCCTCCACATAATTTCATTAAAACATTCTTTATTATTTAAATACGCAAGGTTGTACTTCCCGTAAATCTTGTCTAAATTATCAGACTCGTAAATAACATTAATATTATACTTGTGCATCAAGCCAAGGGCAATAGCTTCGGAACCGACTGTATACATAATTTTTATGTCTTCGCTTCTCTTTAAAGCATTTGGAGCTAATAAAAACTCGCTGTCAGCAACATTTTTTCTTTTTGCTAAAGAAATGATTAAATTCCCTTCCTGCAGTGGCGCTAAAACAGTAGCATCTTCCCTGACATTGTTGTTTATCCATTCCATATCTGCTATTGTCTGGTCAAATACAGGGCTTACCTTATTTGCAATGCTGTAGATGGGTATTATAGACAAGAATAAGACTAAAAATAAAAACATATATGTGAAATATTTTTCATAATTAAAAAGTTTTGTCTGTTCAAAGTATTCAAATATAAATTTTATAGTTAAAGAGGATGTTATTGCTAAAGAAATTCCTAAAAACATCAAGCCAACAGATAAAGGAATTAATCTTAATAGCAATAAAACAAATATGCCTAAAATTAAGCTGCTTGTCATATAAACCAGCCTTTTCTTTAATTTATGCAGTCCGTAATATAAGCCAAAGAGCCCGAATATTAATTGCACAATGCCGACGCCGAAAATAATTTCAAAAACATTCAAGCTCTTGAACTCATCAGCAAAAATGTTAACAGGTATATTTTGCCATATTACATCCAAGCCATATTGCAAAAATGCTTTCTTGAATATTATTAATTCAATTAAAATTATAACGGCAACGGAAAACAGCATTGCCTCTTTCTTTAGTTTGGTTAATTCCAGGCCCTCGCTCTTTGAAATTACTAGATATATCAATATCGTTAATAAAAATAATATGGCAGTCGCATGCAAAAATGGCAATAACAAAGAAGACAGTATGAACAGCAATAAATAAAACTGTTTGTCTATTTTGGATAAGCAGTAAAGCATAAAAAATATTAAAGGAATAACCAAAGAATATGGTGACAAATTATTTAAAGTTTCAGTCATATACAAAGGAACAAAGCTTGCTAACAAGCTTGTGAATAAAGCTGTTTTCTTGTCATTGGTTATATATTTGGCAATAAAGTAAACTGCAAATACTAATAAAGATGCAAATATCGCAGGAAATATCTTTAATAAAAGCATGCTTCCTAAAGTAATATAGGCAAATAATATATGGAATAGCGGCGGGTACAAAATATATCTTCCTCCGTAGCTTAAATCATCATAGAATAATATTTTATTGTTCTCTAAAATATAATTTATGTGCCTCAAATGAAAATAAGCTTCATCGCTTGAAAAATTCTTGCTCTGAAAAACAAAATACAGTCTAAATGCTAATACAAAAATAAAAATAAAAAGTAAAAGCCAGCCTTCCTTACTTATTTTCTTGAACAGGTTCATTTTGTTGTTCTTGGTTTTCTTCAGCTGTTTCATTAGCCGAATTTTCTTCTGTTTTCACTTCTTTTTGTTCTATACTAACTTCTTTGTTCTCAGCTTCTTTTAATTTAGCCTGTAATTGGTCTGCCACAACATCAAAATAATCGTAAAATTTCTGCGTTAATTTCAATAATCTTGACCTTCCTGAAGGCTCAGAAGTTACAAAATCCAATTCTTTTAAGATACCTATATGGTCATAAGCTTTATTTCCCCTTATCTTTATTATCTCATGCTGCTGAGCTGGGTTTTTATATGCTATTACAGCTAAAGTTTCCTGTGTCGGCCTGTCCAATTCAGCGTCTGTCAATAAATTTTCAGTTAAATGTAAATATTCTTTTCTTATGTTTATTTTCCATTTTTCTCCTTGGCTTATAATCTCTAAAGCCCCGTTTCTAGTCTCATAATCCTTCTTTAATCCATCTAATAACTCCTTTAAATAGCCTACAGAGCCTATTCCGGATAATTTTGAGATTTCATCTAGATTAAGGAATCTTCCGGTTGTGAACAGCACTGTTTCTGCCTTGTTTTTGTCATCTTGCATAGAATTACCTTAAAATAAAACTATTTAAACCTTACTTACCCTGCAATAACTTAATAAAGCATAAATTCTTTTAAAATGAAAGAGGTTAAAATTGGCTGCTTCAATATTATCACCATTAATTTTTGCGATAATTTCCCCGTTTATTTGGGGGTTTATGAATGTACTTGATAAATTTGTTATTTCTCATAAGGTAAAAAATTCCCTTAGTTTTACAGTTGTTGCAGGAATAGCAAATATAGCAATAGGAATTTTGTTAGCCTTATTTTTGGATTGGAGAGGCATATCTTTTGTTGATTTGCTTTCCCCTGCAATTGCAGGGTCAATATTTGGCTTACACTTTTTTATTTATTATTATGCGCTTGGCAAAGAAGATGCCTCTAATTTAATTGGATTTATGTATGTTTACCCAATAATTGTTGCAATCTTATCTTTCTTATTTCTTAACGAAAAATTATCTGTGATTAGTTATATTGGCATATGTTTAATTTTATTGGGAGCAGTTTTTCTTTCCGTCAAAGCTAAAAAAATTAGATTAAAAGTGTCTTTATGGATGATAGTATCCCTTATTATTATTGTTGCATTATATGAATTTTTTATAAAAGTAGCAACAAATAACTTGCCCGTATTAAATGGCATTGCTATAAGCGCTGTTTGTGTTGGGTTTGTAATCATTCTTGGGTTATTTAATAAAAATATAAGATTGGGATTCCCAAGAGAGCTTAAAAATATCAAATGGGCTTTGCTCACTGAAAGCCTGACTTTTTTAGGAATTTTAACAACTTATTTTGCAATGGCAGGTTTACCTGCAACAATTGTTTCTTCACTTGCAGCAATACAGCCTTTCGCAGTTTTAGTTTTAGAATATTTGGCAATAAAAATAGGCATTAATATAAATTTGGAAAATAATTTTAGCAAAAAAATTATTCCTATTTTACTGATTGTTATAGGGGCGATATTGCTTTATTTACCTAAAATTATTGCGTAAGTAAATAACCTAAAATATTTTAAATATTTAGCATCATCCACAACCTAATTGTATAGAATTAGCAATGACATTTTTAAAGGGGATAAACGCTTTATCATGCAGAGGAACAAGATAATCCGGGCCAGCATCATTATAATGGGTGTAAATAGAAATAGGGAAACCGTATTTTTTTTCTAACTCATCCTGTATTTGGAATATTTTGTGGCTGTTTCTTGCGAAATTATAAGAATAATTTCTTTTCTCTAATTCTTTAGTTGTATTCCAAACATATCTTTCTTCATTAGTAGGTCTTTGTAATACAAGTATAATATCTAAATCTGAAGATTGTTTAGCTTCACCTCTTGCAACACTTCCAAAAATATAGCCTTCTATACAACCTCCATTCATTTCTTTTTTTATTCTATTAAAATATTCTCTTGCAGCTTCTAATCTAACTTTATTATAATCCATAATCTAACTAATAGCATACCTCAAAATAGCTGCTATCCCCCCCAAATCCCTTAACTGAGCGCCTTCTTTAGTTTCTACAGAAATAACAAAAACTTCAGCCCCGTATTTAGCAGCCAATTCTTCAAATTCTTCAAGCGCATCAAAAACTTCGGAAATCAATAATTTTTGGACAGCCCCCATCTCCAGGGTCTTTCTTACTTCTTCCCTTCCATAAGCAACTTTCTCAATATGAATAGCAAGCATAGTTAATAATTCATTCACAATCTCTTTCTCTTTGGTGATTTCTTCCTGCGCTAAAACATCCTTGCTTCTTTCAACCAATTCATTTAAACCAAAATCCCCAGTATAGCTTAAGTCTTTCATAGCTATAACCTTCTTTTTTATTTCAGTATGTAAATAGTTCCCGTCAACAAAATATTGTTTGGTCATTCCAGGCCCGCCGACTAAAATTCCTTTCAAATCTTTAATCTGTGAAAATTCCTTATTAACAACATCCCCGATTCTCTGGTAAAATTCATGCGCAGCTATTTCTCTCAGCCTTGCGAAACGAACAGAGCTATTATGCACTAAAATTCCATTTGCTATAAAATTTTGGTTTTTAACAGATATGTCCACTAGATTAAACTTGCCTTTTTTTATATTTATTTTATTTATTTTTACAGGTATCAATTTATAATCTAAAAATAATTTTAATTTATTATATAATTTTTTATTATTTTTGACACAATTTATTATCGAATCTTTGAATACAAACCTACTCATTTGCCTTTCGTTTCTAAAGAAATTAGTAACTTTTGGAAAATCTTTTATTAAAAGACCTTCTTTTTCAATTAATTTTCGAACTTGTTGCCCGGAAATAGCAATTTTTCTTATTTTGTTTCCTTTTAAGACTCTAAATTTTATTAATTTATCTAATTTTAAATATTTTTCTTCGCTCCTGAAATTTATTAACTTCCTGAATAAAATTAAAGAAGTTTTATCTCCTATTCTTAAAGTAAATCTATGGTTGTCGCTATATGGGTTTCTTCTGTTATCATATTCATTAAAAGAGGATATTATACCTAATCTTAATAAAAGCATTTGAAGTTGCTGAATAAATATTTTATTATTCATCCCTAAAGCCAATGCATCATCACTAACATACCCCTCTGCATCAAATACCCCTTTAATAAAACATCTGATAACCTCCTCTTTTGATTTGAGTATTTTAACAGGGATTTTAGTATCTAAAGCTTTTTTAATTTCTGGAAACTCAGATTTAAAAAATCTTCCAAGCGGTCTGCCATGAATTCTTGTTTCATAATAATTTTTATTTTTTCTAAATCTTAAAGAGGAATTAGCATTAAATAACTCTGAAAATTCTTTTTTATAATATTCTGCTATAGGTTTACTGGCATCATATAAATTTAATCTATCTTTTTCTATATTGCCATCGCCAATTAAATATCCAATCAATTGCGCCAATTTAGGAGTTAATACATTAGGTAAAACAATCTTATCATTGGGTTTGGTGTATTTCTCTAAAAACCAATCATAATATATATCAAATCTAACACAAAGATTCTTAAGCTTAGCTGGTCTAAAATTAACATATTTTCCTCTTTCAATAGCGGAGATTACAGCTTGATGTAATTTTAAAATTTTTTGTAGTCCATTTTGTGATAAGCCTAAATTTTTTCTTCTTTTGATTAAATAATCAATTCCTGATTTTTTAATATGATAAAAATTATAATAATTTGTATTTAACAATTGCAAACTTCCATTTATATCTATCTTTTCAGGCATCAAAAGATAATCTCCTTCTTTAAGCTCTTCTGCAGCTTTCTTTTTTATGCCGTTATCAAAAACAAAAAAAACATGATCTTTAGAAGAATTTATTTCCAATCTAGGATATTTAGTGATAATATTATAAAGTCCATTCTTGCTAGTTTCCCATTTTTTAATTATAGGCGAATCTTTAAAATTATTATCTTCTATTAAAAAACTCTTGACTATATTTGGGTTGTGTCCATCTTTTATCTCTATTATATTCCCGTCGCTCAATTGTATTAAAGTTTCAGGTAAAATGCATTGTCCTCCAGCCCTTGTCTTGCCAGGAACGCCGGATGTCAATTCTTTCATCATTGTTATGGAAGTCCCTCTTAACAAACCAATAGCAGCATCCCTGTTGTCCATAGCAACCAATCCGTAAACAACTTTGTTCTCAATCATATTCTCAAGAATATCAGTAACAAAAGTCTGGTCGCACCTGTATAATCTCATATTCAAAGGCTCAGGAGGCTCAACACTCCATAATTTAAGGTCAATCTTTCCTTCCTGCGCAGCAACATTCCCTGCAAAAACAGCTAACCCGTTATCAGGGGTTCTCTTAAACAACCTCAAATGCCTTACTATTTTTTCTAAGCTGTCAATAACATTATTTCTTGTAGTCTTGTCTTTAATATTAGAGGCAGTGCCTTGTTCCTGCGCAACATGATTTATTATCTTATTCATATCATACCCTGCAGGGATGTAAATGCTGACTAATTCGGTATGCCTCCCTCTTATAGATTTCAGCTCATTAACAAATTTCCTTAACTTAACCTGTTCTTGTTTTTTCATTTTATCTTGAATTTATCCCCGAACACCAGTTCATTAACGTGGTGTGTAGCGGTTATATCCCGGTCTATATTCCTGAAACTCTTGTCAATTTCAAGTAAATTTAAATTATCCTTCAAAGACAAGCCTTTTTCTTTTTTATATTTCCATATCTTGCTATTCAATTCAATAATGTCTTTTGTGTCAAATAATATTTTTTCTTTCTTACCTGCTTTGGGAAATTCCTCAAAATGAATATCTTTATTTCTTAATTCTAAATAAATTTTATAAGTTATCATAGGCAGTACAGGCGCTAATATCTTTAATAAAATATCTAAACAATAATTCAGTGTGTAAATCGCCCCGTTCTGCTCTTCTTTTGTGAACTTTCCTTCAGAATTGTAAGCTCTCGGCTTTACCAATTCCATGTAATGGCTTGCAAATACCTCCCAGATAAAATGTTTTATTTTTATAGCAGGATTATGGAAATCGTAATTAATATATTTCTCATCAGAAAATTTAACCAGTTCATTAATCTCATTGATAATCCATTTGTCCAATTCATTTAATTTATGCTTGCCTTTCAGTTCAAACATGGAGATAAACTTGGCAATATTCAAAACTTTATTAATAGTTTTTCCTGCTCCCTCAATTCTTTCAAAAGAGCACCTGAAATCAGTGCTGTCTAAATTCCCTTCAATAGCAGCCCATAGCCTGAACGGCTCAGCCCCGAATCTTTCCAAAATCTCCTGCGGATCAATAACATTCCCCTCAGACTTGGACATTTTATATCCTTTCTCATCCAAAATATGGTAATTTATCCATACATCATTAAAAATTAATTTTCCGGTCAGTAAATAATCCTTAAGCACTGTGTAATACAGCCATGTTCTTATAATTTCTTTTCCTTGAGGCCTTAAGCTGCATGGAAATGCTTTCTTGAAAAATTCATCATCTCTTGAATATTTCAAAATGTACAAAGGGCTGATAGAGCTGTCAAACCAAGTGTCAAATACCCTTTCTTCCCCTCTGAATTCAGTGTTATTGCATTTAGGGCATGCTTTTATGCTTGGTTTTTCTTTCCATGGCTTGTAGTATTTCCCTTTTTCAGGAACGTAAATATAATTGCATCTTGTGCAGTACCATAATGGAATTTCAGTTGCATAATATCTTCTCCTGGAAATAGGCCAGTCGATACTCACGGAATTAATCCAATCCAATAAAATTTTTCTGCTTGACTTGTCATAGAAATTTAATTCCTTTGCTAATTTCTTCATGTCTTTTTTATATCCTAATTGCTTTACATAAAATTCAGGCATTGAAATAAATTCAATTTCATCGCCGCTTCTTTCGCATATTGGAGTCCTGTGTGTTACTTTCTGTTGTTTAACTAATAATTTTTTTTCTTTTAGAGTTTCAATTATCTTTTCTCTTGCTTCCCTGACTTTTAAGCCTTTTAAAAATCCGGCATGCGCATTCATTCTTCCGTCCTTGTCAATTGCTATAACAGGGGTTAAATTCATATCTCTGAAAAATCTAATATCGGACAAGTCACCTGCAGAGCACATCATAACCAAGCCAGTTCCTTTTTCAATCTCAGCCATAGGATGGGCTTTTATAGGAACGTGCTTGTCAAATAAAGGAGTTACAGCTGTCTTTCCGTTAAGGTGTTTGTATCTCTTGTCATCAGGGTGAAAAATAATCATTCCGCATGTGCAGATTAATTCAGGCCTTGTCGTTCCTATAACAATCTCTTCTCCAGTTTCCTTAACCTTAAAAATAACATCATTAAAATTAGAAGGAATATCTTTGTAGGAAATCTCAGCATCAGCTATTGTGGTCTGGCAGCCAGGACACCAGTTATTTATCCTGTCATCTTCGTAAATCAGTTTCTTTTCCCACAAATCAATAAATGTTTCCTGAGTTAGTGTCCTGTAAGAATCAGAGTCAGTTTCATAAATATCCCCTATATTTTCCCCTATATCCCAGGAATTAAATCCAATCCCTAATTTTAAGAAAGAATCTATGCTTCTTAATCCAGATTCATTTAACGTCTCTCTGCACATCTCCAAAAATTTCTCTCTCGGAACTTCATTGAATTTAACCTTAAACCTCTTTTCAGCAGCCATTTCTATCGGCAGGCCATTCCTGTCCAAGCCCAAAGGAAACAAAACATTATTCCCTTTCATTCTTCTGTATCTGGCGAAGAAATCCATTATTACACAAGTGGCTGCATGGCCTATATGTATTGGAGCGTTAATATAAGGGGGAGGCGTGTCTATGGAATATATCTTGCCTTTCTTTTTCCTGTCAAACTTGTAAGTATTATTGCTCTTCCACTTTTCATAAATCTCTTTCTCAGCAAGCTTGTCCCATGATTTGATATTTAAAACCATAAAATAAATTCAGAAAGAGTTTATTTAAATGTTTCTAAAGAATGGTTTACTAAACAAAAAGGTTTAAAAACTATATCTATACAGTTAATTTATTGGGCTCGTAGCTTAGCCTGGGAGAGCATATATACCAAAAGTATAGCTCAGACGGCTGAAGGTTTAAGCTAGAAACCGTAGAAAATCAAAGATTTGCGGAAGATCGTGGGTTCAAATCCCACCGAGCCCATTAATAGTTAAATTTAAATAAGAGAAATATTACTAAATATATATGCTAAAAAACAAAAAGGGTGCAATTGAACTTTCTATGACTACTATAATAGTTATAGTTATGGGTGTAACTTTATTAATTCTTGGCATAACATTCGTAAGGACAATATTCACTAAAATACAAAATATATCGGAAACAACATTTGATCAAGCAGGTGATATCTTAGGCGAAATAGAAAATGTAAATGAATTTTTAACTATAACTCCTAATGTTAAAGAAATAGAGCAAGGAAAAGATGGAGTAGCTAAAGTCACTATAGCCAATTTTGGGCAAGACCCGATAACAGTTAATGTTGAAACTACAACAAAAGATAAAAAGATTAAATGTGAATTCTTAGATGAAGGAGAATTTACAAATAAAGTGAATAATATTGAAATTAAGTCAGGATCTCAAGAAAGGCTGGCATTAGTAATACAAGATGGTAAAGGAAATTTAAGGACAACAGGATGTTCTGTAAAAGTTACTGGTGAAGGCACAGAAGGGGAAGATAATACTGACAGTGTAGTAATTAAAGTAGTTTCTTCCAAAAAATCAATTTAAAAATAAAAAAAATAAAAAATAAAAGAATTAAGCTGTTGTTGTTTCTGTTGAACTTTCAGTTTCAGAAGTTTCGCTAGTTTCAGTTTCTTCAACTTCAGGCGTTTCCTCAGTCTCGGATTCTTCTTCAGATTTTTCTAATCTTTTAGCTTTTGCTTCCTTAACTTGTTCAGCTATGCCTTCTCTAGTTTGTTTCATAGCTTCTTTTCTTTGTTCAACTAGTTCAGTAAGCTTGTCTCTGCATTCTTCTTTTATTTGTTTTATATTATCGTCGTTTACAGGTCCGGACTTTAGAGCTTCTTCTATTTGTTGCCTGCATTCTTGCTTAGCCTTTGCTATAGCCAAAGCATTTTCAATGCCTTGTGTAGGAACGCCTTTAGCTTCAAGTTTAGCTTTCACAGCTTCTAAAACAGCTATGTTTTTGCTTAACCTGTCTTCAAGTTCTTTAACCTTCTCTGCTTTTTCAGTTCCTTTTGCTTTGTCTATGTTTTTTCTTACATTAACTAACAACTTTCCATGAGCTTCTTCTGCTCTAGCTGCGTTCTTAAAGTCGCCTTTCTTCAGCATTTTCTGCACTTCTAATAATCTAATACGTGCATACTTCAATCCCTTTTCAGATTTGGCAGCTTTGTTTAAAGTCAATGCTAGGTCTATTCTTTCAATAGCTCTCTTGACACCCCATAGAGGGCTGTCTGGAGTTACACTAACATCTCCTTCGCCGGTTTCTTCGCTCACAACAGTTTCTACATCTGTAGTTTCAGTTGCAGTTGTCTCAGTTGCTGCATCAGTTGCTGTTTCACTAACAACATCAGCAGTTTCAGTCGTAGTTGCGTCTTCCGCAAATGCTATACTCATACTTGTTAAAAGCATAAGTACAACGCTTATTATTGCTATTAGCTTTTTCATTTTTTCCTCCCTATTAGTTTTTTGCTAATCATGATTCACTAATATATTTTGCATTTCTGTCATAATACCAAGGTTTATTTTTATCTTCCTTTGGTTTTTGTGGCTTGGTTTCTCCGCTCTTTTTTTTATCAAACTTTGATTCTTCAGATTTTTTATATAAAGGTTCTTTAATTTTTATTTCTTCAACATTCTCAATACGTGGCTTAAAAGTTTCTTTAAGTTCTATTTCACCCATACCATCTGCATAAGAATTACCCCCTACTTTACAAGCGACAAACAACATATCTAATTCTACAACCGTTTTATATTTTAAATTCTCTAATGTTCTGTACAAATCAGAATTATTTCCATTAGGGCTTGGTAACTCTTCTATATTTTTTTTATAAATTAATAATTTTTCATAAGTTTCTTTCTTTAATATTTTATTCCCGCCCCTGACTTTTCTGCTCCTTCCAATTAAATCATTTAATTGTAAAGCTAAACTATTTGGATTTTCATGCCATAATTTTTCTAAATCAGTTTTATACTCTTTAAGTCCTTTATTAGGTTCATCTTCTTTAAATTCTAATGCTTCCTCTTCTATTATTTCTTCAGTCAAATCCATTATATCATAAGAATCCATAATATTCTCAATCTTTCCAGTAAGGCTGATGGTCTTATCAAAACATTTGTCTGTTAATTCTTTTGCTTCATTAAACATGCCTCCTTTATTATCCCCTGCATAATTAATATCTCTTACATCAACATTCTTTAAGCCATTCAGAAGCATTATCATTTCAGCAACATTCTCGATTTTTTCAAGAATATCTTTTAAGCTTTCTCTTGACATAGCTTTCTCAACAGTCAATTCTTCCACAATTTCAAGCATTTGTTTATATTGCTTTAAGCAATTATTATAATCTCCTATAGATAGGTAAAGCATTTTCTCCAAATTGCTCTTATATATATTAAACCCGGAAATTGATCTTTCTTGGTCTAAACTATTTAGCTTTTCAAAAGCTATTTCAAAGCATGGCGGATATTTGTCTTTCATTTTTATCTTAAAATATATTATTAATTTTATTTATAAATACACTTTTAAAATTCTTTATTTAAAGCTTTATATGGCATTTTAAAACTTTATGAAGCCTAAATCTTCCTTCTTTTAAAAAAAGAAACCTATTTAAATCCTTATAGCCTTATAAAAGAAATGAAAT
>Ga0209541_10012477_pt1 | contig 13140 bp, 20 predicted proteins | sample RifCSPlowO2_01_FD_184027 | JGI IMG/M metagenome (GOLD analysis project Ga0209541, IMG submission 184027) | Groundwater microbial communities from Rifle, Colorado - Rifle CSP2_plank lowO2_0.1 (SPAdes) (version 2) | ecosystem: Environmental > Aquatic > Deep subsurface > Groundwater | place...
ATGGTCCTGGTTCTTTTTCAAAGTGAGAGACTATAGGTAAAATGGAAGCATCTGAGGAATGATTCTCCATAAATTGACCTTTTGAAATTTTCTTAGGTTTTTGGGAATGTTCAATTGCACGAATTACTTTTTCATGAATATTGGATTCTTGTGAGCCTACTGCTTGGGCAAATCTCGCCCTTGTCCCTACTAGGTTGGATACTAGTCTGAATTTTTTTCCTGTGATTTTCTCAAATAACAAAGCATGTGAACCGTCTACCTTAGCTGTAACTGCAGCAATCTCATATTTTGTTGAGACATTTCGTTTAATGGTTTTAAGATCCCCAGTCTTTTTCAGCAATCCCAGATAACTTCTCAAATCAGTCAAGCTCGTACCATCTCCATTATTTCACCCATCAAAATCTTTGAACATTCATTGCCAAGCTCTCTGTTTGCATACAGAGAAACTACCCCTATTCCCTTTATAGAAGTGGAGATTTTTTCGGCAATTAATTTTAAAAAAAGAGAATCGGTTTTGGTAGGTATTACCGTGGCTGTAGTAGCTGCAGGGCCAGACCCAATAGAAACAACCATTGAACCAATTTTCTGCCCATTTTCACTAACAGAAACAAAGGTTCCATTATCGAAGGAAAGTAACTGAACTAAAAATTTACGATCGCCCACGTCAAGAATCTTTTTTGTATAACCTGGCGTGGACATCAATAAGCTTCGACGAAACTTATGCCTTTATTACTATCGCTTCTGCCATTCTTTCTATCTTAGTATCGGCTTCAACTCTTGCTCTAAGTTTTGCTTTATACTTGAGATTTCGTGGTTTGGTTCTTAGGCGGTATCCACAGCATGGGCACCACAAACCTTCCCATTTGATGAAGATTTCACAGATTTGACATCGTCTCTGTCCAGAAGCATACCTTCCGGTTCCTACAGGCTTTTGAGCCTTATATCGAACACAAATTCCTTTACAAGTCATTTTTCATCAGTTCCTAGTCTAATTTAGTATAACATTCATAACTATTTAAGCATGGATCGATAATTTCTATAAATTTTGGATCTCTTTTTTGTAAAATTTTCATTGATCGCTCTTTAAATAAAAACAGATTTCAGTTTTAGAAGAAAAACTCTATAAATATTTATCGTTTTTTCTGAAAATCGTATTTTTTGAAATTCTCATAATTGTTCAGTTCAAACAATAAAAAGTTTTAAAATCAATGATCTTTTTTGTATAATTTTTTTATCCGGTTCTAGAGAGTGGTAAAATAAAATGTCTGTAGCCTTCCCTTTGTGTAATGTATTTTGCAGACATCATGTCTCGCTTTCCTCTCTGATTATAGTTCTTTACTTTGAGTGAAGTTTTTCTTTCGTCTACAAATTCAAATTCAAAATCAGAACAAAATCTCAGGTTAAGTAATGCAATGATCTCTTTTGCAAGATTCATGTTCCCGTTACCAATTTTTACAATTTTTCTTTCAGCCTTTAGCTCTGCTAGAATTCTGGCGACATGCATTACCAGATCTTCTATAGAAGTAAAAATTGACCTTTCGATTTCCTTTCCAAAGTAAAACACCGAAAGCCCAGTTCTTTGCCCTGGATCAATTCCAAGCACTAGATCATTTTTGTCAAGGCCTCCTTCTAATTTTTGAATTATTAAACCTCGAATCACTGCAGGCTCTTTATCTATGATTTCTTCATGAAGCATAGGTTTTTGAGAAAACTTAGGTGACTCTTTGAATGTAGTTAGAATTAAGCTACCCTCATAGGTATTAATCTCCTCAGGAAGAAGTGAATCATATTGTAATTTTAGAGTATTGAGAGCCTTGACAAATTTGTAATAGGGTCTCCCATAGGTTGTAGCAATTCCAATTCGAGCTTGGTTTAATGGGTCGATGATTTTTTTTCGCCTATGTAAAATTTAGGTTTATGCCTTCAGAACTGTTGACACAACATGGTCAACTGCTTCATTAAACTTGGTATCGATTTTATTTTGAACGTCTTTTAGGTTCATATCACCTGCTGTCAAAATTCTTTGAGATTCAGATTTAGCCTTTTCACGAGCATCAGAAATTATAGTTTCTGCCTCTTTAGTAGCCATTTGAATAACCTGCTCGCGTAATTGGTCAATTTCCTTTTGGGCTTTTTGATTTAGCTGTTTTTTCATATCTGCAAGATTTTCATTAAGAGAATCAATATTAGATTCTAAACCAGATAGCGCCTTGATAATTTTATCAACAGTACCTGGTGAAACAGAGGTAGATAGAATCTCTTTTGTTATTGTCTTTGGGGCTGCTTTTTTTGAACCCTTGAATTTCAAGTTAAATCAAAACCTCCAAATCCATTAATTAAATCATTCATTTAGTTGTAAGAAGTAATATGGCTCTTGCAAGATCGCCCTTTGCCTCAGTTAATGCATTAATTGCTTGTTCCTCACCTACACTAGCCTGTTGGCAAACTAGTTGAATGTCTTCTTCACTAAATACTGGAACCTCTCTTTCTTTTTCCTCATAGCTTTCTGCAACTACTTGAAAAATAGAATTATCCTTTGCTTTCATTTCAGTTACCGAAGGTTTGGGAATTATAATCTCTTTTTTGTCGGTTTTAATAATGACCTCTTGAACGTTTGGGATCTCTGCCATATCAAGACCCATCTTATCCATCATCCTTCGCATTTGACGATTACCACCGCGCATCATAATGAACGATCTTCTTTATTCTGACTTTTTAAACTATCCCTAATTTTTATTGCCACTCCTCTATTTTGGGATTGAATCATTTCTGATGAAAGAACTGCTCGCCCTACAGCTATTACTTTACTTTTGAATAAAACTGGAACGTCGGATGAGATTTGTATGTTTTTTCCACACCATACTACATGATTACAAAAAACGGAACGTCCCTCTTCGACGAAAGGTTTCGAGTCTATATCAATCTCAAGACAGTTTTCTTTGAATTTTTTACTTTTGAGTAACATTTGAGCAAATAGAGGGGTAATAGCCAAGCCACCATCTATTCGTAATGTACAAAGGAGTTTTTCGTCATGAAAGACGCTTCGAATTCTTCCGTTTTTCTTAGAATAGGTAATCTCAATTTTTTTTGGTAAGAATTTTGAAACTCCATTTCCAAACAAGGCATCTATTGTGTGATGGAGTTTTTCAACTGGTTCCATATTAATTCAAAAATGCTATTCTAAATATTTGTTAACCCGTGGACTATATTTTATAACGATATCTATATAGAATACTCAAAAAAATATAGATTATGGAAGAACGGAATGATACAAGAAAAATTCAGTTTACTGGAAAATCATCCTACATTGTCTCATTACCAAAACAATGGATATTGGATCTTGGTCTAAAACAAGGGGATCCCATTAATGTTGTTAGACAGGGTGCTTCAACTTTACAAATTTCTCCAACGCAATACAATACAAGAACTCTTCAAATTGAAGATGCAACTTTTGAGGTTGAGCCCGATGATGATAATATATCAATAGTGAGGAGATTAATTTCACTCTACTTTCTTGGATTTAAAACGATTAACGTCATACCCAAAACTGGCAGATTTAAACCAGCTCAAAGAACTGCTGTAAAAGACGCGGTAAAAAAAATGTTAATGGGAACAGAGATTATTTCTGATTCTACGGAAGGAATTACAATTCAGGTACTAGTAAATTTACTAGAGCTTTCAGTAAATGGTGCCTTCAAAAGAATGATACACCTTGCCAAATCAATGCTGAGTGATGCATTACTGGCAGTAAAAGAATCAAATTTTGAACTGGCTCAAGAAGTAATTAATGCTGATGATGAAGTTGATAGATTTGGTTTTTACATTATTCGTCAGCTAAAAATTGCTATTCAAAACGAGTACATGTTAAAAGAGATGGGATTTAAAAATATGAGAGATTGTCTGGATTTCAGGTTAGTTGTTAAAAATATTGAAAGGACTGGAGATCATGCTGTTATTATCGCACAAGATTTGTTAGAATTTAAAAAACCAATTAAAAAAGAGATTCTCTCCAAAATTCAAGAAATGAATGGTTTTGCTCTATCATTTTTAGATGATGCTTGTCTAGCTCTCTTTAAGGAAGATTTTGTCCAAGCAGAAAAGATCATACAAAAATCAACCGAAATTACTAAATATGAAAAAAAGGTTCTTGATGCTACTAAATCACTAAAGGATGATGAAGAAATCTTCATAGTAAGGAGAATGATTGAAAATATTCGAAGAATTGCAGAATATGCAAGTGATATTAGCGAAATAGTTCTTAACATGAATGTGGAAAAAATTCTTCAAAAACCAAAAACATGAATTGTTGGTAGAAAATGAAAACTGCGATATTAATTACCTATGACATAAATGATTCAGTAAATGAAGCATTAGCCCTGTGTGATACCGCAAATTACAGAGTTTCCAAGATAATCAAGCAAGATTATTTACTACGAGCAAAGTTTGGAATTGGTGAAGGAAAAGTTGATGAGATAAAGGAGTTAATTAAAAAATTAAGGCCGGATGTAATTATTTATGATGAAATTCTAAAGCCAAGACAAAACTACAATTTGGCGTCTAAATTAAAAATTCCCATTATTGACAGAGAGACATTGATTTTGGAAATCTTCGTGAATCATGCAGTAAGTTCTGAATCAAAACTTCAGATAAAGTTGGCACAACTTCGTTACGAAATGTCAAGAGCAAAAGAAACGGTACGTCTAGCTAAACAGGGAGAACAGCCTGGATTTTTAGGTATAGGAAAATTTGAAGTTGATGTATATTACAATGACATCAAACATAGAATAGAAAATATAAAATCAAAGCTAAAAAAAGCTGGAAAACAACGTGAGCTTCACAGACAATCAAGAGACCGCCTGGGTTTTAAAACAATTTCATTAGCAGGATACACCTCAGCAGGAAAGACTACGTTGTTTAATCTGTTAACTGGAGAAGATCGCCAAAAAGGAAAGGAACTTTTTACAACTCTCTCAACTACGACACGGAGGATCAACATAAACAGAAAACCTGTGTTAATTTCAGATACTGTGGGATTTATCAGTAGACTTCCTGCTTACATGATTGAGGCGTTTAGATCAACTCTTGAAGAGCTTCTTTACACAGATATTGTAATTGTAGTTGTTGATGCTAGTGATCTCCAAACAGAATTAAAAAAGAAATTTCAAAGTTGCACAAAAACTCTTAATGAATTAGGAGTGGAACCAGATAAGATGATTTTTGCTTTAAACAAATCTGATCTCATTAAACCAGATAAGGTTATAGAAAATACAAAATATCTAAAACTAGATGAAACTAAAAAATGGATTTCCATTTCAGCCGTAACTGGAGAAAACATTTTAGAATTAAAGGATTTAATTGGAAGGATGTTAGAATTAGAGAAATTTGACATGATCAAAAAACCCATCAAAGCAGAGCTAGACTGAATTTATGAATTTTGAAGTGCTACGAATTGGTCAGAGAGTGGTAAGAGATGACCGTGTTACAACACACGTAGCTCTAGTTGCCCGCGCATTTGGTGCTTCAAAAATTTATATGAATGAAGTAAATCCAGAAATTAAAGATACTCTAAACAAAATTAATCGTACTTGGGGAGGAAATTTTGAAATTGAGTTCATTTCTGATTGGAAAAAGGTAATCAAAGGAAAAAAAGCAAATTCTGTAAAAATTGTTCACTTGACTATGTATGGCGAAAATATAAACAAACTAACTACCTCTCTACAAAAAGAGGAAAACATTCTCATAGTTGTAGGTGCGGAAAAAGTTCCACGCGAAGTTTACGATTTTGCAGATTATAATGTAGCGATAGGAAATCAACCACATTCTGAAATTAGTGCACTTGCAGTATTGTTAGATAGAATTCAGGAAGGTAGTCAGTTTTTAACAAAATTTGAAAATCCAGTTAGAGAAATAATCCCAACAAAACGAGGAAAGAATGTAATCATAAAAGAAACAATGGATAAATAATGGAATGTAAGGGATGTAATGAGCCTTGATTGACAAATACGAAGATCCATTTGTGCGGATTTCAACAATGATAGGTGGAGATGAATATCTCAAAGTAGCAAGATCCCTTTTGAAATCAGAGGATGCAACTGATGAAGAAATTGCAAGCTCTACGGGATTACGAATTAACATGGTAAGAAAGGTACTTTACGATCTTTTTGGGAAGGCATTGATTACTGGAATTAGAGTTAAAGATGAAAAGAAGGGATGGTTCGTATACCGATGGCGTTCAAGGAGAGATGAAGTAGAAAATTTTATTGAGGGTCAAAAAAAGAAAATCTCCGAAAGGCTTCAACAGAGATCAAATTATGAAAATTCTTCAGATTTTTATCATTGTGGAAATAATGATTGTTCAAGGGTTACCTTTGAAAATGCGTTAGAGCTATTCTTCAAATGCCCATCATGTGGTCTTGTATTAAACTTGAAGAAAAATGATAAATCAAAAAAGGCATTTGCTTATAAAATTGATCAAATTAAAAAAGATATGAGACAAAATTAAACCAAATTTCGTTTATTCTCATTTATTCTCTTGATTACTCTGTAGTTCTCTTTCATTTTTTAAATATTGTGCAAACTGTATTTATTACATACACCAATAATTTCTCAATTAACTGAATTGCTGTTCAATTGAACGCACAAAATGTCAATAAGCACATAAAGTTAAAACTAAAAACATGATTAATGATTTAGCTATTTCTAGAATGGAATAGATGAGGTTTACTTTGGCAGGCATCTATACAAAAGAGGAAGCATTAGAAGATATGCTACAAAATGGAGAACTAGAAAGTGAAGAAGCAATAATGAATGATAAAGAAAGATTTGGAAGAGTCAGAACAAGTCTTATGAAACAACTGAGAACAAAATATGGGGATGATGTTGCCAATAGGGCGCTTTATAGAATTAACAAACGGATCTCGGAAGGATCTTTAATGATAAAAGCAAATCTTAGTACCATTAATAGTCCCAAAACTGAAATTTAAGCTACTAAAAGTACTATATCATTGAGGGTAGAAATTAGACTATGATGACAGAGCCTCCGAAATCAGAAGGGTCGGAAGAGATTTGTCCGATTTGCAACAAGCCTAAAAGCAGACACACTCCAGAAGAAATATTGACATGTTCAAAAAAGATTAGAGAATTTCAAGATGCCAAAGAAGGAGAATCTGGAAATTAATTAACCACCGGGGTTAAGATACCAAAAAATAGTTTTATTTTCAGCTGAATCCTTGCTCCATCGTAATTTACCATCATTATCGAAATAACTTTGGCTTGATTCATCAGCGAATCCATACTTGATATTTAATTCAGAATTATAATCAACTATTTCATTCTTAGTTATAGCTGCCTTTCTTTGGAAAATTTTCATTGCATTTACACTAGTTTCGCCATTTTCTATCGCCGTTTGTTTAGCTGCATGTGCTTCAATATGCTGTTTTTCTGTTAAGTTAAACTGACCCCAAAAGATGACTTGAACGGTTTCATCAATACTTTGAACAAATCTATCAAAAGCAAGTCTTGGTGTATTAAATTCGAATTCTTTTTCAAAACTTAATAGATCTTCTTTGAGTACATTTTGTGAGATTTGTCTTTGTTCATCTATGAAATTTTTACGATTCTCGATTTCTAGCTGTTTTTTTTCTGCTTCTTCCTGTTGTTTTTTCACCTTCTCCATATGTTGAAGAATGATTTGTGAAAGCGGATTTTTGGTTAATCCTTCTTCAATTAATGATGGAAATTGGTTAATTGCAGTTAAATCAAATTCTGGAATTGTTGGAGGAATGCCATTAACAAAATAGGACGTGCTGATTACATTCATTCCATATCCTTCCTTAGTTGATATAACATTTACAGCATAATCACCAGGTTGTGCCGGAGTTTTTAGTTCGATATAGAAAGATCCTACATTATTTGTAGTGGAAGTTATAGTTTCTGTCACAAATGAAATTTTTACTTTGACACCTGAGACAGGATTTCCTCCTTGGTCTTTTACATTACCTACAATTATTGGAAATTCGCCATCTTCAAGGGGATTATTTAGGGGCCAAGCCGTGGTAACCAAGTCTCCAAATGTTGAATAAGCATACGATACTATAGTAGAAAGCATTACTAATGATAGAATTACTGCATAACCTACCTTTCTCATACCAGTCTCTTTTGAATTTCAAAATTAAGCCCCTAGATGATGTGTTTTTATCAGCAGATGAAATTTTTTTGAGTGGGAATTCCCTACCCATATAATTCAGTAGCAAGATTAATTAATTTCTCAAAAATTGGAATTTACTTTTGAAAAAAAACTCTGTTTTTCTCAATTTTCCTTTTACAAATCTTCAAATTTCAATTTAGAAGTTTATGGATCTAATAGTCTAGATCAATCGAACTGAACGTAATAATACATATCAACTAGTCTAGATTATCTATTACAGTGGGCACAGAAAATCTACCGTTTTGGAGTTTGTCGTCTGATAGATTTGGATATGTTTTGGAAAGAATCTGGAATCAAATTGGCAAAATAACCACTGATCTTGTTTCTAATTCTTCTCCTATGACAACTGCCGATAAAGTAGGATTGGTTTTTACAATAATTGTTTTTAGTGTAATACTTACTCCTATTGCGTTAAGTGATACTGATCCATATAATCTCAAATGGATATTAGAAGAGGTAAAAGATAGCGTACCATTAATGGCGGATTTTTTTGGGAATCATGACGATAGTCAATATACTGTAATTATCCATCTGAAATCTTCACCTGAATCCCATTTAGATACTACAGAGAAGGTTATTCTAGGAAAATATAGAACTATAACAAATTAACTGTAATGTAAGACAATTTCGTTTCCTATCTGGCTAATTTTTTTCAATTTTAATTTTGTAGATTTATGAATATGAGAAAATCCTTCTCCTTCAACCAATGTAATGGCATTTTGTCCACCAATAAGATAGGGCGTAATTGTAACTATAAGCTCATCTACTAGTCCTAGTTTGATAAATTCCCAATTAATAGTACCACCGCCTTCCACAAGAAGAGTTTTAATTTTTTTCTTTGATAGAGACTTCAAAAGACTTTTGATGTTTACTCGCTTTTCGCCTATTACCATTATCTCAAGTGGATGTTTCTTTAGTTTGGAAATATTTTGTCTTGATGCTTTTTTAGAAACAGCTACTATTGTGGGGATTTTTTTACAAGTTCTAATAATTTGAGATTTTTGGTTGATGGTTGCCTTGGAATCTACAACAATACGTAATGGGTTTTTACCTTTAACATATCTGACTGTTAAAAGAGGATCATCTCTCTTTACCGTATTAGAACCAACCAAAATAGCATCTACTTTTGAACGTAATTTGTGAATTCGAACTTTATCTTGTTTTGAAGATAACTCAGAATCACCGGTCTTTGTAGCTATTTTTCCATCAAGACTCATTGCTGCGCTGAGAATCACTCTAGGTCTAGATTTTTCCATGAACAATTTTTCCTCCAATCATTACTGCTCTAATTGTAGATTCACTAGCTCTATGTACAATTGAAGCATATGGATTATGCATTGGTTCTAAGTCTATTGCATGTTTGTCAATGAATACACAGTCTGCATATTTACCAATTTCAATGACACCAATATTTTTTTGTAATAGTTTTTCCGCATTTACTGTTGCCATCTTTAGAATTTGTTTTGGTGCAATTCTTTTACGATTCAAACCCATTGTAACTTTCCAGAGATAATCCATTTCACGAAACATATCAGGAGAATTTATCATTACATTATCTGTTCCAATTGCAATATTACAACCTGCATTGATCATACTTTCTGCATTAGGAATGCCTTCTGCCAATGCAGAGTTTGCACGTGGACAAATCACAATACCTCTAGTTTTATTGGCAACTTGATGTAAATCTCTATACGATGCATAGGTCATATGAACAAGAAAGTGAGGTTTTAACAATAATGCACGTTGTGTCTCAGTTTTTTTCATTGTTCTTTTTGATAGATTTGAGCTCTGAACTGTTTCTTCAGAATGGATAGCTTTAATCTTTTGAATTCTGGAATAAAATTTTAGGATAGAATTGCTATTTTCGTTTGGTCCACTAATACCTAGTCCATCACAGTTTTTTAAAAGAGCGTCGAGTTCTGCTTTTTTTGAATTAGGAAATGAAATATTATTTCTAATTTGTTTGTTATCTTGGTAATATTCTAACCTTCCAAGTATAATGGATCTTATTGGCAAAGATGATAGCACTTTTTTTAGAAGAAGTATTCCATCTAGTCCGCCTTCTCTAAAATCAACAAATGTTGTAGTACCATTTCTTATCATGGAAATGCATGTGTTTTTCATAAAATTTGCAAGATGCGAGGGCTTTGATTCTTTTAGGATTTTTTGTTTCGCGCCTATAATAGGATGAATTTTTGCTTCAACATCGCTGTTTAATAAAATATCCTTTGCAATAGAGTCTCCTATGTGAGTATGTGAATTAATTAAACCTGGAATTACAATTAATCCTTCACAGTCAATTGAATCCTCTTTTGAGTTTGGTCTAAGGTCTGGTTTTATTTTTTTAAAAATTTCTTCAGAAATTTTCAGATTTGTAGAAGAAATAAAAGTTAATTCTTTACCGTAAAGGATGCTTGCATTTTTTAAAAGCATGATGTTTCTACAATTTCTGGTTTTTCTTTTCCAGAATCGCGAATCTCCCTTATTTTATCAAGCGATTGTGTTGCTAGCTTGGCAGCCTCACGTGAGGTTTTTCCAATTCCAATCCCACAATTAAGTAATATACCAAGATCTTTTTTTGTTCTATCAATGAACTCCCTTGCCATTTCTTTTGCATCATCATTTGCAACAACCATAAAATTATCACCACCCATAAAGAACGCCATTGATTTTCTATCTAAGAAAAATTCAGACATTAAGGAATATAGTTTAAACATTATTGTAGATATTTCGTATGGAGATTTTGTTTTTCGTTTAGACGATAAATTATCTACATCAAAGTGCATAATAGTTACTTTCTGTTCAGAATATCCATTAACAAAACCATAGATATTATGTTCTTTGTTTAAAATTACTGGATATTGTTTTCCCTCGTAAGCTTTTAAATTTGCATCAAATGGGGTCTGAGCAAATCCAATAGACATTGATAGTTTTAGTTCAAATGATTCTTCGAGTTTTTTTTGAATTGAAATATGATCATCAAGAGTTAATCCATTAGTTACAACAAAAAACTCATCTGATCTGTTCAGAAATGCCAAACAATTTCTCTCAGAGAATAATTTTTGAACTTGCTTGTATAATGAGGCTTGTAACATTTGGAGTTCATGTTCTCTGTCGCTACCCAAAGTAAGTGTCCAAGGGCCATATTCATTGATTTTGATGATTGTGAGTTGAATCAATTTACCTAATTTTTTCTAGTTCCTCTGAAATCTTCATTACTGCTTCTACTGCCCTTTCTGAAACTGATCTAATTCGTGCGTAAGCCTGTCTTTCTTCTATTCCAGGTCCTGTAATTCCTAATGAAACTGGTTTTTTGTGTTTTAATGAAAGTTTTGTAATACGTGTTGCAGTAGCATTTGCAATTAGCTCATCATGTTTTGTCTGTCCTTTAATTACTGTTCCAAGTGTCACTACACCATCAACCTCTTTTTTTTCAAGTAATGTATCTATAATTAATGGCATATCAAAAACGCCGGGAACTTTACATGTGAATTTAACATTTAATTTAAGAGATTTTGCTTTTTCTAAAGCTACTTCTAGCATTCTAGATGTTACTTTGTCATTAAATTCTGAAACCACTATTGCAATATTCAAAATTAATGCACCTTGGCGTACTCTAACAATTCTTTGCCATCAATAAATGGAATGGCATTTTGTTTTGCATATTTTTTTGCTTTTTCCACTGAAAGGGCTGAATATGTTTCTGCATCCATCATTTCACAAATAGCAGATACGGGATTCAATTTAGCAAGGTCTGTCAAATAGATCGACATTTCGGTATGTCCACGTCGGTTTGAAAGTAAACCATTTGCAGCAATCAATAGAGGAACATGCCCAGGTGTTTTAAATGATGAGATGAACTTGTTATGTTGATTATCTGCCTTGTTGAGATTTGCCATTTCGCGAATAGTAAGGGCTCTATCTCGATCAGTAATTCCCGTGTAAGTTTGATAATGGTTAATTGAGATTGAAAAAGTTGGATGATCCCCATATGGAGCTAATCCCATAATCATTTCCCTTGATTTTGAGTCAAAATGAGTAGAACTAGACAAAATGTCATGCATATAATTAAGACCAAGCTCTTTCCCAAGAGAGCTGTTTATTGCAAGACATATCAAACCTCCTGCGTGCTGTCGCATTCGTGCGATGTGCTCTGGTGTAACAAACTCTGCTGCAACAACCATATCGATTTCATTTTCTCGTCCACTTGAATCATGAAGTAGTACAAATTCACCTCTTTTTAGAGATGACAGTGCGTCATCAAGTGACATGATAAAAAGGGATTTTCTCTAATTATATAGTTTACTAAAAAATTGGTAATTACCAATTAAGTAGTAATAAATTAGGTTCGTTTTAGAATGTATTTTCCTAGAATATCAGTTTCAATATTAATCTTGTCGCCCACTTTTTTTGATTGAAAGTTGGTAATTTTGATTGTATGGGGGATTAAACAAACTGAAGCATTGTTTTTTGTGACATCAACTACTGTCAGACTTATCCCATCAATTGCAATAGATCCTTTTTTAACAACAAATTTTACTAATTTTTTTGGAACTTCAAACCATACTTTGATTTCTTTAGGTTTTTTTTCAATTTTTTTTATTGTTCCAACACCATCTACATGACCTAACACAAAATGTCCCTCCATTCTATCACCTACCTTTAAGCTACGCTCAATGTTGACTTTGGCACCTGGCATCAAGTTTCCAAGATCGGTTTGTTTTATCGTTTCATCAATCATCTCAAAATTACATTTATTTTTTGAAATTTTAGTAGCAGAAAGACATACGCCATTTAATGCCACACTCTGTCCCACTTTGAGTCCTTTAGCATGCTTTCCTAAATCCACTGTCATCTGAAATGCACTACGATTTTTGGTATTTTGGCTAATTTTTTCTATTTTGCCTATGCCTTGAATTATTCCAGTGACCATA
>Ga0209541_10012478_pt1 | contig 13139 bp, 8 predicted proteins | sample RifCSPlowO2_01_FD_184027 | JGI IMG/M metagenome (GOLD analysis project Ga0209541, IMG submission 184027) | Groundwater microbial communities from Rifle, Colorado - Rifle CSP2_plank lowO2_0.1 (SPAdes) (version 2) | ecosystem: Environmental > Aquatic > Deep subsurface > Groundwater | place: Rifle...
CAAATCAGGTTGAAGAAAGTTTTTCTGCTTATGCTCTAGATGAAAAAAATCAAAGAGTGATTTTCACTCCTCATGCTGTACTATTTCCACAAGGAACAGAATTTACAGTTACTGTAGAAGATGGGGCAACAAAATTGAATGTATTGGAAGGCGAAGTATCTGTTGTGCCTTATGATGCGAATCAGCCGGTAACGACAATAACCTCTGGGAATTCTATTTTGATATCAGATAACAAAGTTGAGGAGACAAAATTGGATACAGCATCAGTTGATAAATGGTGGGAGGTTTCCGCTGAACAGGAATCAAAATCAGGAGGTGGTTGTCTTATTGCAACTGCAACATTTGGCTCTGAGATTGCACCCCAAGTCCAGTTCTTAAGAGAAATAAGGGACAATACAGTACTACCAACCGCATCTGGCACCTCATTTATGACCACATTCAATTCATTCTACTATTCGTTCTCACCAGCTGTAGCTGATCTAGAAAGACAAAATCCTGTGTTTAAAGAAACTGTAAAGGTTGCAATAACTCCATTACTATCATCATTATCATTGCTACAATATGCTAACATTGATTCAGAATATGAGATGCTAGGATATGGTATTGGAATTATTCTATTGAATATTGGAATGTACTTTGTTGTACCAGCTATCTTGGTTATGAAAATTAAATCACGAATAACATGATTATTACAACTACAGATACCATTCCACAAAAAGAAATTTCTGAATCACTGGGGCTTGTTATGGGAAATACCGTGAGGGCAAGGTATATCGGTAGTGATATTTGGGGAGCGTTAAAAAATTTTATCGGTGGAGAAATAAAGGGATATACCACTTTGATGTCCCAGGCCCGCCAAGAAGCAATTGATCGTATGGTCGAAGAAGCAAAAAAAGTTGGAGCGGACGCAATTGTTAATGTGCGCTTTGTTACTTCCGAGATTGTACAGGGAGCTGCTGAAATTCTTGCGTATGGAACCGCAGTTAAAATAAAAAAGTAAACACGTTACAGACTATGCATATACATAACACCAAATACTATCAACTATGAATTTCATCATAGGTCTTATCTACTAGTTATTATTAGAGAGGTCTCGTTTGACAAAAACTACTCTAGTCATATTGTTGATATGCTTAGTAAGTTTAGTCCAGTTTTTTTCAGTAGCTGCAACAACTATGTCACCTTTAAAGCAGTTCTTGGATGGAACTGCACCAGAAGATGTAGTATGCCAAAAAGAACTTGTATTGATAATAAAGGAAAGTAATGGCCATCCAGCATGTGTAAAAGAGTCTACTGCTGAAAAACTATTACAATTAGGTTGGGCATCAAAAACAACACTAGAAAAATCTGGAACTTGGGTACCTCAGGAAGAAGTTGTACAAGATATAGAGTCTGGCCCAATGTTTTCTAGCCCTTCAGGATCTATTCCTTCAATACAAGAAGAGTCAGTAGGCTTTTCTGTAGGTGGAGCAAAGGACATTAACAATTTTAGAGAAAACATTGAAAATGATTTTCTTCCTCTGCCTACCGATATTACATATGAAGGATTATTCTATGACTATTTTTTTGATACCGGTAAAATCCTAGAATGTGAAAAATTGTTTTGTCCATCATACAGCTATGCAATATCAAAAGATCCATTTTCAAAAAAAGATGATTACTATCTATCTGTTGGGCTTAACTCTGGATTAAAGGAAGAAGATTTTGAGCGAAAGAAACTCAATTTGGTCATCGTGCTTGATGTTTCTGGTTCTATGGACGCTCGATTTGATGAATATTATTATGATCAATTTGGCAATCTAATAGAGCTAGATTCTCAAAGCTCTGATGACTCTAAAACTAAAATGACACTGGCAAATGAAGCCGTAGCAGGATTAATTGATCATCTCAATGACGATGATAATTTGGGAATAGTACTCTTCACTGATTCTGCTTATGTTGCAAAGCCACTTGAGAGCATGAAAATAACTGATAAACAATCTCTTAAGGAAAACATCTTGCAAATTTTTGCTACATATGGTACAAATATGGAAGATGGCATGGGAATTGGAACATCATTATTTGATGAAATTATTGATGCCGACAAAACCAAATATGAAAACAGAATAATTTTTCTAACAGATGCTATGCCAAACTTAGGTGATACAAGTGATACTGGATTATTAGGAATGATTGAAAAAAACGCACAAAACAAAATCTATACCACCTTTATTGGAATTGGTGTTGATCTTAATACCGAGCTTGTAGAAAAATTGACCAAAGTAACAGGTGCTAATTACTACTCAGTCCATTCTTCAGATGAATTCAAAAAGAGAATGGTAGAAGAATTTGATTTTATGGTAACTCCATTGGTTTTTAATCTGATTCTCAGTCTTGATGCAGAAGGATATGATATCAAGCAAGTTTATGGCTCACCAGAGGCTGATGAGGCAACTGGGGAAATTATGAAAGTAAGTACCTTGTTTCCATCAAAAACCATAGAAGGTCAAACAAAAGGAGGAATAGTGTTACTAAAGCTGGAAAAAACTTCAGATGATGCAACACTAGTTTTGAAAACAACTTATGAAAACAGAGAAAATCAAGCTGATGGTGACAGCGTAACTGTAGTTATAGACAAAAAAGAATCAGACTTTTATGAAAACAATGGAATTAGAAAGGGTATCATTTTATCAAGATATGCAGACCTTATGAAAACTTGGATTTTTGATGAGAGACGAGCAGCCGCAGAAAACACACCTATTACATATCATATCATAGTCTATGATGATGGGATTCATCTTCCAGAATATGTAAAATTTGAATTAGGTCAATGGGAACGACAATCCCTTCCTCTAAAGGTTTCAACAGAATATGACACGTTAATTTCAGAATTCAATGAATACTTTACGCAAGAAGCAACTTTCATAGGTGATGATACTCTAATGCAAGAAACAGAAATAATGACAAAACTGGTAAAATGAAAATTAGATAATAATGCCTGAAATTGACTTTCAAGATTGAGATTCATATTATTCAATAAATAGATGTAGATAATTTGTCTAAATATTGAAAAATACAATAACTTTATGGAAACATGCATTAATAATTATGATCTTGGTATCTGTTTTACCATATGTAAGTAATGTATATGGACAAACGGAACCGCCTCCCATTACACCAAAATGTTGGGAGTCGTTTACGGGTCCAAATGGCGAATTGATTCCATGCGATAATCCTGATTTTCAATTTGATATTGATGTGCCAGTATTTTCAACTGTAAAACAAGACGACTATGTAAGAATTCCAGTGGAAGTAACACTAGTCAAAGGAGAGCCAAAAGAAGTTGCATTATCCACCACCACTTGGCAGGAAAGTCTTGGAATTTATGGATGGTTTGAGACCTCCACAGTTACACCAACACAAAGGACATACCTTGTAGTACAAACTAGCTGCAACACACCCCCTGATAATTATCAATTCTATACAAACGGTGTTGCTACATCTGGAGATGTTCCAGCATCAAGTACCGATATGGTAACTGTAACAGTAGAAGCAAAACCAGGATGTGTTTCTTCTCAAAATAACCAACAACTTGGGCAGCAACCTATCATTTCTGGAAGCATTGATGAGTTATCTAGTATATCACAAGATCTTATTGATAATGAAAATTATCAGGAAGCCTTACCATATTTGAATCAGATATTACAGCAAGAACCAGAAAACGAATTTGCACTTTGGGATATGGGACATGCACTTTATGCACTTGGAAGATATGAAGAAGCAATCACTTATTTTGATAGGGTGCTGGCAATTTTTCCAGATTATTATATTGCATTGACAAGCAAAGGAGATGCACTTTATGAACTTGGAAGATATGAAGAAGCACTAACACTTTATTATGATGCCTTTGAACAGGACCCAGAGGACCCATTTGCTCAATGGAGAATTGAACGCACTCTTGAGAAAATAGATGAACAAAATAACTATGATTCAGGTGGAGGCTGTCTTATTGCAACTGCAACATTTGGCAGTGAGCTTGCACCACAGGTCCAGTTCTTGCGAGAAATAAGAGACAACACTGTCATTACTACTGCATCTGGTACATCATTTATGACTGCGTTTAACTCATTCTACTATTCCTTTAGTCCAACAGTAGCTGACCTTGAGAGACAAAGCCCAGTGTTTAAGGAAACTGTAAAGGTTGCAATCACTCCACTACTATCGTCATTGTCATTGCTACAGTATGTTGACATTGATTCAGAAGCTGAGATTCTAGGATATGGTATTGGAATTATACTATTGAATATGGGAATGTATTTTGTAGCTCCTATTATGTTGGTTCATAAAGTCAAAAAAATTCCAAAATTGTTAACTCGGGAAAAATGATGAAAAAAATTATAATTATTATTTTTGGTTTATTTTTATTATCTTCTACATTGCCTACTGCATCAGCTATTGTTTGTACCAATGCCCCAGAAAATAATATGGGATGGTGGTCAGCTGATGGCAACACAAATGATTTCTATGGTAATAACAACGGTGAGATGAAAAATGGTGCTACGTTTTCCACAGGTATCGTCGGCCAAGCATTTAGCTTAGACGGAGTAAATGATTTTGTGAGTGTGCCTGATTCACCATCATTGGATATTACTGACGGGCTTACCATAGAGGGATGGTTCAAAACAAATGCGTATAATCCATCAGGCAATTCAGCTCTAGTAAGCAAGCTTGGTAAGGAAAGTGAAAGAAGCTATACACTTTTCATTGATTCTGCAGGAAAATTATACTTTCTAACATCAAGCTCTGGTAATGCAGGAATGAGTATCACTGGACCAACACTTCCTCTTAATCAATGGACACATATTGCTGCAGTCAAAGATTCGGGCTCACCTTCTGCACGAATGTATGTGAATGGAGATCTTGTTTCAAGTGGTAATGTTCAACATCTAATACGCAACAGTAATGCTCCTCTCACGCTAGGCACATATTATACCATGGAGGGGAACCCAATTGATTTCTTTAATGGTATAATTGACGAGGTAGGAATCTATGGCCGTGCTTTGACATCGTCTGAGATCAAAGATATTTTTGATGCAAGAACCGTTCCTAACATTACTGCAGACACTGATGATGATGGAATTTTAGATACTCTTGATTCATGTCCGACACAACCAGAAACAATTAACGGATACAAAGACGATGATGGCTGTGCTGATACTCCACAACCCACAGACATCCCAACTCAAATTAATTATAGATTATCTAATTCCTTTGGACCCTTTTGTGATATGTATGGGAAATTCTACAAATCAGACTGCATAGATCCTGATGGCAATCTAGGACCATTAGAACCAGGTGATGGTGGATTGAATCTTCCAAGCAGCATCCAAGTTTTCGAGAATAAAGTCTATGTAGCAGATAGAGGCAACAATCGTGTTCAAATCCTTGATCTTAATGGTAAGTTTGTAGCCAAGTTCGGATTTGCAGAATATGGCAGCGGCAGTCCATCAGACATTGCAGTAAATAATGTAGGAGCGGTGTTTGCTGTTTATCCTGGCACTCCAAACATCAAGGTTTTTGACTCTACTGGAAGTTCTATCTATAATCAATTTTCCACTAAACTAAGCGCAAACTCTGATAACAGCACGCCAGAAATGATATCAATTTCAAAATTAGGCAAGATGTACATTATAGAAAGGGGTACAAATCAGATTAAAATCTTTGATATATCTGAAAATTACATTCCAATTTACATTAGCTCATTTGGAGTACATGGAGAATTTAAAAATCCGTCTGGGATAGACAGTGATACATTTGGCAACGTCTATGTTTCAGATAATATTTCAAATAATGTAAATGTGTTTGATTCTGAAGGAAAATTCCTTTACAAGTTTGGGACAAGCGGTTCAGGTGATGGACAGTTCAATAGGCCAGGCGGAATAGCAGTTGATAATGACAAAATATACGTTGCAGATACTGGCAATAAAAGAATTCAAATTTTTGATCTTAAAGGGAAATATCTTGTTACTGTAGGTAAAGGAGAATTGACATCTCCGACAGATGTGGCAGTAGATGATAACGGTGTACTCTATGTTTTAGATCCTAAAAGTATCAGAGAAAAACCAGAAATCAAGGCATTTGCACCATCTAATTCAAAATCTAATATGTCTATAACATCTGTTCAGCCACAACAAACAGAGCATCAAGTTCCTGACTGGGTTAAAAACAATGCAGGATGGTGGGCAGATGGACAAATTGATGATGATGCATTTTCTCAAGGGGTTCAATTCTTAGTCAAAGAAGAAATAATACAAATACCTAATCTTCCAAAAGCAACAGATTCTACTAAAAAAGATATTCCAATCTGGGTTAAAAACAATGCAGAATGGTGGTCTCAGGGATTGATCACAGAAAGTGATTTTATCAAGGGTCTTGAATACATGGTAAAAAATGGAATAATCCAAGTCGATTAGTTCATTAAATTTTGTTATTCAAAATAGGTTACAATTAATCGGATTTTTTTAATTTGTAAAACATGTAAAAAATAAAGTATATCTCCAAACAAAAATCCGTGATTGCCACACCATAGTTGATTTGATTAGATATTAGTCTTAAAAACGGGTTTTCTGAATGGGCCAAAATGGGGGTCATGTTATTATGCATAAACGAGTCAAAAAAGACATGATTTCAGGCACCGATCATTCCACCAATAATAATAGATTTTAGAGAATAATTTTGATTCATTTTCAGCATACCGAATAATCTCTTGAATTAATTCTTGAATGCGTAAATAATCAGAGAGATAGTTTTGATTGTTGTTAAAAATCAACAGTTTTCTAATTGTATCTATATTTCTAACGATATACATATTTCTAATTCTCACATATGAATCTCATAGTATTCTTTATCTGTCTAAGAATAAGAAATAAATCTGATTTGGGACACAAAATTGCCAGCATTTGTATAATCATCATATTCTTAATGACAGTAATTCTTCAAACATCTTATGCTGAATTGCAAAATACTTGTAGCAAACGTGACTTCCGCCTTGATGAAAATTCTCCGATATACCAATGTAATCCTGAGGCCAATATATGTAGACCTACCTACGATCCAAGAACAAATGAATATTTAGGCTGTAACTGGTTTGATGGCTTTACTCTACAACGCTGTCAGTGTCCACAACAATCACCTATTGATGATGTTGATGTTGATGTTGATGATGATGTTGATGCTGATGTTTTTGCTGCAGCTGTAGTTATAGGATCTGTACTCACCGTTGTGGTAATTGGGGCTGCTATTTTCAAGGGCAGTTTTGGAAAGACATCTTCAAAGGGAACTCAAAAAGACGCTTTTACAAAATCAGCATTGCAAAGTTACAAATCAGATTTCACAAAAAAATATTCAGGAAGACCGCCATGGATGCATCCTGAAACTAATACTTATGGTTACGAAGCAGCTAAATCTACAGAGACATCACCATCACACGTGATGAGGCCTGAAGATTTTGATTTACGAAGAATAGAAGGAGTTGGCATTACAAATCCACCATCTTCCAACCCTCCTCCAAGAAATGTCATCTACAAGCGAACTGCCAATTCAGTTAATCTAAGATGGGATCCTCCTACCACACATGATACTTCAAGTGGCAACGTGTTTCAAGGATATGATGTGTACTATCAAGAAAGGATCCCGACTAGTACCGATTGGGTCACACGTCACATTGCTGTACCCACCCAAAATGAAATTACAATTCAAAATCCTCCATTACAATCACAAAACTTTGGAGTTAGGGTGGTATACAAGACACCTGATGGCAGTATTTTTTATAGCGACGGTATTCTAGGTACTATAAATGGAGGTTAGCGAAAATTTCAGAGGAAGAAATTAAGGATAAACTAAGTTCATTAGAATCCTTACTACGGCAGGGAATAATATCTCAAAGTGAATATGAAAAGAACCGGAAAAAGATCATTGACAGTATAGAATCTCAAAAAAATGTGGATGTAGAACATAGGGAAAAGAAAGAGGATCCTTTAGAAATATTACGAAAAAGTCTTGTATTAAGCAAAATATCGGACAAAGAATACAAAGAACGAAAAAAGGCTTTGGACAGTACAAAGATCCATGAATCTTATTTAGAATTTTCCGAAGAGTTTCATATTCTAAGATTGCGTCTTGCCTATGGCGAAATTTCACTGAATGAATTTTGGAAAATAATGGGCGAGCTTTGTAAACCAATATTAAAAAATCTCAAAGAAAAAGAAAAAGAGGAAAAAAGGAAAGAAAAAGAAAGGAAAAAAGAAGAAAAAAATATGGCAAAGGAAAGCAAAACAATCAGTCAGACAAGTGAAGATAAACCTAAAAAACACTTCTGGAATCGCTAAAAAATTAATTTCTTTTCAGAATCAATGAATCTCTAAAACCTATTTCTCATCGCTGATATTCTAATTACTCTTTTTATAGATAGATACAAAAGAAAACATGTGAATCGTAAGAAGATTGTACTCATAACAATAGCCATCATTGTAGCAGTTGGAATAGTTGGAGGTATTGCTTATTGGTTAACCATGACATGTTGCCCACCAAAGCCATAGACATCATAATACTGATGAAGCACAAAATCATTACAGCAATAATACTTGTTCTAGCTATACTTCTATTGAACATTAACATTGCATCAGCTGCTATTCCAGCCGGATTCGAATTAAACACGAACAAATTTGCTTACTATACTAGCGAAACAGTTTTTGTGTCAAGGAGTTATGATTTTACTGAAAACGATATTTCTGTTGTAATTTACGATCAAGAATTTAATAAAATATTTGAAGGAATTTTAGCAAAAGGACAAGAAAAGTTACAATTTGTTCTTTCAGATGAGCTAAAACCAGGAAAGTATCTGTTAAGTGCGCATAGCTACGATCTGAGATATGATTTTAGATCTAACTTTTTTGTATTTCCAAAACTTGACGAGACAAGACAATCTTCAAAATTTGACGGAACTTACAATCTTTCGGTTCCAATTGATGTTGATTATCCTCTTCACATTGATTTTTCAATTAAAGATGGTATTGTGAATCTTTCTCGTGATAGTGATGCATTAGGTGCTTACATATATGACAATGGAGTACTAGAAATTATAATTTCATCGTGTCTTCCTCAACAAAACTCTATGCCTGGCCCCCAAGACTATACTACTTATCTGAGTCTTGTAAAAGGAATTCTAAGTTCTGATGGTATACTAAGTAATGTAACATGTGATGGTGAACGTGTTTCTAAAGATACTTCGCAAAATCAAATATCACAAAATATTACAAATGATGAAAAATGCGTTTACAATTATCGTCCAGTTGAATTGCAATATGATATTGAATATGGTAATGTAGAAAGTACGTGTTATAATAAAGAGACTGTATCATTATTAATGGAAATTACATCAATAGGATCCTCAAAAATAATTGTACATCTACCAAAAACTATGATATTTTCACTTGATCAAGAGTGTAATTCTGCAGGAGAGATAATGGTATTACTCAATGAAGAAGAAATAGATTCATCTAGATTAACAATTTCTGAAACTAGCTCAGAGAGAATTGCTACGTTGATTTTACCTGAAGGATTCAACAACATTGAATTTATTGGAACTTTTACACTAGGAAGACCTAGCCCACTTGATATTTGTGGTGAAGTACATGGGTATGATACGCAATATGTGCCACCACTAAAACAGTGGAGGTTTGGCGTAGATCCAACTGAAGTTAGATGTAATAAAGGACTGGAATTGGCGTTTAAGACATCAGATAACTCAGCAATATGCGTAAAAGCTCAGACAAAATCAAAACTAGTTGAGAGGGGATGGATAAAAATCGCAATTACTGAAGAAACTTCAAACACTATTGTACATAATAATTTACAACAACTTTATGTTTTAACTGAAAATGAGTTGTTGAGATCAGACGGTGACAAGTTAGTCTCAGTCAAAAAACTAGATAAAAAATTCTATAAAATAGTAGAAGATAACAATTATCTCTATTTAGGTATCAAGAATTCTGAAGATGAAAACAACATTATAATTCTTGACTCAAACTTTGAACAAACTAATTCTTATAATTTTGACAAGTTTTTTGATTTTGATGTAAATGATGACATATACCTTTTAGATAATGATGGCTTAAACACTCAACACAGACTTGGTACTATAGAATATCCAAATGTTGAGTTTGAAAAGGCTGGTCACGATATAATAGTAAATGACAGATATGCATACATTCTTGATAACATAGTCACGCCAGTATATTTACACATCATAGACATCTCAAACCCTTTTGAGCCAGTAAAATTCACCCAAGAATATGTTGGTATAAACACATCTCTTGTAACTCAAGAAATTGACGGAGAAAGATGGTATGTATTGTTAAGTTCAAATTCCCAAAGTGGTCATTCGGAATTCCTTAACGTTTATGGTTCAAAACCTGATAAATTTTCTGAAAATGCAAGTTATGAACTACTTGGCTTTGACTTTGACCAAGTTAATCCATCTATAGGAGAATGGTACATCTCAGATTTTGAAGTTTATGATAATTTGATTTATGCTGTAGGAAATGAATGGGGTGATGAAAGAACTATAAAATTTTCGATATTTTCCTTACCAATAGATGAATTTGAACCCACAACATCTGATATTGCAACACAGCTTTCCATTATAGAACTTGACGATACGGAACCTTCGTCCAACATTGTAATTAATGGTAATAGCGCTTTTGTTGGAGGACAGAAAGGACTCTATGTCATTGACATTTCTAATCCTTCCGATCCAACAATCAAAAATGTTATCAAAACACAATCCCCAGTAAGATACCTACTTGTGACATCACTTTTTAATGTACAGTATCATGAAGGTGAAGAGGGAGTCAACGGCAGAATAAGTTATCCACTAAAAACAATCAAGGATAGAACTTGCTTTACAATCACAAATAATGATGTTTTAGAGTTTTCTGATGAATTTAAGCAAGCCTTGGCAGATGTTAGTGAGAGTGAAACAAAAAGTTTTGAGCCAGAATATATAAATCGCGGGATTTTAGATGGCACATCTCTTAGTTTGGAAAAAGAGTTTACTACTAAACTGATTAAAGAAAATAACTTTACACGAGAGGATCGTCATATTGATTTTGATGAAGAACTTCCCTTAGAATACTTTTATGAATGCTATTTTGAATATGAGGGAAGACAATACCTTTTAGAGTTTTGGATGGAACAGCCATTAAATTGATATTCTTCAATATTCAAACAATACTTTAAAGTGATTTTTAAGTCTGAGATTTACATTGTTTCTTAAATATGTGATTAGATAAATTATCTTGTTGGGAAAAATAATTTTTTTGATTATTTTTGCGTGTTTTACCATTTTGTATTTTAGTTTCACATCTTTTGCATATGGCTACACATGTGCAGAAAAATATCAATATTGTAAGTATGATCTTCCAAATGCTTGTTCATCAAGTGATAATTGTTCTTGGGAAATTCAGCAGTGTTGGGATGAATATGTGAATTATGATGAATGTGGAACACCTCCAATTAAAAAAGAAAGATTTGAGTTTGATATTGATGTTCAAACTTTTGCCTATGTTGGTCAAAATGACATAGTATCTATTCCAATCGAAATAACTCCGATTAAAGGAGAACCTCAAGTAGTAAATCTATGGACAGGTGATTGGAGTTCTGTTGGAATATCTGCATGGATTGAACCTAGTGCAGTTTCTCCTGATAACTTACACGCCACTCTTATTGTACAAACTCGTAATACGCCATCTGATCAATATATTTTTGAAATACATGGTAGTACGGCTGGTACAATGTTTACCTCTGTTGACTCTGTGACTGTCACAGTAGAAGATTCTGATGCATTACTTCCCACCGATAAAGCATTGCAATTTTATCAAGACAAAAATTATCAAGTAGCTATAACTATGTTTAATGAGATACTTGAAGCAAATCCTGATGATGTTATTGCATTAATGGGAAAGGGATCATCATTAAGAGAATTGGGAAACTATGATGAAGCGATAACGATATTTTCTAAAATCCTTGATATTGAACCGAACAACACTTTTGCTCTAAACGAAATAGGTCAGATTTTTTACTATCAGGAAGAGTATGACACTGCTCTTTTTTATTTTAAAAAAGCACAATCCATTGAACCAGATAATGAAGATCATAGATATAATGTAGAAAGCACAATGGAGAAAATTAATCAAGATAATGTGGGAGTACCTACAAAATGTAGTGGAAGTATAATTAATTTTGATTCTACAATATATTCAATAAATGATTCTATTGACATCACCATCATAAGTCCTGATGTAAACAAAAGTCCAGAAATAGAAGAAGCGGTTATTGTAGATGTAATTTCAGGAGGTTCTTCTAGAATACTTAGTATTTCTGAAACAAGCCAAGATACTGGTATATTTTCAACTAGTGTAAAAATCCATGATTTTATTTCAAGTGATTCAGATGATATTGTTGTTAGATACTTTGATTCTTGTGAGAATAAATATTATGAAGAAAAAATATCTATAGTTTCAGATAATTCTTTAGATGATAAAAATGGTGGCGGCTGTCTTATTGCTACTGCCACATATGGAACTGAGTTAGCACCACAAGTACAACAACTAAGAGAAATACGTGACAGCACGTTATTACAAACTAATTCAGGTTCTGCATTTATGACTGGATTTAACACATTCTACTATTCTTTTAGTCCAACAATAGCTGATCTTGAAAGGCAAAATCCAGCATTCAAACAAGCTGTCAAGCTAACAATCACTCCATTGCTATCATCATTGTCATTACTACAATATGTTGATGTTGATTCAGAAGCTGAGATGCTAGGTTATGGTATTGGTATAATTCTACTAAATATTGGAATGTACTTTGTTGGACCTGCATTTCTTATAGTTGGACTGAAAAGCAAGTTTAGCAAGATTTATGCCTAATTTATTGGGGAGTATCAAACTTTATTAGCTATTCACTCTCCCGGCGCCTAAAATTTCACGATAACTTGCAAATTTTTTTTCATAAACATCAGCAAAAATTCTAGACTGTGATCATTATGAGTTCACGAATTAGTATAACCTATTTTAAAAGATCTTGATTTAGAAAAT